>WNFL01284966.1_pt2 | contig 15779 bp, 13 predicted proteins | sample 5400361 | NCBI WGS metagenome assembly WNFL01 (sample SAMN13153351, study PRJNA577476) | soil metagenome | isolation source: 40 cm soil on Douglas fir-dominated hillslope | place: USA:California | collected 2013-09-17
CACGAGGTGCTGCCCGCGGCTGACCTGATGCGCCGCTTCCCCGCATTCAGGGTGCCGCACGATTTTGTCGGTGTCGTCCAACAGGATGGCGGGATCCTACAAGCGGAGGCGTCGGTCTTCGCTCAGCTCGCGCTCGCGGCGGCGGCAGGGGCAGAAATTCGCAGCGGCGAGGCGGTCCGGGCGGTCGAGCCGCGCGCGGGCTGCGTACGTATCATGACCGATCGCGGGAGCATCGAGGCGGGCGCTGCGATCATTGCGGCGGGTCCATGGATGGAAGCACTGCTGCCGGCACTCGCCACTGCGCTGCGGGTCACGCGAGAGGTAATGGCTTGGTTCGAGCCGACCGACGCGCAGTTCTTTCTTCCCGGGCGCATGCCTGTGTTCATGATCGAGAGCCGGCACGGCTTGCACTACGGCATTCCAGCCGATGGCAGCCTCCAACCCGGCATCAAAGTGGCCAAGCATCATCACCGCGATGAAACGGTCGATCCTGACGCTTACGATCAAACCGTGCGTGCGGACGATGAGGCATTGATCCGCGCCGCGCTGGCGGAGCATATCCCGGCGGCCAATGGCCGCCTCATCGCTGCCAAGACCTGCCTCTATACGACGACGCCGGACGGTGATTTCGTCGTCGATCGCCTGCCCGGCGCTCCCAACATCATCGTCGCTTCGCCCTGCTCCGGCCATGGGTTCAAATTCGCGCCCGTGATCGGCAAGATCCTGGCGGACCTCGCGACGATAGGTGCAACCACCCACGACATTGCCCGGTTTTCGCTCGGTCGGCTTGGCTAAAGACGCGGGCGGTGCGCCGCGGATTCTCCGGTTGCGTGGCCGCGACATGCCGGTAACCTTGGCAGCGCCCGACCGCGCGTCTATGGATCGTCGCTCCGCCGGGACTGTGATTGCAGACGATAAGGACCACAGGAAAACGCCATGCTTGGGCTGATGCAGGACTGGTCGCTCCTTTGCCATCGCATCCTCGACCATGCGGCAACCAACCACGCCGAGCGGCCGATCGTCACACGCTCGATCGAAGGCCCGATTCACACCACCACTTACGCGGAGATCCGCGCGCGTGCCTTGCGCTTAGCGCAGCGCCTCGAGAAGGACGGCGTTCGGCTCGGCGATCGCGTCGGCACGCTCGCTTGGAACACGTGGCGCCATTTCGAGGCGTGGTACGGCATCATGGGCATCGGTGCGATCTATCACACGGTCAATCCGCGGCTCTTTTCCGATCAGATCGCCTGGATCATCAATCACGCCGAGGATCGCCTGCTGCTAGCGGATGTCACATTCGTTCCGCTGTTGGAAAGGCTCGCCGACAAGTTGCCTAGCATCGAACGCTACGTGTTGCTGTGCGAGGAGGCGCACATGCCGCAGACCTCGCTCAAGAATGCGGTGCCCTACGAGGAGTGGATCGGCGAAGTCGACGGCGATTTTTCCTGGCAAGTGTTCGATGAGAACACCGCGGCAGGCATGTGTTACACCTCCGGAACAACCGGAAATCCGAAGGGCGTCGTCTACTCGCACCGCTCCAACGTTCTGCACGGGCTGATGGCCAACATGGCCGACATGAAGGGCTATTCGTCCCGCGACGTCGTCATGCCGGTCGTGCCCATGTTCCACGCCAATTGCTGGGCGATGATGTTCGCGACGCCGATGGCGGGCGCCTCTTTGATCCTGCCGGGCGCCAAACTCGACGGCGCCTCGGTTTTCGAGTTGCTCGACCGGTACAAGGTCACCTGCACCGCCGCGGTGCCGACGGTCTGGCTCATGCTGCTTGAGGACCTGGAGGCGACAGAGCACAAGCTGCCCCATCTCAAGAAGGTCGTGATCGGGGGCTCGGCCTGCCCGCGCGCAATGGCGAAAACCTTTCAGGATGTCTACGGCGTCGAGGTGATCCATGCCTGGGGCATGACCGAAATGAGTCCGCTCGGCACCGCCTGCACGTTCAAGCCGGAATATGCGTCGCTCGGCGGGGACGCGCGGCTCGACATTCAGCAGAAGCAGGGACAGAGCCCGTTCATGGTCGAGATGAAGATCACCGACGATGCCGGCAGGCGGCTCCCTTGGGACGGCAAGACCTTCGGACGACTCAAGGTGCGGGGACCATGCGTGGCGCGCGCCTACTATAAAGAGGAGGGGGACGTCCTCGACGCGGAGGGCTTCTTCGACACCGGCGACGTCTCCACCGTCGACCGTTACGGCTACATGCAGGTCACCGACCGCGCCAAGGACGTCATCAAATCGGGTGGCGAGTGGATTTCCTCCATCGACCTCGAGAACCTCGCTATCGGCCATCCGAAAGTAGCGGAAGCGGCGGTCATCGGCGTCAAGCACCCCAAATGGGACGAGCGGCCCCTGCTGGTGATTGTTCTCAAGAAGGATCAGTCGGCGACCAAGGACGAAATCCTAAAGTTCATGCGCGGCAAGATCGCCAAATGGTGGATGCCCGACGAGGTCGTTTTCGTCGAGGAGATTCCGCATACCGCGACCGGCAAGATCCAGAAGACAGTGCTGCGCGAGCGCTTCAAGGACTTCGTGCTGCCGACCGCAGTTGCCGCACAGTGAAAGCGACGTCTCGCTGCACAGACCCTATTTGTAGCGAAAGTCTCGCGTTCTCTCGCGCCCATGGGGTAAGGTTGGCCTCTCATCATCGCCCTCTCCTCTAGGAAGCGAGCGCATGACCATCTTCGATGCGACCGTCCGCGCGGTGCAAACCGGCATCATCTGAGCGCCCTCATGAGAGCGATGACGCGGCTGCATCTCCAGCCGGAGGCTACCTCCCGGCTCGCCATTTGGGCGCGGCGCGTGGCGGCGTTCGCCTTTATCGCCACCTGCCTTGCGGTCATCATTGTGCGCTCCGACCTGCTCGAGATCCGGCCTGCGCTTGCGACCTTCGGCGGCGCCCTCGGCATGGCGGCGGTTGCGCTGTTCCTCGCCTTTGCCGCGCTTGTCGTCATCTGGAGGGAAGGTTTGGCCGGCATAGGCGCTGCGTTGGCGGCGGTCGCGGTCTCGCTCGTGCTGCTGGCCTACCCGGCTTATTTCGCGCTCAAGGCCTATCGGCTGCCCTGGCTCTACGACATCACCACCGATCCGATCGATCCGCCACGCTACGAGGCGCTGGCGCGGCTGCGCGTGCGCGAGGCCAATCCAACCACCTATCCCGGACTCTATGCCGCCGACCAGCAGCGGGCCGCCTATCCCGACGTCGGTCCCCTCGGGACCAATGTGACTCCGGAGGTCGCCTACGACGCCGCGCTCGCGGTGGTCAACAGGCGTAGATGGCGCATCGTCGACGCGCGCTCCCCACAAGCCGGACGTCGCGAGGGGCGCATCGAAGCCGTCGCGCGCACGCCTATCATGGGATTTCGCGACGACGTCGTGATCCGCGTGCGCGCCGAGGCCGACGGCACGCGCATCGACGCGCGCTCCTCCTCGCGTTACGGCGCGTTCGATTTCGGCACCAACGCCGCGCGTGTCCGCGGTCTGATGAACGACATCGAAGACACGCTTCGGGCGCAAAAGCCGGAGCGGCCATCTGCACCGCCCACGTTCGGAAAAAAGAAGACCCCAATCGTCAAGAAAGACCGCAGCAAAGCCGATAGTCAGCGCAAGCGGTAGCGACCCTCGATCGAGGGCTCTCCGTCGGTCGCAACGCGTCCGCGCGCGACCAAATCCTCGAGATGCGCGAAAACCGACAGCCCCGCCGCCTTCACGAGCCGCGGGTCGAGTCCGACATAGATGGCACGCACGAGGGTGGGGATATCGGCTTCGCCCTCGGTGAGCCGGCGCAGGACCGCGGTCTCACGGCGTTCGCGGTGACGAATGTAGTGTTGCACGAATTGCGGCGCCTCGCGCACGGCGCCGCCGTGGCCCGGCAGGTAGAGGGGCTCCGACCGCCGCGCGAGCTTTTGCAGCGAGGCCATGTAATCGCTCATCGCCCCGTCCGGCGGCGCCACCACCGGCGTCGACCAGGCCATGACGTGATCGCCCGAGAACAAGAGATCGGCCTCCTTGAAGGCGAAGGCCATGTGGTTGGCGGTATGGCCGGGGGTGGCCACCGCCTCGATCGTCCAGCCCGCGCCAGCAATGACCTCACCGTCGGCGAGCGTGCGGTCGGGGCGGAATTCCGTGTCGTTGCTGGCGTCGAGCCGCGGCGCCTCGCCGATATTGAGCGGACGCGCGGGGCGATGGGCTCCTTCGGCGAGAACGACGGCGCCGGTCGCGGCCTTGAGCCGCGGCACCGCGGGGGAATGATCGCGATGGGTGTGGGTGACGAAAATGTGGGTGACGGTTTCCCCGCGAACGGCCTCGAGAAGCGCGGCGACATGCGTGGCATCGAGCGGCCCGGGATCGATGACGGCGACCTTTCCGCGGCCGACGATATAGGAGACGGTCCCCTTGAACGTGAATGGCCCGGGATTGTTCGCAAGGATGCGCCGCACACCGGGCATCACCTCTTCCACCGTTTCCGGCGCGAGGTCGAACTTTTTGTCGAACGGAATGTCGGCGCTCATGCGCAGGAGCCGCAAGTGCCGCCCGGCGCCGACACTGGCCGGCGCGAGCCGCAGCCGCACGCTACGGCTCGGCCGCGTCCTTAGCCGAGCTTGCGCCCGATGATGTCTTCGCAGCGCACGTCGCCGGCCTCCTCGCCCAGATAGAGCGCACCGGACATGGCGGCACGCATCCGGTTCGACGGCGCTCCCGCCGTTCCCCAACCGTCCGGCAGGGGCATCATCTTCTGCCAATAGTCCGGACCCTGCGGAACGTGGGTTGCGTCATCGAGCTGATCGAGCTCGGTCGTGTATTCCGCGACGAAGCCATTGGGCTCGATGAAATAGGTGAACACATTGCTGCCGGGCCCATGCCGGCCGACGCCCCATTCGATGTCAAACCCGTTCTGCTTGACCCGGCCGGTGCCGCGCATCAAGCCGTCGATGTTCGGCACCTCGTAAGCGACGTGATTGAGCGAGGGGCCGTTGTTGCGGAAGATCGCGACGCTGTGATGATCCGCACTGCAGCGCAAGAACTCCATCATGTGCGTGCTGTCGGAGAGCTTGAAGCCGAGCACGTCCATGAAAAACGGAACCTGATCGTCGGTGCGTGCGCTGTTGAGGACGACGTGACTGATCTTGGTCGGCCGTGACCGGTCCAGAACGGCGCTCGGATGCTGCACCAGATCGGACGATATGCTCATGGGCAGCCCGTCGGGCGTGCGAAAGCGAAAGCCGTAGCCGCCGCCGGCGCCGCGATCGAGCGGGGCCGGCACGCGCTCGATGTCAACGCCATAACTCTTCGCCTTGGCGCAAAGCGCATCGACCGCGGCGCGGTCATTGGCGGCGAAATGCACGCCGAGGAGCGCCGGCTTCGGCCGCTCCCGGATGGTCAGCACGTGGTGCTCGCCGCCGGTGGCGCGGAAATACATGCAGTCGGCCTCGGCGCAAACCTCTTCGAGCGCCCACACCTTGGTGTAGAACTCCGCCGATTGATGGAGATCGCGAACACCGAGCTCGACGCTGCGAACCCCTGTAACTCTGCTGTTTGTCATGGGTAGTGACCTCTTGCCATCGCTTGGCCCGCGAATTTCGCACAGTCCAATGCAAAGGGCTAGGGCCGTTTCAGAGGGAGCAGACCGAGTATGCCGATCAGAGCCGCGCGAGCGCGGGCATGACTTCGCGCGCGAACAGCGCCAACGAGCGCAGCGCCTCATCGAGCGTCATCGTGGCCATGAACAGGTAGGTGAGCAGGTAATTCACGCCGAGCTCGCGCACCTGGCGCTCGATCTCCTCGCGCACGCGCGCGGGCGTCCCGGAAATCACCGACCCGTCCGCCACGCAGTCCTCGAAAGTCGCGCCGCGCGGCACGTTGATCCGCGCGGCCGGGCCGGTGACACCGTGCTTGTCGCGCAGCCAATTCAAATGCGCGAGATGAAGCTCCATCGCCGGCTTGCCGAAGCGCTTCGCCTCCGCCTCGGTATCGGCAACGAAGATGTGGCGCAGCACGCCGATCGCCGTCCCCCCGGGAAACTCCGCTTTCGGCTGCGCCGGCCCGCCGCGCTTGGCGAGCGCCTGCTTGAAGGCATCGATGTTGGTTTTGGCGAACGGCGTCGGTCCCAAGCTCACGAAATGCATTCCGTGTTCGCCCGCCCAGGCGGCGCCAGTGGTGTTGGAGGAGCCGTACCAGAAGGCGGGATGCGGCTGTTGCAGCGGCCGCAACGCGATCGGCACGTCTTCGAATTGGTAATATTTACCGGAATAATTCAGCGTGTCGGTCGTCAAGCCCGCGCTGATGCACTCGAATGCGTCGATGAAGATCGCGCGCGACTCGTCGTGATCGATCTTGTGATACTTGAGCTCGAACGGCGACACGCCGCGTCCGATGCCCACTTCGAGCCGCCCGTGACTGAGATGGTCGAGAATCGAGATTTCCTCGATCAGCCGCAGGGGCGAATAGAGCGGCAGGAGATAGACGAGCGGGCCGAGCCGCATGCGCTTGGTTTCGCGCGCCACCGCGCCGAGATAGACGCCGGGCACCGGCACCATGTTGAGCGGGGTGGCGTGATGCTCGGCCACGTGCAGGCAGTAGATGCCCGCCTCGTCGGCGGCCTTGGCGAAGGCGAGGCGCTCGTCGAACAAGGTCGCGAGCGGGCGCTGGCCATGCTCGACGTGGTCGAAAATTCCAATCTTCATCGAGGCCTCGGCGCGGATGCGGGCGGTCAGTGGATTTCCGGCTCGGGAATCTGCCCCTTGCCGGCGAGGAAATCGAAATCGCAGCCTTCATCGGCCTGCCCGATATGGGCGGAGAACATGGCACCGTAGCCGCGCGCGTAGCGCGGCGCGGGCTGTTTCCAGGCCGCGCGGCGGCGATTGAGTTCTTCCTCGGCGACGTCGAGATGGATGCGCCGCGCCGGCACGTCCACCTCGATCGCGTCGCCCGTCTTGACGAAAGCCAGCGGCCCGCCGACGAAGCTTTCGGGCGAGACATGCAGGATGCAGGCGCCGTAGCTCGTCCCGCTCATGCGTCCGTCCGAGATGCGCACCATGTCGCGCACCCCCGCTTGCACCAGTTTCTTCGGAATCGGCAGCATGCCCCATTCCGGCATGCCGGGCCCGCCCTTGGGGCCGGCATTCTTGAGCACGATCACGTGGTCGGGCGTGGCGGCGAGATCGTCACGCTCGATCTCGCGCGCCATGTGGTTGTAGTCCTCGAAGGCGAGCGCGGGCCCGCGATGCTTCAGGAAGCGCTGATCCGCCGCCGCCGGCTTCATCACGCAGCCGCGCGGCGCGAGGTTACCGGTAAGCACCGCTGTTGCGCCTTCCGCGTAAACCGGGTCGGCGAGCGAATGGATGACATCGCGCAAGTAGACCTCCGCGCCGGCGATATTTTCGCCGACGGTCTTTCCGGTCACCGTCACGCAGGAGAGATCGAGCCGGTCCTTGAGCTCCAGCATCAGCGCGCGCAAGCCGCCGGCGTAGAAGAAGTCCTCCATCAGATATTTTCCCGAAGGGCGGACATTGGCTAGCACTGGAACTTCGCGCGAGAGCCGGTCGAAGCGCTCGATGTCGAGCGCAACGCCGGCGCGGCGAGCCATCGCGATGACATGAATGATGGCATTGGTCGAGCCGCCCATCGCCATGTGCACCTTGATGGCATTGTCGAAGGCGGCAGCGGTGAGGATCCGCTCGGGCGTGAGATCCTCCCACACCATGTCGACGATGCGCCGCCCTGCCGCGGCGCACATCCGGGGGTGGCTGGAATCGGCGGCCGGAATCGAGGACGCTCCCGCAAGCGTGAGCCCGAGCGCCTCCGCGATCGCCATCATGGTCGCGGCCGTGCCCATCACCATGCAGGTGCCGAACGAGCGGGCGATGCCGCTTTCCATCTCGTTCCATTGCTCCTCGCTGATGGTGCCCGCGCGCTTCTCGGTCCAGTATTTCCAAACATCGGAGCCCGAGCCGAGATACTGGCCACGCCAATTGCCGCGCAGCATCGGGCCGGCCGGCACGTAGATCGCGGGTATGCCCATGCTGATCGCGCCCATGATCAGCCCCGGCGTGGTCTTGTCGCAGCCGCCGAGCAGTACCGCGCCATCGAGCGGATGGCTGCGCAGCAGCTCTTCCGCCTCCATGGCGAGAAAATTGCGGTAGAGCATGGTCGAGGGTTTTACGAACGGCTCCGCCAGCGACATGGCCGGCAGCTCGATCGGAAAACCGCCGGCTTGCAACACGCCGCGCTTGACGTCCCCCGCCCGCGCGCGCAGGTGCGCGTGGCAGGCGTTGATCTCGCTCCAGGTATTGATGATGCCGATGACCGGTCTGCCGGCCCAATCGTCGGCATCGTAGCCGAATTGACGCAGCCGCGAGCGGTGGCCGAACGCGCGCAGATCGTTTACGCCGAGCCAGCGATGGCTGCGCAGATCTTCGGGACGCTTGCGATTCATTGCGGTGACCCGGAACGCGCGTGGGCTACTCGAGCGCCACGTGGCCGTCGTTGATGACCTTGGCCCACTTATCCGTTTCTCCGGAAACCAGCTTGCCGAAATCCGCGGGGCTTCCCGGGATCAGTATGCCGCCGAGCTCCGCCAAGCGCGCCTTGATGTTGGGATCGGCGAGACCGGCGTTGATCTCCGTGTTGAGCTTGTCGACGATTTCGGGCGGCGTCCCTTTCGGCACGCCCATCCCGTAGAACGCGCTCGCCTCGTAGCCCGGCACGGTCTCGGCCACGGTCGGAACGTCGGGCAGCGCATCGGAGCGCGTCGCCGTCGTCACCGCGAGCGCACGCAGCGTGCCGGCGCGGATATGCGGCAGCGAGGGCGGCACATTGTCGAAGATCACCTGCACCGTACCGGCGATCAGATCGGTGAGCGCGGGCGCCGAGCCCTTGTAGGGGATATTGGCCATCTCGACCCCGGTCATGAGCTTGAACAGCTCGCCCGAGAGATGGACCGAGGTGCCGTTGCCCGAGGTCGCCCAGTTGATTTTGCCCGGGTTAGCTTTGGCGTAGGCGATGAACTCGGCCACCGTCTTCGCCGGCACTTCGGGATTGACCTCCATCACGTTCGGCACCCGCATGATGCCGCCAACCGGCGCGATATCGCGCAGGAAGCTGAAGGACAGTTTCGTATAGAGCGTCGCGTTGATCGCATTCGCCGGATTGACCAGGAGCAGCGTGTAGCCGTCCGGCGCTGAATGAATTGCCGTCTCGGTGCCGATATTATTGCCCGCGCCCGGCTTGTTCTCGATGACGAACTGCTGGCCCAGCCGCTCCGAAAGCCACTGCGCGATGATGCGCGCCGTGATGTCGGTGCCGCCGCCGGGGGTGTAGGGAACGACCCAGCGCACCGGCCGGGTCGGATAGTCGAGCGCCGCGGCGCTGCCGATCCCGCCCAGCGTGAGCGCGGCGAGGCAGACGGCGAAAAGACCGACAAAATTGACGCTGGGCCTCATGGCGCTTCTCTCCGGTCCTTCTTGGCACGCGCGAACGATCAGGCTGCGGTCGTTTGCGCAATTGCGCGGCAAGGTACGCGGCCTCGCCGCCCTCGCACAAGGGTATTCACCCGCTCGCGCGGATGGCAAACGCCTGCTGCAGCCGATAGATGCCGGCGGCGATGCGCCGGCCCTTGGGCGAGAGTTTCAGCCCTTCCGCGGTGCGTAGGGCATGTCCCTCTTTGAGCAATATCGCAACGCGGCGCCCAAAGCTGTCCTCTTCGATGTAGCGCGCCAAGAGCTCTTGCTCCGGCAGCGCGTGGCCCACGGCCAGGGACAAGTCGCCGAGCATGCGCAGCGACACCGACTTGTAGAGCGCGCCGAACAGCATCAGCACGCACAAGGTCAAAAAGCCGTAAGCCGCAGAGAACGGCCAGAACGCTACGCGCTGAGCCAGCGCGAGCGAGGCGAGGAGAGCGGCGAGGTAAACCAGCGCCGCCGAAAGAACGACAATCAGCGCCGGCGACCGTTTCGACAGCCGCAGCAGAACGAGCACCACCGCAAGCCAAAGGAGCGCAGCGGCTGCGCCGAGGAGGAATGCCTCGCTCATCCCGTGATCTTCAAGGCGAGCGCCGCGACCGCGGCGCGATAGAGAATGCCGATGATCGCGCCGGTACCCGTGAGAACGATGCCATCGCCCTGCCGGCGCACGAGGCCCGCGGAGAGGAGCCCGCCGAGCCGGTGCCGCATAATCCATCCCACGCCCTCCCCTTGCCGGTAGCTTGCGGCGAGCTGCGCATCGCTCATCGGGTGCTCGCCGCGAAAGAGCGTGAGCAACAGCCCCAGCGTATAGCCGCGCGACAGCAGCGCCCAAATTTCGAGATAGACGATGAGCGCACTGGCGAGAATCATGAACGATGTCGCGAGCTCCGCTACGCTCGATGCACGCATGGCGGGAAAGCACAGTGCGATCGCCCACAGGGCGACGACGATGACGCTGCTGGCGAGAAACTGCAGCGCGTTGCGCGCGCGCAGGCGCGGCAGCCGTGACAGCGCGGCCAGCACCGCGGGAAACAGCGCCGCCGCGATCAGCGCCACCACGACGGCCGGCCCAGCCGTGAAATCGAGATGACCGATCATCGAACCCATCCCTAAGAACGGACACGGATTAGCGCGTATTCAGGTCAAATGGAATCAGCCGCAGCGTGGGCAAATCGCCGGCCCGTTGACTCACCGGCACAGATAAATCAAGCTCGGGGGCGACTTCAGTGGGGCGCACTTCGAGTCGAGCACGGAGGCGTCCCGTGGCCGCGATCAATATCGTTTGGAATTGGGGCACCAATTCCAATATCGACTTCAATCCCGCAACCGACATTCTCGATTTCGGCTGGTTTGCAGCCGACCAGTTCACCATCAGCGAGGTCAATGGGACGGTCGTCATCGCGATTCCGTCCAATCATCAGACTTACACGCTGGCGCACACGACGCTGAGCGAGCTCCATCTCTCCAACATCGTCGCCAAGGATAGGTCCGCGATCGCCGCCTGGCAGAGCGCGCTCGCGAGCGCGCCGATTGCCCCGCCGCCACCGCCCGCGCCGCCGCCGCCCGCCGCTCCACCGACGAGCGGGGCGACGACTTGGTCGGCGAGCAGCATTTACACCGCCGGCATGACCGCGACGGAGAACGGCGTCACCTATAAAGCCAATTGGTGGACGCAAGGCGCCGACCCCGCGCACAACAACGGCGGCACCGGCACCGGCCAGCCCTGGACCATTGTCGCGACGGCCAACCCGTCGCCCGCGGTCCCGAGCGTGCCGAGCGGGCTCGCGGCGGCAGCCACATCCAGCACCGGCACCACCTTGAGCTGGACCGCATCGAGCGTGCCCGGCGGCGGCGCCATCGTCACCAGCTACGCGATCTTCGAAAACAACCAGCAGATCGCGACCACGACGGCGACCACCTATACCGCGTCCAATCTCGCCGCCGATACGAGCTACGCCTTCGCGGTGGCGGCGCTCGATACGGCCGGATCGTCCGCCGCGTCGAGCCCGATCTCGGTGCACACCGCAGCTCCCATCGCTTCGCCGAACAACAGCACGACATGGGCGGCGAGCAGCATCTACACCGCCGGCATGACCGCGACGGAGAACGGCGTCACCTACAAAGCCAATTGGTGGACGCAAAACGCCGACCCCGCCCACAACAACGGCGGCACCGGCACCGGCCAGCCCTGGACGATCGTCGCCACGGTCAACGCACCGGGCGCCATTCCGACGGTGCCCACTGGACTTGCGGCCGCGGCCACATCGAGCGTGGCGACGACGCTGAGCTGGAATGCATCGAGCGTGCCCGGCGGTGGCGCCGTCACCGGATACGCGATTTTCGAGAACGACCGCCAGATCGCGACCACCACGGGGCCGAGCTACACCGTCGTCAATCTCGCCGCCGACACGACCTACGCGTTCGCGGTGGCGGCGCTCGATACCGCCGGTTCCTCCGCCGAGTCGGCGCCGATCTCGGTGCACACCGCGCCAGCAGCACCGCCGGCCCCGCCCACCGGCGGCGGCAACCAGACCCGCGAGTTCACCCCGTATATCGACATGGCGATGCCGCAGGACGCGAACCTCGCCGCCATTTCCGCCGCCTCCGGCATCCACAATTTCACGCTGGCCTTCGTGCTGGCCTCGCCAAGCGGCATCGGCTGGCAAGGCGCCGGCACGATCAGCGACGATACCCTCGCCAACGGCACGACCATCCTCTCGCAGGTGCAGGCGACGCAGGCCGCCGGCGGCGACGTAACGATCTCGTTCGGCGGCGCCGCGGGACAGGAGGCAGCGCTGACCGCGATGACGGCCGCGAACCTGCAGGCGGAGTATCAGTCGGTAATCGACCGCTACCATGTGCACTCGCTCGATTTCGACATCGAGGGGGCGGCGGTCGCGGACCAGCGTTCGCTCACGCTACGCGATCAGGCGCTGGTGGGGCTCAAAGCCGCCAATCCGGGGCTGAATATTTCCTTCACGCTGCCGGTCCTGCCGACCGGCTTGACCGCCGACGGTCTCAACGCGCTGGCGAGCGCCAAGCACGACGGGCTCAACGTCGACCTCGTCAACATCATGACGATGGATTACGGCTCCTCCGTCGACAACGGCGGAGCGATGGGCGTCGACGCCATCAACGCCGATGATCGGCGTCAACGATATCGCCTCCGAGGTGTTCACGCTCGGCGACGCGCAGGCGCTCGTGAATTACGCGCAGATGGACGCCAACGTCGCGCGGCTGGCGATGTGGTCGGTGGCGCGCGACAACGGCAACAGCGCCGGCGCGTCCTACGCCTCGCCCGACAGCAGCGGCATCGCCCAGCAGCCCTACGCCTTCTCCGCGATCTTTCATCAGTTCGATCACACGGGGTGATGTGTGTTCGCCTGAAGTGCGAGCGGCAAACTCGGTCTGCGCCCTCCCCCGTTTACGGGGGAGGGTTGGGAAGGGGGTGAACCGCGCGAATCTTTGTGCATGCCCCCTCCCTAGCCCTCCCCCGCAAGCGGGGGAGGGAACAGACCGAGCGTACGGCGCGATTGTACATCCAGCGCAAATGAAGATGCCTTAGCTGCTTCTTAACCATTCTGAGTAACCATGTCGGCTATCCGCTCGGGGTAACACGCACAGCCAACTGATCGGCGGCAACGCCGAAACGCTCGTCTGCTGCGCGGGTTTGTTGGGCGGCATGTGATTGCAGGGGATAGCAAAATGACGCTGGCCTGTTCCCAGACGGGATGGGCCGCCGCATCGCCGGCACAGGCCGCGGCGACCGAGACCTTCTCCGACGAAAGGTTAATGCGACGCATCGCCAACGGCGATCAGTTCGCCATGCGAACGCTTTTCGGGCGCCATCGCGTGGCGATCTATCGCTGGCTCTTGCGCCTCGTGCGCGACGAGGCGCTCGCCGAAGAACTCTTGAGCGATGTGTTCCTCGACGTCTGGCGCAAGGCCTCTTCGTTTGCGGGGCGCTCGTCGGTTTCGACCTGGCTCTTGGCCATCGCCCGCCACAAGGCGCTCTCCGCGCGCCGCCGCCGAACCCACGTTGAGCTCGACGGCGAACTTGCGTCCAGCTTCGCGGATCCCGCGGACGACCCGGAGCTTGTCCTACAGAAGAAAGATCGAGAACAACTGCTGCGCCACGGCTTGGCGCGGCTCTCGCCGCAGCACAGCGAGGTGATCGACCTCGCCTACTACCACGGCAAATCGATCAAGGAGATCGCCGAGATCGTCGGCATCAACGAGGCCACGGTGAAGTCGCGCGCGTTCTACGCGCGCCGCAAGCTCGCGCAGGTCGTCGCCAGCGCCAGCGCGGTAAGTACGTACCGCAATTCTGGCATGCGGCGATCGCGAGATTTGATCTAGATCAAAGCCGCGCATTGGGGGATGGGCTAGAAGGGCGTTTCTCGCGACGGGACGTTCAACCCGCGTCCCGTCACCAGTCCCAAACTAAGCCCCGCTGCCGCGGGGCTTTTGTTTTTGCCGCCCCGCTCCCCTGCCCTTGTGGGATCACAAAAGGGGGAGGGAGCAGACCGGCTTGCCGCACGCGCTGGTCTCGAAACGCGTGGACTCGCGCGCCATCGCGGCTCGGCGCTGAGCCGCATTCGCCATTCGTATTCACTTGTCAAACAGCCCTACTCTAAGCACACTTTCGGTGCGTTCCCTCCCCCGCTTGCGGGGGAGGGTTAGGGAGGGGGCACGCGAAAAGATTCGCGCCTATTCACCCCCTCCCCATCCCTCCCCCGTAAACGGGGGAGGGAGCAGACCGCGTTCGCCGCGCGCGTTCACTCTGCATCATGCAGACGACCTCTGCATCTTCGTGTCGCGGCGCGCATCGGCACGCAGCGCATCGGCAAGCGCATCGCGCAGCCACGGCGAGGCGGCCAACGCAAAGAATTTCGGATCGAGCGGCGGACGCGACGGCACGTCGAAAGCCCGGACCCAGGTGCCGTCTTTGAGCTGCACGAACTCGACCGGATCCCAGCACTTGACGTGCCAGCGAACGGTCCTTCGCGCCCGATAACCGAGCGCGGCGAAGTTGGCGGCCTCGACCGCCGCGTCTTGCGACGCTCCGGCCAGCATTCTGTTAAGCACTTGCCGCAGCCACGCCCAACCCTCCGGCGCTGCCCCCGCGCCGCATCGATCCACATCGCCGCCGCAGCACTCGCAGCGCCGGCAGCCAGCCTTGTCGCACGTCTCCCACAACCGCAGCCGTGCGTGGGCCTCGCGCAGGATCGGCACGAGTTCTTGCGCATCCTCTTTGCCGCCCGTTCGTTTAGGCTCTCTACTCATGTCAACACCTTTCCGTTCCCGCGGCGCGTTTTTTGCGCCCGGGTTTTGCTTTTGTCGCTTCGCTCACCCGAATTCGGGGTGGCGGAGCGCCGAGAGACGTACGGATGCTTGCGAGGCATCCGTTGGGCCTGCACTTAACGCGGCAGGCCAGGCGCTTGAGGCGCCTTGCGTCCCATACGGGGGACGCCCGCCTCCCGGCGCTCCACCGTGGCGATTTTAGGCTCCGGGTGCCGCGCTTCCGTCACCGGCATTTGCGCCGGATCAGTCACAGCGAGCTCCTCGCGCCCGGGTCGTAGTGCCCGGCAGTCGGCTTTCCCTACCTCCCGAAACGACGGTTCCAGAGCCGCCGCCGCGGGACGCCACTCCTCGCTCCGCATTCAGGTATGGCTCGAGAACACGCCCCGAATGAGCGAGGATGTGCCTATGTACATTAGCTTCAGGTCGTCGTCAAACAAAAAATGCACATTGCATTGAAATTTATTGTGAAGCCATAATTAACGCTCACATTGTAGCTGACATGTTACTGGCCACAAGTCCTAGTAGGTACCGCGGGGAAAGACATCGGTGCGTGGGACGAACCAAGTCTGCGCCCTTGCCCAGCTAAGTATGATACGGCACGCCGGCCGTGGGAGGACTTACGTCCCATGAAGCCAAGCGCCTGTTGCAGGGGCTCCGCGGCCTGGACATCGTCGGCGGGGACGTTGTGGAAGTTTCTCCACCTTTCGATTCCGCAGGGATCACCGCCCTCGCGGGTGCGCAGATGCTGTTCGAGATCCTCTGCCTGAGCGCGGAAGCGCTTGTACAACGCAGACAAAGCGGGCGCTTAATTGGCTAACGCGCGGACGAGGTGATTGAATAATGCATCAGGGCTAATGGCACAAACTGGCTTACCGAAACGCTATCGCTTGTCCGCTTTCGGCGGATTGTGTTGCAAAAGTCGCCGAGAATGGTCTGTGGAATTGCATTTTGAAACAAATGAATCGCGGCGGGTGTGCGTTTGAATCGATATTGCGTCTCGAC
>WNFL01162682.1_pt1 | contig 15777 bp, 12 predicted proteins | sample 5400361 | NCBI WGS metagenome assembly WNFL01 (sample SAMN13153351, study PRJNA577476) | soil metagenome | isolation source: 40 cm soil on Douglas fir-dominated hillslope | place: USA:California | collected 2013-09-17
GTGCAGCTCGGGCACAGGCCACCGATCGCGATGCCGGCGGTGTCCGCGCCGCATTTCGCGCACGGATGGCTAGGCCCCGACCCGCTTAACCACGGCGCGGGCGAACTCGGCCGTAGTAGCACGTCCCCCCAAATCGGCGGTGCGAACATTGTCCTGCACGATGGTCGTCTCGACTGCGCGACGCAGCCGTGTCCCCGCCTCGAGCTCTCCCAGGTGATCGAGCATCATGGCGGCGGCCAGCAATTGCGCCGACGGATTCGCAATCCCCTTCCCCGCGATGTCGGGCGCGGAGCCGTGCACCGGCTCGAAGATCGCGGCGTGTGTGCCGATGTTGGCGCCCGGCGCGAGCCCCAGGCCTCCCACCAACCCCGCCGCTTCGTCGGACAGAATGTCGCCGAACAGATTGGTCGTGACGATGACGTCGAACTGTTCCGGCTTGATGACGAGCTGCATCGCGGTGTTGTCGACGATCTTGTCGTCACACGCGATCGTGCCGGCGTACTGCTCGGCGACGCGCTTGGAAACCTCGAGGAACAGTCCGGATGTCGCCTTCAGGATGTTGGCCTTGTGCACGATCGTCACCTTTTTGCGGCCGTGCAGCTTGGCATACTCGAACGCGTATTTCGCGATGCGCTCGCTCCCGTCGCGGGTCACGATCGACATCGCCTGGGCCATGGCGCGGCGGTCGCCCCCGACCTTGAAGGTGTGATCGAGCCCGACGTACAATCCTTCCGTGTTCTCGCGGACGATGACCAGGTCGATGTGGTCGTAGCGGCCGCCCGGGACGATCGTCTTCGTCGGCCGGACGTTGGCGTAGAGATCGAACTCCTGCCGCATGGCGACGTTGACCGAGCGGTAACCGCCCCCGACCGGCGTCGTGAGCGGGCCTTTCAGACAGAGCCGGGTGCGGCGTATCGAATCCAGCGTGGCGTTGGGGAGCGGCGTGCCGGCTTTCTCGACGGCCGCCATGCCGCCGTACTCCTCGTCCCAGTCGAACTGGACGCCGAGCGCGTCGAGAACCTGCAGGGTGGCGGCGGTGATCTCCGGACCGATGCCATCGCCCGCAATCAGCGTGGCCTCGCGTCTGGTCACGGCAGGCCCGGCGTAAGGCTCTTCACGGCGCGTGTCAGCGCCGTCCAGGGATCATCGCCCTCGCCCCGCGCGATGGTGCGCCAGCCGATCTTGCCGATGCGCGAATCGATGAGAACGAATGAGATCTCGGCGCGTACGACGGCCGGAGCGCCGGGCGGCCGATCGGCCGGTCGGCGAAACACCAGTCCGGCGGGCACCAACACATAGCGGCCGCCGACGAGCCCCATCAGGGTGCGCAGCTGGTAGCGGAGCGGATCGGGCACGTCTACGACATTCGACGCGCGCAGGAACGGCGTGCCCAGCTGGTCAGGGTCGGCGGCGATGCCCGGCGCGCGCCGCGCCACCCGCCGCAATTCCGGGGGACCGGCCCACGTAACCTCCGGCGCGCGGGCGGTGAGGAGCGTGGAGATGATGCTGTCGCACTTGTCGAGTGTCGCGCGCCGACCTGCGACGAGTGTGTCCAGATGGAGTGTGTCTTCTGCCGCGACGAGCGCGAGCGGGGTCAGCGCGACGCGCTGGCCGGCGAGACCGGCGGTAGGAAGTGGGGAGGTCGGTTCAGGAATTGGTGTCTGTGCCGGCTTCTTGCCACAGGCTGACAGCAGACACCAGACACCTATCACCAAGTACTTAGTTTTCAAGCGGTTAGTCACGGCCAGAATCTAAGCGAGCGTGAGGCCGCCGTCCACCACTATCACCTGGCTCTGCCACCCGGCCGAGCACCGACTCATGCTCGGCGCGTTCCAGGACTTCGCGCGGCAGCTGCGTCAGCAGCTCGGTCTTCACAAAGCCTGGCGCGACCGCGTTCACGTTGATGCCCGCCGAGCCGAGGTCGACCGCGGCGGCCTTGGTGAGTCCGATGAGGGCCGCTTTGCTCGAGGCATAGTTCGCGATACCGAATCCGGGGCGGAATGCCTGATGGCTCGCGACGTTGACGATTTTGCCGAGGCGCTGGGCACGCATGTGCGGCGCAACGGCGTGAATACAGTTGAACGCGCCGGTCACGTTCGTGTCGATGACTTCCTGCCAGGCTTCAGCCGTGAGCCGCCAAAGCGCGCCGTCGTGCGTGATGCCGGCGTTGTTCACGAGGTAGTGCACGCCGCCCAGGCGGCTCTTCACTTCGCTCACGAATTGCTCGACGGAGGTCATGTTGCGGACGTCGCACAACGCGGAATAACACGGCACGCCGCAGGCCTTGATCGCCGTCTCGGTCAGCAACGCCTGCGCGCCCACGTCTCGCCCCGGCATTTCCAGGTAATTGAACCCGACGCCGCAGCCGACCTGTGCGAACTCGAGGGCGACGGCACGGCCGAGCCCGGTCGCGCCACCGGTGACGATGACAACGCGACCCCGCATGGCGTCAGCACTGCGCTGCGGTTGGGGTCGTTCCTGTACTGTGGAGGCGGGGGCTGAGCGCCCCCCTCCGCTCGACGACCAGGGAAACGAACTGGAGGGGCTCAAGGCGTTCGAACCTATGTTCGAACTTGAACATCGGCAAGCGGCGCCACAACTTACGGCGCGTGCGGGCAATAATCTGGATCGCCATTTCGCTGCTCGGGGCGACGGCCTTCGGCGTGCTCGCGTTGGCACGCGGCGAGACGATCAGCGCCGCCTGGCTGCTGACGGCGGCCGTCTGCACCTACGTCATCGGTTACCGCTTCTACTCGAAGTTTCTCGCCACCAAAGTCTTTGGCCTCGATCCGCAGCGCGCCACACCGGCGGAGCGGTTCAACAACGGTCACGACTTCGTGCCGACGAACAAGTGGGTCCTCTTCGGCCATCATTTCGCGGCGATCGCCGGCGCCGGGCCGCTCGTCGGCCCCGTGCTGGCGGCGCAGTTCGGCTTCCTGCCCGGGACGCTGTGGCTCGTGATCGGCGTGGTGCTGGGTGGCGCCGTCCAGGACTTTACCATCCTGTTCTGTTCGCTGCGCCGCGACGGCAAGTCGCTCGGCCAGATGGCCAAAGAAGAAGTCAGCAAAGTCACCGGCGTCACGGCGATGATCGCGGTGCTCGCGATCATGATCATCCTGCTCGCCGTGCTGGCGCTGATCGTCGTCAACGCGTTGCGCGCGTCCCCCTGGGGACTCTTCACCATCGCGTGCACGATCCCGATCGCGCTCTTGATGGGCTGGTGGATGAAGCGCTGGCGGCCGGGAAAGGTGGGCGAGGCATCGATCGTCGGTGCGCTGCTGCTCCTCGTCGCGCTGGTCGCCGGCGGCAGCGTCGCGAGCCATCCGGGTCTCGCGTCCGCCTTCACGCACAGCGGCACGTCTATCACGCTCATGATGATCGCCTACGGCTTCATCGCCTCGGTGCTGCCCGTCTGGATGCTGCTCTGCCCGCGCGACTACCTCTCGACGTTCCTCAAGATCACCACGGTGTTGTTGCTGGGCGTCGCCATTCTGATCATCCTGCCGCCGCTCCGGATGCCGGCGCTCACGCCGTTCGCCACGGCGGGCGAAGGGCCCGTCTTTGCCGGCAAGCTGTTCCCGTTCGCGTTCATCACGATCGCGTGCGGCGCGATTTCCGGTTTCCACTCGCTCGTCGCGTCGGGCACGACGCCCAAGATGATCACGCGCGAGACCGACGCGCGGATGATCGGCTACGGCGGCATGGTCATGGAGTCGTTCGTCGGCGTCATGGCGATCATCGCGGCTTGCACGCTCGACCCGGGCGTCTACTTCGCGATGAACACGACGCCGGCGGCGTTGGCGGGCGCCTCGGACGTGCTGAATCAGGCCGGTTTCGTCGTCACCCCGCAATACATGCAGGCGCTGGCTGCCCAGATGGGCGAGCAAACCTTGATCGCGCGCACCGGCGGTGCGCCGTCCCTCGCCGTCGGCATCGCGCACATCTTCTCGGGAGTGACCACCGTCCTCGGGGGGGGCGGCAAGACGCTGTCTGCCTTGTGGTACCACTTCGCCATCATGTTCGAGGCGTTGTTCATCCTCACGACGATCGACACCGGCACCCGCGTCGGCCGCTTCATGCTGCAGGAGATCGTCGGTCACGTCTGGCCGAAGTTCGCAGAGACATCGTGGCTGCCGAGCGTGTTGATCTCGAGCGGCGCCGTGTGCGCCGCGTGGGGCTATTTCTTGTGGCAGGGCGTGGTCGATCCATACGGCGGGATCAATGCCTTGTGGCCGCTGTTCGGGATAGCGAATCAGCTGCTTGCGGCCGTCGCGTTGTGTGTGGCCACGACGATCTTGATCAAGATGGGCCGCCAGCGCTACGCGTGGGTGACGCTCGGCCCGCTGGCATGGATCATCACGGTCACGATGACCGCGGGCACACAGCTCGTGTTCTCTTCGGATCCCAAGCTCGGATTCTTCGCCCGCGCGGCGGCGCTGGCAGGGTCCACCGACCCGAGCGTGGGTCAACGCATCGCGAACTACTACCTCGATGCCGGGCTCACGCTGTTCTTCATGGCGGTCGTCGCGATGCTGGTGATCACGTCGGCGCGGGAGTGGTGGCTGGTGCTGTCGCGCAGGAAGCCTGCGGTGGTTCATGAGGCGCCCTACGTTGCAACGACGCTTGTCGCCGGCGATTAGCGATCGAATGATGCGAGGCGCGATGGATTGATTATTCGCGTCGCCGAGAGTAGGGTGATTGTGTCACCCGAATCCTTCATGGGCTCGCGGTGCCGGTGACTGCCAGGTTATCTCGAAGATTTTACGAGAGGTTCGGAGAAGACCTCACCAACGAGCACGTGGAGTGGTTCAACCAGGTGGACGCGACGTATCGGTCCGATCTGCGTGAGACGAATGAGCTGAACTGGACGCGGTTCGAGTCCAGGTTGGCGCAGTGCGTTGCTGAAGTGCGAGCGGACCTCCGGACTGCCGTGGCTCAGCTCGAGACGAAGCTAATCCGCTGGATGTTCCTCTTCTGGGTCGGAACCCTGGGAACTCTGATCGCTCTCCTGAAACTCTAAAGCTCTACGTAGGCGCCCACTTCGAACACCTGATTCGGCGGAATCTTGAAGAACGCCGTCGCCCGCAGCGCATTGCGCGACATGAACGAGAACAACCGCTCGCGCCACATCGCCATGCCGGGCCGATCCGACGCGATCAGCGTCTCCCGGCCAAGGAAGAACGTCGTACCCTCCAGCGGGATGTCGAGATGATTGGCCTTGCAGGCGGCGAGGATCTCGTTGATGTCGGGATCCTGCATGAACCCGTACCGCGCGACGACGCTGTGGAATCCTTTGCCGCTCCGCTTGACCGTGGCGCGCTGCTCGGCGCCGACGTGCGGCACGTCTTCGGTCGTGACCGTCAGGAATACGATCTTCTCGTGCAGGACTTTGTTGTGGGTGAGATTGAGCACCAGGGCCGGCGGCGTGCCGTCGGAGCTGCCGTACATGAACACCGCCGTCCCCGGCACGCGCACCGGCGGCTCGGCGGCAAGATCCGCCAGGAGCAGCTTGAGCGGCACCGTCTTCTCCATCATGCGCTTGGCGAGAATCTCCCGGCCCTTTTTCCAGGTGATCATCACGAAGTACAGCGCGATCGCGATGACGAGCGGGACCCAACCGCCGTGCCAGATCTTGAGCGCGTTGGCGGCCAGAAACGTGAGATCGACGACGAGGAACGACCCCGATACCGCCGCGGCCTTGAGGAAGCTCCAGCCCCACACCTCGCGGCTCATGACGTAGAACATCACCGTCGTCAGCGCCATGAGTGTCGACAGCGCCACGCCGTACGCGCCGGCGAGATTGCTCGACGTCTGGAAGTACAGCACGAGCGCAATCGTCAGGACCGCGAGCATCTTGTTCACCGACGGCACGTAGATCTGGCCGATCTCTCGCGACGACGTGTGCTCGATGTCCATGCGCGGGATGTATCCCAGCTGCACGGCCTGGCGCGTGAGGGAGAACGCGCCTGAGATCACGGCCTGCGACGCAATGATCGCCGCCGCCGTCGCGAGCGGGATGAGCGGAATCAGCAGCTTCGCCGGTGCCAGAAGATAGAAGGGGTTGGCGGCCGCCTCGGGATTGGTCAACAACAATGCGCCCTGACCAAAGTAGTTGAGCATCAGGGCGGGCAGCGGAATCGTGAACCACGCAAGCTGGATGGCGGTATGGCCGAAATGGCCAAGATCGGCGTAGAGTGCCTCGCCGCCCGTGACGACCAGGAAGACGGCGCCGAGGACGAGCAAGCCGCGTCCCGGATCTGCGGCAAAGAACTCAATCGCGTGCGTCGGTAACACCGCGCCGATGACGGCCGGATGGCGCACAATCCCGTTGACGCCCAGCACGGCAATCGTGGCGAACCAGACCAGCATGACCGGCCCGAATATCGCTCCCACCATCGCCGTCCCGCGGCTCTGGAACGCGAACAGCCCGACCAGGATGGCGAGCGTAATCCAGATCACCCAGTGCTGGAGCGCCGGCGTCACAATCTCGAGACCTTCGACCGCCGACAACACCGAGATCGCGGGCGTCAGCGCGCCGTCGGCGTAGAGCAGCGCCGCCCCGAAAATGCCAAGCACGATCATCAGACGTCGAGGCGTCAGGCCGCGCATTACCCGGCTCCCGTTCACCAGCGCCATGAGCGCCAGCACGCCGCCTTCGCCTTTGTTGTCGGCGCGGATGATCACGACGTGATACTTCACCGTCACGATCAGCAACAACGACCAGAAGATGAGCGACAGGACACCCAGCACGTTGCCCGGCGTGACGGGGATCCCGTGTTGGCCATGAAACGCCTCGCGCAACGCGTACAGCGGGCTCGTCCCGATGTCGCCGTACACCACGCCGAGCGCCAGCAACGACAGGCGCGCCAGATACCGTCCTCGCGGATGGGGTGGTGGTGTGGCGGGATGTGGGTTTTGAGGAGCTACAGGCGCGCTCATGGCGGGGGAACCCTATGCGACCGAGTCCAGAAAGGCCAGAGGATCACCAAACCCAAGGTCCCAGCGGCACTTACGATGAACGCGCTCGAACCACCAACGCTTTGGAAGACGACCCCCAAGCCGATCCCGCCCCCGAACGACGCCACGCCGGTGAGGGCGTGATAGACCCCGAAGCCGCTCCCGTGACGCCCACCGGTCGCAGCGGTCACGAGCGCGCGCTCAGGACTTTCGGTCATCCCGGCCACGATGCCGAGCGAGAGAAACAGAACCCACGCGCCCAACGGACTCGTCGTGAAGCCCATCCCCGCGGCAAGCGCCACGTAGACCAGCCACCCGATCCACATCGTCCGCGCCGGACCGATCCGATCGGACAAAGCACCGCCGGCGAACGAGGTCGATGAACGGACGACGTGCAGCGCCGCCCAGAGCAACGGGATGAGGGCGACCGAGATGCCTAACGCTTGCGCCCGGAGAATCATCAGCGTCTCGGGCATGCGGAGGAGGTAGAAGAGGGAGATGGCAATCACGGGCGGCGAAAGGCGGCGGAGGGCGGCGGAAGGCGGCAAAGTTTTTGCCGCCGCTTCTTTCGCCGCCCCTCGCCGCCCCTCGCCGCCCCTCACCGCCCATGCGGCCAGCATAGTTACCAGGACGCCCGGGACAATGCTCGCCAGGATGACCGTGCGGACGTCAGCACCGCGACTCAGGACCACCCAGGCGACCAGTGGCCCAATCACCGCCCCCACATGGTCCAGCCCGCGCTGCAACCCGAAAGCCCGGCCCACCAGCGGCGCCGGCGTCACATCGGCGATCAGCGCGTCGCGGGGTGGAGAGCGCAGCCCTTTGCCGAGCCGGTCGACGACGCGCAGGCCGATCACCTGCCACGCCGCCGCCGTCACCGCGATGATCGGCCGCACCGCCGCCGCGATGAAGTAGCCGGCCACGATCAGCGGTCCGCGTCGAGCCGGCCGGTCGGCCAGCCGCCCGGAGACGAGCTTTACGAGCGCGGCGGCGGCATCGGCGGCGCCGTCGAGCGCCCCCAGCGCCACCGCCCCGCCGCCGAGGACGCCGGTGATGAACGCCGGCAGCAGCGGGTACACCATCTCACTAGCGAAATCGTTGAGAAGGGAAACGGCACCGAACAGCTTGACCTGCCTGGGAAGCTGATTACTCACCCAAGCCCAGTCCCCAGCGGATTAGCGTCACGGGCAGGCCGCCGTACGGGAGCACGGCATCGTGGAACGCGCGCAGGCTGAAGTCACTGCCCCGCACCTTACGGAAATCGTCACGCAGCCGCAGCAGCTCGCGCCGCCCCACGGCATAACAGAGCTGGTACGCCGGCCACGCGCAGTAGCGCCGCACTTCCGCCTCGGCATTGCCGCGCTCCACGTGCAGCTCGCTGACCATCTGATCGACGGCCTGCTCGCGGGTCATCCCGCGCGTGTGCAGCCCGACGTCGAGCAGAATGCGCATCGCGCGCCACAAGAGGTGGACCCGCTGGAAGAACAGCTCTTCGTCCGAGTCGTAGAATCCCTCCTCGCCCATCATGTCTTCGCAGTAGAGCGCCCACCCCTCGACCGTCAGGGGCGTCCACAGATTCTTGCGGACGTGGGACGGCAGCTCTTTCGCGATGACGAGCTGCAGATGGTGACCGGGGTAGCCCTCGTGCAGCGCGGTCGCAGCCAGCTCGTAGCGGCAGTGGTCGCGCAGAATCCGCTCTTGCTGCTCCGAGGGGAGGCGGGAGTCCGGGACAGTGACGTAGAACCAGCCTGTACGGTTGCGGCTGTACGAGCCGGGACTGTCGTAGGCGGCATACGGAATGACGGGCCGCATGAACGCCGGAGTTGGAATCACGCCGAGCGGCGCCTTGGGGATCGGCGCGAGGTTCCGCTCCGCCACGAAGTCGCGGGCGCGCGCCATCTCCCTGGCGTAGGCGTCCACCAATTCGGTCGGTGCGGGATGATCGGCGCGCAGCTTGTCCACGAGCTCCGGCCAGGGCTTGCCATCGAGCCGCTTGGCGAGGCGCACCAGATCAGCCTCCACCTCCTCTTTGAGCCGCAGCCCGTAGCGCCACAACTCGGGGGCGGTATCGCGGAGCGCGTGCTGGTAGTGCAGCAGGAAGTTGAACGCGTCCTCGCCGATCGCGAACTGGTCCGTCCCCGACTCGTGCCAGCGCGCGAGATCCGCGTCGAACTCGAGCAGCGCCTGGCTCGCCCGCTCCGCCGCGGCGGCGAGACGGGCGGCGTGCGTCGGCGCCTGCAATCCGAGCGCCGCGGCGAGCTCTTTCACGAGCAACCGGCCACCCTCGGTCATGCGCATGGCGGTCTCGACGAACACGCGCACCGGTTCCTCGAGCCCGGCCTTCAGATCCACGAGAAAGTTCGGGATGTCCTCGAGCCGCCCGATCGCCCCTGCCGCTTTCTCCGCCGGCGTCCGGTCGGCGGAGAGCAACAGGTGATGCAGGCCACCGAGCAGATGCGAGAGCCAGAACTCGGGGTTCTTGGCCTGGGGCCTGAGCGTCCCGAGCCGGCGCAGCGAGACCCGGATCTCGTTGAGCAGCGCGGTGCGGTCGATCTCCTCCTCGAGATCGACGGCGGTTGCCTCCTCCAGCGCGGAGGCGAACGATTTCAGTGCGGCGAGATGCGGCGCCAGCGCGGCCGGACTGAATCGGCCATAGCGATCGTCGTGCCCCGGCACGCCGGCCTGCGTCGCCGCCACCGGGTCCATATGCCAATGCAGATCGAAATACGACTTTTCGATGTCGCGGACGCTCATGCGCTCAGCAACCGGTGGCACTCTTCATCTGTCAGGACGTGATCCGTGCGCTTTGCCGCATCGAACAGCGCACGGCAGGCGGCGTCGTCATCGGGATCGTAGCCGTGCTGTTCCAGCCAGTACTTCACATTGGAGAGACCGGAGACCGGCGAGATCTCGATGCGCTGCTCGAAACCAAACTCCTCCGCCGGTACCGAGCTATAGACCCGATCGGCCAGCCAGGTGTGGCCCTTCTTTTTGGCCTTGATGATCGCGGCGGCGTGGACGCCGGTCCCCGTGCGGAACGCGTCCGTCCCGACGACGGGATAGTTCACCGGAATCGGCATACCGACCGCGTCGGCCACGAGGCGGCAGTACTCGGGCAGCTTCCGGATATCGGCGGTGTGCGCACCGAGCAGCTTGAGGTTGACGATCAACAGATCCATCTCGGCGTTCCCTACCCGCTCGCCGACGCCGAGCGCGGTCGCGTGCACGCGGTCGACGCCTGCCTCGATCGCGGCGAGGCAGTTGATCAGCCCCATGCCGCGGTCGCGGTGACCATGCCAGTCGATTTTCACGGGGAGCTTCTTGACGATGTGCTGCTTGACGAATTTTATCAACGCCGTTACGCCGTTAGGCGTGGCGTGGCCGACCGTGTCGGCGAGGCAAATCCGCCCGGCACCGCATTCGATCGCCGCTCCATACAGCGCCTTGAGGGTCTCCGGCCGGGCCCGCGTCGTGTCCTCCGTGACATACATGACCGGCAGACCATGCTTGACCGCATAGCTGACGGCCTCATAGGTCGAGTCGACGATACGATCCACGGTCCAGTCTTCCGTGTATTGCCGGATCGGGGAAGAACCGATGAACGTGGCCGCTTCGATCTTGATCCCGACTTCCTCGGAGATCCGCACGATCGGCTCGATATCGGCGATGACGGTGCGGGCCGCGCAGTTCGGGGCGATCGGCAACTTGTGATCGCGGATCTCCCTGGCGAGCGCCCGCACCTGCTCGACGACTCGAGGGCCGGCGCCCGGCAGGCCGATGTCCGCGGCCACGATGCCGAGATCGGCCATGAGGTGCAGCAAGCGCTTCTTGACGTCGAGGGAAGGATCGGTGACCGAGGGGGACTGCAGGCCGTCGCGGAGCGTCTCGTCGTTGAGGTCGATACGAGCGCGCGTCCAGTCGAAGGCGCCATCCTTGCCGTCGCCGCTATTCCAGTCGTAGATAAGGTCCCGCTCCTCCATGGGTTTAGTGTCGCGCCCCCCCTAGTCCAGGTCAAGTTGCAACCGCGCCAAACGACATCATAGCTTTGCACACCATGCCGGGACCCATAGACGGGCTGCTGTCCCACGACCGCGTACGCGCCGCGCGCGCCCATATCGAGCGCTCCGACGAGGCGACCCTCGCCCGCCAGGCCACGTTGTCCGCGATCCCCGCGCCGACCGGCGCGGAAGGGGCGCGGGGCGCCCGCGTCGCGGAATTGCTCGATGAGGCTGGACTCGAGGATGTGACAGTTGACGAGGTTGGGAATGTGCGGGGATGGTATCGCAACGTTGTAGAGGCGCAGCATGCTGCGCCCCTACACGACGGATCCGTCGTGTTATCTGCACATCTCGACACCGTCTTCGGACCAGAGCTCGACGTCTCCGTGGCGCGGCGTGGGGCCCGGCTCGAGGGCCCCGGCATTGCCGACAACGCGCGCGGCCTCGCTGCCCTCGTCACGATCGGCGAGGCGCTCGTGCATTCGCGCGTCGCGACGGCGCGGCCGGTGCTGTTGGCGGCGACGGTGGGCGAAGAAGGCTCCGGCGATCTGCGCGGCGTGCGGCATCTGTTCGGCCCATCCGCCCATCCGCCCATCCGCCCATCCGCGTTCATCGCGCTCGACGGCGCCGGCATCGAACGCATCGTGCACCGCGCGCTCGGCGCACGCCGCTATCACGTGACCTACAGCGGCCCGGGAGGCCATTCGTGGGCAGCGTTCGGCGTCGCGAATCCCGCCCATGCGATCGGCCGCGCGGTCAGCCGCATCGCCGCACGCACGACGCACGACGCACCACGCACGAGCTGTTCCATCGTGCGCATCGGCGGAGGAACCAGTCTCAATTCCATCCCGCAGATCGCGTGGTGTGATCTCGACCTCCGCAGCGAGGATCCGCGCGCGCTCGAGAAGCTCGACGGAGCGGTTCAGGCCATCGTGCGCGAGGCGCTGGACGAGGAGAATCGCCACCGGCTCCCCGGTACCGCGCCGCTGACGCTGGACGTCCGGCGCGTGGGTGACCGGCCCTCCGGCCTGACGCCGCGAACCCATCCGCTCGTTCAGGCCGCCGTCGCCGCCACGCGGGCAGTCGGGCACGAGCACCAGCTCGCGTGCGCCTCGACCGACGCCAACGTCCCGATCGCCCTCGGCGTGCCGGCGGTGGCGCTCGGCGCGGGCGGCCGCGCCGGCGATGCGCATCTGCCGACGGAGTGGTATGAAAACGAGCAGGGCGCGCTGGGGATCGTGCGCGCCCTGCTCGTCACTGCGGCGATGGCGGAGGCTCAGTGAGCCGCTGCGCCGCCTCCCGGCATTCCTCTACTGCGATGCATGAGGAGCAGCAGCGGGAGCGATAGCACGAACGCGGTCCCGAAGAGCAGGAACAGCTGGTCGAACGACAGCATCATCGCCTGCTTCGTCACGACCCCATTCAAGAATCCGATCGCCTTCGTCTGGGCGATTGCCGGCAGATCGCCCCGTCCAATGAAGGCCTGCGTGATCATCGCGACTCGTTCACGCGTCGCTTCGGCGTACGGGGTCACGTTGGCCGCGAGATCGGCGCGATGAATCGCGGTGAAGCGCTGCAGCAGTGTCGCCGAGAGCGCGATGCCCACGCTGCCGCCCAGCTGCCGCATCAGATTGAACAGTCCGGTGCCGTTCGGGATCCGTGACATCGGGAGATCGGCGAGCGCGAGGTTCGTAAGCGGCACGAAGATCAGCCCGAGCCCCACACCGCGGAAAATCAGCGGCCAGAAGAAGTCGGACATGCCGCTTTCCGTTGTGAAATGTGCGTGCTTCCACATCGAGAGCGCGAAAACCGCGACGCCTGCGAAGATTGATAGACGTGCGTCGAATTTGCCCGTCAAACGTCCCATCGACGCCATCGTGAACGCGCTGGCCAGCGCGCCGGGCAGAATCACCAGTCCCGTTTGATTGGCCGTGAAGTTGCGAACGTTCTGGAGGTAAACGGGCAGCACGAACACCGTCGCGTAGAGACACACGCCCAGGACGAGTCCAAAGACCACCCCCACCGCGAGCTGCCGGCTCTTCAGAATGCGGAGATCGACCACTGGGTGCTCGGTGCGCAGCTCGTGCCAGATAAACGTGATCAGCGAGAACGCGCTCGTCAGCGCAAGCAGCCGCACCGATGGCGAGGCGAACCAATCGAGTCGCTCGCCGCGCTCGAGCATCGTCTGGAGCGCCCCGATCCCGACGGCGAGCAAGCCGAGCCCGATGAAGTCCACGCGCGAGGACCGCTCCTGGTGCTGTGAGTCGTTGATGAACGACATCGTCAGCGCCAGCGCGAGCATACCGAACGGGATGTTGATGTAGAAGATCCACGGCCAGCCATACATGTCGGTGATCCAGCCGCCGACCGTCGGTCCCAGGGTGGGACCGACCATCACGCCGACGCCGAAGATCGCCATCGCGGTACCGTATTCTTCGCGCGGGAACTCTTCGTAGAGAATCGCCTGCGAGGTGGAGAGCAGCGCGCCGCCGCCCAGTCCCTGGATGATGCGCCAGAAGACCAGCGCCTCGAGCGAGCCGGCATTGCCGCACATGAACGACGCGATCGTGAACAGCGCGATCGACCCGGCGAAATAGCGGCGCCGGCCGAAATAGGCCGACAGCCAGCCGGTGATCGGCAGCACGATCACGTTGGCGACGATGTAGCCGGTCGAGACCCAGGCGATCTGATCGAGCGTCGCGCCCAGGTTTCCCATCATGTGCGGGATCGCCACGTTCACGATGCTGGTATCGAGCAGCTCGAGCACCGACGCGAGCGACACCGTGATCGCGATCAGGTATCTGAAGCGATAGCGGTCCGCCGGCAACGCGATCGCCGTCATTAGTGCGTCTTGATCGTCGCGACGACACTCATCCCGGGCCGCAGCACGTGCGCGGGATCAACGGCGCCGTCCAGGTGAATTCGCACGGGAATCCGCTGCACCACCTTGGTGAAGTTGCCCGTCGCATTGTCGGGCGGCAGCAGCGAGAACTTCGCCCCCGTCGCGGGTGACAGGCTCTCGACATGACCGCGGAAATGCACGCCTTTGTAGGCATCCACCGTTATGTCGGCGGAATCGCCGGGTGTCACGTCGGCCGTTTCGGTTTCCTTGAGATTCGCGGTGACCCACACATCCTCGAGCGGCACGACCGTCATCAGCGGCTGGCCGGCCGCTACGAGCTGGCCGAGCTCCACCGCCTTCTTCGAGACGACGCCGGCCGACGGCGTGATGATGCGCGTGTAGGAGAGCTGCAGCGCGGCTTGATCGCGGGTGGCCCGTGCCGCCGCCACCCGGGCATCGGCGCCCACCAACGCCGCCTGCGCCGACGCCAGCTGCGCCGCCGCGGCCGTAGCGGCCGCGCGCATGGCATCGAGCTGCTGCTGGCTCACAACGTTCTGGGCCGCGAGCGGCTCGATGCGCGCCAGGTCGGCGCTTGCCTTGAGGGCGTTCGCCTGCGCTTGCGCCACCGCGGCATCCGCCTGCCCCACGCGGGTGCGGCTGCTCACCGTCGCCAGCAGCGCAGCGAGATCGGCGTCGGTTTGCGCGAGCCGGGCGCGGAAGTCGCGGTCATCGAGCACGACCAGCGTGTCGCCCGCCTTCACCGCCTGGTTCTCGATGACCCGTACTTCGGCGACGTAGCCGCCGACCTTCCCCAGCACCGGGACGATATGGCCGTCCACCTGCGCGTTGTCGGTCGAGACGTGCGAGCGGCCGAACCACCATTTGCGCGCCCCGAAGGCGATCAGGGCCAGCAAGACCACGCCCATCACCATGAAGACCGTCCGCCGCGAGCTCTTGGGAGGCGCCGCGGGAGTCGAGGGTCGCGGCGCGGGCCGGACCGGAGTTTCTGTGTCGGGTTCCATCGTCGTAGCCATGGTCCTCTTCCTTAATGCAGGGTCCGCGCGCTGCCCACCGAGCGGGCTAACGCAATCCGTGCCGATACGGCGGCAAACCGCGCGTCGATGTCCGCATCGCGCGCGCGCAGCAATGAAGCCTGGGCGTTGATCACTTCGATGTTACCGACAACACCCGCCTTGAACCGCTGGCGGGCTTCAGAAACCTCCTGCGCGGCGAGCTGCAGCCGCTCGACGGCGATCTGCTGCTGGGCGCCCGCGGAGCGCAGATCGAGCAGCGCACCGTCGACGTCGGCCGTCACCTGCTGCCGCAGATCGCGCACGCGCACATCCGACTCGCGCACCGCGGCCTCCTGCTCACCCTTCCGACCTTCGAGCCGGAAGCCATCCAGAATCGGCAGGGTGACCGCCACCGCCACCTGCCGCGTTCCGGTAGCGTCCGGAGGACGCAGGCCACTGAATCCGTAATCGGCTTCGAGATCCAAACGCGGCAAACGCTCCGCGGAAATCGCGCTCGACGCCTGGCGCGCGGCCGCGCCGCGTGCCTGCTCGGCGAGCAGATCGGGCCGCGTCGCGATCGCCTGGGTCACGGCCGCATTCCGGTCGTCCGGCACGCTCGCGGCGCCAAGCGCAGGGTTGAGGCTGTCGGTCAGCGCGATCGTCGAGCCCGGATCGATACCCATCGCACGCGCGAGATCGATCTTCGCGCGATCCAGCTGATTCGCCGCGACGACGAGACGGCCGGCCGCCTCGGCCAGCTGCGTCTTGGCGCGCGTGACGTCGATCGACGCGCTCACGCCCGCTCGCTGCTGTGCCACGGCGAGGCCGACGAGCTCAGCCGCCAGTACCGAATCGGCCTGCCGCGCCGCGACCACCGCCTCCGCGCGCGCCGCGCGGACATACGCCAGCGCGACGTTCTGCGCGGCGGTCTCGACGACGGCCGTCCGCTCGGCATTCGTCGCGTTGA
>WNFL01258045.1_pt1 | contig 15777 bp, 21 predicted proteins | sample 5400361 | NCBI WGS metagenome assembly WNFL01 (sample SAMN13153351, study PRJNA577476) | soil metagenome | isolation source: 40 cm soil on Douglas fir-dominated hillslope | place: USA:California | collected 2013-09-17
GTTTTGTTGGACGAGGAGGCTATAAATACGGCGCTACTTGACCCCCTCCTTTACCACGGATAACCAGTCACAGGCAAATGCATAGAACGATATTCGAGAGTCCGCTTTGTTCACCACCCGCCGGACGCCTTTTGGTAAACATAGGGGAACTCACGAGATATCGCCACGTTCGTCCAGAACGTTCCAGCACTCATATTGCGTTGGAACACATGTACAGCATTTAAGTTGCTGCGGGGTTCTTCGCACCTACTTTTAATAAAGACCGTCTCCATCCAACTATATCTATCCGTCTATCCATCTATATATTTACCACTGATACTAGGTTTGTCGAGTGTGCCAGTAAACGAGGGGCGAGAGGGGCGAGAGCGAGAGGGGCAAGAGGGACGTGGTGACTTTTCCCAACACTTTTCCCATTACCAAGCCAAAAAAAAAAGTGAACAAGGCCGTGTACCCTTAGCCCCTCGTTCCTGCTCTCCAATCCTAGAGTAGGTCCGTGGCAGTGTCGCAATTACACCCAGCGACCAGTAAGCGACAAGCGAAGTGATGTAGTCCATTCAAGGAACCATTGACATCATAGAGTCACAAAGTCTTCCATCGAATCAATCATTCACCTGATCGCTTCGTAGTTTTCCGGTCCTGAATGAAGGCATGCTGCACCTCCGCTTTGGGGGGGAGGGGGCCAGCATCAGCATTTACGCAGTGGGCCTGACGCTCTGCGGGTTGTGAAAAATGTCCTTTGGATCGATCGCCTTCTTGATCTGTTCCAGGCGGGGAAGGTTCGAACCCCAGTACCGCGCTTGCGCATCGGCGAGGCGGGGGCTATGAGGGTACGAGCAAGTTTGTAAGTCACGATCCATAATTGTTACTGGGGGCGGGGTGTGGGGGAGCAGAGGGTGGTTACTCACTCCACATATCCGGCGTATACGCCCATGTTATGACCGGGTAGCGATTGTTGGATGATGTCATTGATTGTATCGAGATATTTATAGATCTTGTCGTTGAGTCCTGTGAGACCGATAGCGTAGGTTTGGACGTAGAACTAGGGAACCACCCTTAGCAATACGATGGAGAACCAGGTGGGGAAGAAAGGGACTGACGAGAGCATCGCGGTGTGCGTAAGCAGTCGCACCCATGGGTACGTCGTTTATAGCACCAGCTGCGAGGTCGAAAATTGCAAACCAGATCTACAAAACGTGGAGGTCATTCTCAAGTCAGATATTCCCAGGTGAGACATACGAGGGTGCCCTTGTCTTTACTATCAAAATGCGTGAAGAGCTTGTCAACGCCAGACTGAGGGATCAGGTCGTTTTCCGTGAACGCGAGGCTCTTCGAATAAAATGCTTCGGGCTGAATACAAGTCAATACGGGTCAATATCCCGTTCGTGTTCCTTACGGTAGACGGCGACTCACGACACCACCGATGAGCTTCAATGCCTCGTCCTCTGCCCAATGACCGACCAACCCCAACCAATCTTCCAACTCGATCACCTTGACCGTTGCGTTATGCGCCAACTTGTCCTGGAAGCCAAGGGCGTCATACTCGCTTTTCGGGCCAAAGTACGTTCCTATTGAAATGTGATGATTGTACGGTGGAGCCATGTGACGAGTTGCGAGCTGGCGGTCCTCACCTGTGATGACCATCCCATACTCGAATATGACCACCTGCGACGCGAGTTTACGCGTCAAGTTGGGATCCGAGATTATGGCTTGCCAGAGAGTGAAAGTAGAAGCCATATCAGCATGCTTGCCGAACCTGCGGGTGTGGGTGTCACTAAATCCAAGCGCTGGAACTGGGTGTAACGCAACTGGACGTTATACGAGTACTGGGTCGTAACCGACGGCTTAGGTTGCGTCCTGACCACAAACTCGGTGATAATACCAAAAGACGCCGCGGCGCCTTTCAGAGCCTGTCGATCGCACGAAGGAGTAAGACACGAGGTAGAGGGGAGGGAGACACGCACGAAGAATACGTCTGGGTTGAGAACTTCACTTGCGCGCGTAATGGTACTGTTTGCCAGGACTACCTCGACCTCGAGGATATGGTCAAGGGCTGAACCCCAAAGACGAGACACCGGGCCGAGGCCCCCAATCGTTGCATGTCCTGTGCAAGGGATCAGTTGATTCATGCTATGTTAGGGAAAAAAGCTTGCTCCTGAAAGAAACGTACCTCCGATTCCAACCTGGAATCAAAAATGAATAGTGTGAAGCAAGCAAAGAAACCACTTTGAAAACGGGCTCGGACGGCGCTCACCTGTGGACAAGTCCCATGTGCCATCGCCCGTCCTCCATGGTCATGCAAGCGCTTTGTGACATCGTCTAGGAGGGTTCCCCCGCCGATAGTGGCGTGCCAGGTCGTGGTATCCATGCTGAACTGCTGAAAATGCGTGAGATCGACGACAACGGCGCCGTCCTGGCCACCGATACAGAAGTCGGCAAAGCTGTGTCCCCCACTACGTGGTTGGACCTTGAGCCCCTGTTCCGCGGCGCACTCCACAACCGCCGCGACCTCATCAGCGCTCCGAGGCCGCGTAACTGCAGCGGGGGTGATACGGAAGGCCGTATTATATGGCTTTACGGCGGAGAGTTGATAGAATGGGTCCTGGGGCAGTGAGATATCTGCGCGGCTTAGCGCATTGGTGAGGCAGGACCCGAGCGGGGACGAGGGTGAGTTGCCCATCGTGTATCGCAAAATGAACGAACAGAGTTGTGGGGTGGGTGTGGAGGGGATCAGGCAGCATTCCAGGAGCTTGCTGAGCGGTCGCTTAAAGAATTGGAAAATGGGAGAGAGTCACCGAGTTTATGTCCGGGAAGACTGGGTGAAGCATGATTCGTGCTGTTGTTTCCGGCCCTGTACTCTCTATTGACCATTTGCCAGCTGCCCTGACCGGTTCAACGAGTTACCGGCTGAAAGTTCCACCTTTGTCCTGTATTGCGCTTCCATGTCTGGTCCGTCTTGCCATCCATCTAAGCTGGCGGTCGATAAATGCGTAAACGGGATAGGAGCTGGGCGAGTGCGGCGCAGTTTAGCTTCAATTTTGGCTAGCCATAATCACTCGTAATTTGGGGGTAACCGACATCGTACAAGTCGGGTTCTAGTTGCATCGGAGGATCATGCGCTGCGAGCGAGTGAGAACGTCATGACATTTTCATTCTGTGGGATGGAGGAAAATAATGGTATTGGAATATTAATTTTGCGAATGAATTTTACCATACGATTGATCCACTTTAGCCTAATCAACTGCTTGACAGACTTGACAGGCACTGGGTGGTGGTAACGGCATTGGGTTTGAGGCTGGGGCCAGCGGTTTGAAATGGAACGGTATGGTTTTTATATTATATAATAATAAATGAAATTAATTACGTATAAAAATACCGGAAAATGGCGTCCTGCGTGACGGCGGGTGGGTTTGAGGCGGGTTGAGGATGATGTTTGTTTGTACATTCTGGTCTCCAATCATGAACGAACAGATGAGCCCCGCATTAATTGCCATCTATGAGCCCATATATCATGTCTCACATGCACTTAGGATCTTTTTCGCTGATGCCCCTTGAGCAACACTGCGCGCGCCCACGTCCTTGACGTCTTTGCGCTCGAGACCGCCTCACCTGTCGTGCCATGGGTCATCTACTACATAAAGAACAGTATCTTCTTGACCAACGCGTCATTATCCTGTAGACGTCCTCGCGTTTACAACAAGTTTGGGCGCTAGCACTGTGCATCTCCACGCGCGCGACCCACGTCCGCGCGTCCTTCCTCCCGGCTGTAATGAATGTAAGATTTGCAACCCTTGAGCGCGCCATGAGACGCGTATTCCCCTCGAGGAAGCAAGATACTCTCGCTTACACGCTGTTTACACGTCGCGCAGTGCATTGTGGCCATTATTTCAAAGCTCCAAATGTTTTGATGACAATCCGACAATCCAAGCAATATCAAGCGCCAGACTTGTCGAGAAGGACCGTCGGCAGCAACCATTTGCCATGAAATGAAATTGGATGTATGTTTGTGGAGAAGGAGGACCGTTCCTAATTGTTTTTTTTGATTTGTTTTCGAATTTTGTATATTTTTAACTCGTGCTCGTGTTTCACAAAAAATGAACAGGTGCCCACTAAACCATTATATTGACACCGTTCGCTGACGCGCCATTTCTCTCAAAGGGCTGGCCCCAGCCTCAAACCCAATCAGCCGCCCCCGGTGCCTGTCAAATCTGGAGCGGAATGTCTCAAGTACTTCGTTGCGAGCAAGTTGGAGTCAGCTGGGAAATCGCCTACCTACCTAGTACTCTTTGAATGTTGCCTCAGCTAGGTGGACAAAGACAACACTTTCTGCACCTTCGCCTCGTCCCTAAATTATCAAGAATTCCAAGCACGCTTTAGGCTACTTAGGCACTTGCTCTTTTCTTCCCTCCTTCTGGATCTAGCCGGTAAAACACCTCATGGCCCTCTCACAAGTGAGAACACAATCCTTAGCGGAACAATTCAGGCCCCAAAAAATTCTATGTACCCCGGATCTTGTTCTCCCCAGGTGAATTTTATCCATCTGATGCCAGGGAGCCCGATTGAAACACTCGTCACGCTTGGATAGATGCCAAATCAGGTATCGATACGATCTATATGGAAACCGCCACCTCGGAGCGGGTCGTCTGTTATCTTTTAGCGTCCCTCTTGAGGAGGAGCAGAGTGTGTTACAAACTGAACATCCAATCACTTCGACGAAAGTCGTTCCTCTGCTCAGAAGAAGCACAAAAACGGTTGTTCGCTGGGACTCGGATAAACAACAATACACTGCCCAGCGTCCGTTTCTTCCCGTCACCCAAAGGATCACCCTTTCTAGGACATTTGGTAATAACCTCCAAAAAGTAGACGACGAAACCAATGTATTCGACTTTGAAAGTCGTGTTGCCTCTTATCCTAATGCCCTTTTAGGTCAGGTGGTGGAAAGGAGTGAACCCTCAGCACACACAGGCAAGCTGGGCGCGACGGTGATTCAATCCTCAAGATCTCGAGCATGAAACTGACAGGAATTAATCAGGCTCTTTTTAATAGTGCGAGACTTTCTCCATTTATACAAATTTGGCTGGGTGGTGAGTGGGATCCAGGGCTGCAAACATTGGAATGATGAACCCGAGCAGAATGAAATGCGTGTATTTGCACCCCTACCCGGGGGGTTCTTTTTGGTTGGTCGGGTGGTACGTTTTAGCATCGGCTTAGTTTGGTTTCACTGGACAAGTCCTTGCATGCTGCCCCGGACTTTCCTCTTACGACGACCTGACATAGCCCCCAACAGGATTCTGTGCGGCTAAATAAGTCCGGAAAAGTTCTGATCCTTACTGAGAACAAAACGAACGCAGTCCTGGAGACCGCGGTCCTTCAAGTTTCTCTCTATCACTACGCATTGGAGAAGCTAATCTCTGGAGACAGATTATTTCCATGGGAAGATTTGTGGCGGCCAGACTTGGCTCTAACTAACGCAACGCTCGATTGGATTGTAGAAAGAACTCGGGAGAGACCAGAACTCAGCGCACTCTGCCGTGCTAAGACCTTGAAAGATCTTACCTCAATTTTGGGCGAGACCATTCGCAAACTTGTCCCAGCTGACACCACGATCCAGCAGTGGATTGCCACCCCCGCCAATCGAACTTCTGCCGCCGTCCTCAATCGAGCACGCAACACACAGTTTCGTCATGTACAATACGATTCACACAAGGTCGATTCCTCTCTTCAAACTGCATTGGACTTTTGGCAAGCACGGAGGTGTCCCTCCGGCCCTCTTACAAATAAGGCCCGAGTCTGCGGGTATGACATCACTATTGAAATGACCAAGTGTGGCTTGTGCACTGAACTTGTTTTAGTGGCTGCGAATATCGAAATTCGTGTCATGCGAGCAACGTCAAATCCACTCGTCCTTGATAGCTAGAGTTGCAATGTAGAAGGGAACGGGATCAATGAAGAGACGTGATACCTATTCGTGGATATGCGGAAGAATATTAATATCCTAGTAAAGGTCGAGATCACGACCGAAGTCCGAGTACGAGTACGAAAGTGCATCACATGTGGTACATAATCGAATACATGTAGTAGTATTGACGCCGAGCATGAATCCTCTGACGTGTGACTCTCAGTCCTGGAAGGTCCTAAATCGAGATCCTCCCATCAACGCTTACACGGAAAGTGAACGGTGAGCCCATATCATTCCCATCGCCATCCTCCTGCTGATCGACCCTCATGCTGACCTGCCTCTCTCGCTCCCTCCGACCCGCTTCCTTCCTCGTCCGCTTCGCCTCCTTCTTCAACGACTTGCGACTAAAAGGATTCACGCTCTCCATCTGCGCATCCATTTGTACGTCGTAGCTCAATGCTTCTTTCTTCGTCCGCTTGGGTTTGGGCAATCGCATGCTCGACGATGTCAAAGACGCGGGCGGATTGATGCCGTCTTCCGAGGCCGAGTCAGGATCTGGGCTGTGCGGTCTTTTTTGGCCGGCAATCGGGAGGAGATGGTCCTGCTCCATCGGGTCCTCATCCTCTTGCATCCCGTCATCAAAAGTGACCTTGTCAGCACCTCCATACAACCCCCCCAGATCGAACTCCGGCTTCCACGCATTGACGATCTTCATTTCACCCACATTGTCAGCGCCTGGTGCGGCGCTCGGCATCTGACTCGGGTGGATGGCAGGCGGCTCGGTGAAGTAAGGAATTTTCGAGTTGTTCCAGTCACGCATCACTTGAGTGGCTGCAGCTGCAAGGTCGGGTACACCGCCCGAACCAAGTCGACCAGTGGTGAGTGCAACCATAGTGAGGAACTCGGTGGCGTTACGGAAGGGAGGATCAGGGGGGAGCTTGTAAATGCTCTGTAATGTTTCCGTGGACGTCCTAGACAGAATCTCTTCGACTACGGCTTGAGGATCGGGAATTTCCTCGGGTTTGAGGACATTCCGCAATAAAGCGCTTGGTGAAGTTGCGTCGTCAAAGACCACTCCAGGGCTATCTATTATCCGCAAACCTCGCTCGAGTGCCACTGATTGCAACTCTCTGGTCCAACCAGGTTCGGCGGCTACCCCACAAACTCTGGCACGCTTGAGGGAGTTGATAAGGGAAGATTTCCCGACATTTGGATAGCCTACCACACCGACTGTGATGGAGGCCGAGGGAGGCTTGTATGATTTTATGAGGTTGAGGAGGAAAGGGGAAGTTCGGCTGGTTAGATTCGATCGTTGCTCTTGTGTCGAGGATTTGAAAGGAAGCGTTGGGGCAGTATGTCTGAGATGCTTGAGCCATGCCTCCGCGTTTGCCCGGGGTATCAAGTCTGTTCCCAGGGTGGGTTATCGTCCTCGAGATTTTTGCAGAAATTGTACACACCAATCTTATTGAGAATAAAGATGAGCTTCTTACCATCGGATTCGCGTCGCATCACTTCGTCCTCCACAAGCTTGCTCCGGCAGCCCTCGGGATCGCGCGCATCCAAAACTAGGAGGATAAGGTCGGACTGGTCGATGACCTTGTGGAGGGTGCGTATGAACTGCCTCTTTAGTAGCCTTAATCCGCTACTTGGTTCTCCGCTGTTGAGCTCCTCCGCCTCTGCCCGGTCTTCAGCGGCGGCGAGCGCCGCAAGCCCTGAAATCGAGGGTGAAACCTCCATTGAATCTGCAATATGGAGAGTGCTCGTCTTGGGAGGAAGCTGCAGACCATTTCATCAGAGGAACGCCAATAAAAATGGGGTGGCACTGTGGCACTAAACAGACTTTGTTCTTATGTCGCTTCATCTCGATTTTAGCCTTCATCGCGATAAGTTTGGGCACTCCAGGGTCCTTGAGTAGTTCTAAGATTTGTCAAAAGCGGCTCCGTGATTGGTTGCATCGAAGCGCGCGACAGACTTTTTGGTTGCGGGAGGGATTGCTTCTTGGATTCTGCGAAGGACCGAAATGCGTAAGTAGTGCAGAAATTTAAACTTGAACGATAAATAAGCACAGACTGTTTCTTCCCATTTTCGGAAATTTTCGGAATATTATCGATGGTGAAGGTGAAGGTTGAAGATGTGAAAAACAAGGCTCCGGCTTGCTCCCGACTCTCACTACACCAAACCAAGGAAACGGCTCAAGCAAGCCCCAACGCCGTCTCGTTGCTGAGAATACTGCATGTTAAACCTATTCGCTTCTCGGTTAGCAAAGAGAACACCTATCTTTCGCGTCCAGCAACAAGTCCATGGCGGAACTTCGCTACTAATATGGAGGCTCTACTCTACTGGGAGTGGTGGACAACCTCCAGGAGGTGGAGGTGGTATGCAGGGCTTTCCAGGTCTCAACTTTAGCCCAGGAAGGATGGAAAAAGGCCAGGCTCTTGCCGAATTTGTACGTGCCCGTGAAGCTCACTCTAAGCTGTTCTGTCCTGATATTCTTTGATACATAAGAGTGTCGACCTCACTGAGCTTGCCCGCCAAGGAAGACTGGATCCTACCATTGGACGCGACGAAGGTCGGCAAAGAACTTATGTGAGCAAGGACGCGCGTCGCTGACTAAAAATTTTCTCCAGAAATACGAAGAACAATACAGAGTGAGCAAGATCTAACGGCTTCTTACTATTTGCAAGTTCCGAAGCTTAACACAATTCTAGTCCTCTCGCGAAGAACCAAGTCAAACCCTGTGGTGAGCATTCTGATGCCTTATTTTGACATTATGTAATCAATGCATCCTTCTCATCCTTTCGATAGCTTCTCGGGCCTCCCGGTGTTGGGAAAACTGGTAAGATCGAAGGACTTCGCTGTTACTGTTCGCTCATTTCCGTCCCAACAGCTATTTTGGAAGGTCTAGCATCGCGTGTGATTGCCAAAGAAGTTCCAGAAGTAGGATGGCCACACACATCCGCCTCTCCGATTATTACATTAACCCTTGCACCCAGTCCCTGCACAACAAACGCGTTCTATCCCTGGATCTGGCTGCATTGCTCGCTGGTACTGGTATTCGTGGTCAGTTTGAAGAGAAATTTAAGGCCCTCCTTCGTGATATCGAGGAGGAGCATGGTGGCGTAATTTGCTTCATCGACGAACTCCGTGAGTTTGTTTAATGGGTCTCTTGTACTGCATTTAAACTACCTATTTTCCTTAGACGCCTTATTGAACCTCGGAAAGGCGGAAGGTAGTGTCGACGCTGGCCAGATGATCAAGCCGGCCCTTGCGCGCGGGTTGCAACTTGTCGGAGCCACCACTCGTAAATCCTCAACATTTCTGTTCCATGTCTACATCTAACGGTATCTTCAGCTGACGAGTATCGCAAGACAATCATGAAGGACCCTGCGCTTGACCGCCGGTTCCAACCTGTTCAAATTGAAGAACCTACTGTTGAATCAACCATTTCGATTCTCCGTGGTCTAAAAAGTCGATATGAGGTCCACCATGGTGTCGAGATCTCAGATACGGCACTCGTTACTGGTCGGCTTGCTCTGCCTTCTGCCCGCTAAAGGTACTAACCTGCCAGTAGCTGCCGTGTATGGTGCTCGATATATATCGGACCGATTCCTTCCTGATAAGGCCATCGACCTTGTCGACGAAGCAGCTAGTGCACTTAGGATTGCACAGGAAAGCAAGCCCGATGAATTGGAGGCGTTGGATCGCGATATCATCACCTTACAGGTGTGTGCCATCAGAACCACCACCTTCTTGCTCTTACATTCTTCCATAGATTGAGCTCGAGAGTTTGAAGAACGAGTCCGATGTTATGAGCGTCGAACGCCGTGCCAAAGTTGAATCGGTGCTGGAGCGGAAGAACAAGAAGGCCGAGCGCCTCACAGGTGTTTGGCAGTCCGGTACACCCTTTTCGCTTGGGACTTCCGTATTCGCATTTAACAGTTACCACAGAACGCGCTCGCTTGGAGCAAAACAAGGAGACAAAGAAGAAGCTCGAAGACGCAAAGCACTCACTCGAAGTAGCCCAGCGAAATGGAAACTACGAACGCGCCTCCCAGTTGCGGTTCCAAACCATCCCAGAACTGGAGGCGATGCTCCCTCGACACGACTCAGACGGCGTCCTCCACAATCCTTCCAACGCAGACGGATCACCTCTTCCTCACCCACTCATGGTGCACGATCGTGTAACGAGCGGAGATATTGCAAGGGTTGTCGCGAAAGCAACTGGTATACCCGTGCAAAACTTGTTAAAGGGAGAGAAAGAGAAGTTGATCGCCATGGAGGAGACGCTCAAACAAAGGGTTGTAGGTCAAGACCACGTCCTGGCGAGTGTCAGTGATGCTGTGAGGATTTCAAGGGCAAATCTCCAGCCTCCCACGCGGCCTGTAGCGAGCTTTTTATTTTTAGGGCCTACGGGTGTTGGAAAGGTACGCACATGGTGGCTGAGATGGGTTCGAGGGACTGACACCAGAGTCGCAGACCGAGCTTTCCAAAGCACTTGCCAGCTTTTTATTCAGCGACGAGCAACGCGGGTTGTGAGTAGACAATGGATTCTTCGGCAGGTATGTGTAGCTAATGCCTTGCGTCAGGGTCACGATCAATATGAGCGAATATCACGATCGCTACACGGTTTCGCGTCTTATAGGAGCTGCGCCTGGTCTAGTTGGCTATGAAGAAGGCGGCCAACTCACAGAGGCTATCCGTCGGCGCCCATACGGTATGTATTTCCGGATCTGTTGATTGTACGGGTAAATGATTCGTGATCTAGCGGTCCTTCTACTCGATGAGGTTGAAAAGGCTCACCGGGTTTGTTCCTTCACGGCAGCTTTCACATACATTCTAATGACGTGCAGGATGTCATTATGGTTCTTCTTCAAATACTAGACGAAGGCCAGCTCACCGATAGCGCAGGTCGCAAAGTCGATTTCAAGGTAGGTGGGATTCGCTATTTGGAATGAAAAGAACTCAATCACTCCCCGTGTAGAATACTATCATCTGCTTGACTTCCAATCTTGGAAGTGATGTCTTCGCTGAGCCAGATTCAACCGATGCGGATGGCAGAGTGACGGAGGAATCCCGTGACGCCGTATTAGCGCAGGTGGCAGAAACCTTCCCTCCTGAGCTTATCAATCGCCTCGACTCTCAGGTCGTCTTCAACAAACTCTCCCCACTGTCTATTCTTTCTATCGTCGATTTACGACTCGCCGATGTGTCAGAGCGATTGAAGGACAGGCGAATCACTCTTGACGTCTCTCAGCGTGCCAAAGAGTGGTTGGCCGATCAAGGCTATTCGGAGGTTTATGGAGCGAGAGCGGTAGCGAGAATTGTCCGGACCAAAGTCCTGTTCCCACTCGCAAAGAAGCTCCTCACTGGAACTATACGGTGCGACTCTGATCTCCCTTCTTCCCCCTTCCCGCTGAAAACTTACACCACTGTAGTGAGGGCGACGTCGTGAGAATCGACCATGAGGCCCAGTCCAGTGATCTCGTTGTGAGGGACAACCACACACCTGATACCACCGTTTCCAAAATCTCTAGCAAATCTCTCCCTTTGAAGTCAGATGAGGATGAGTTTGAGGACGGTTTCTTCTACTCCAGCCGTCGCTGAAAACGACACAGCACTCGAATCTACCCTAATCATTTCTGCTAGTTCTCTTATTGCATATCCGGATCTACCAATATGGATCTAACATGTAGCGATAGCTGTTGTCCTGTCTGTCTGAATACATCCCTGCTCATTGGCTGAAACTGGCATACGCGTACGTGTGTTATGGTACGAGTTCAAACTATAGATGAAGGTTGTACCGAATTCGATCATACTGCAGCAGCGGACGCCTGTTCTCTTCTTCCCCGGCCACGACCTCTTTCGCTGCGCGAACCTCGACCTCGACCACGTCCACCTTTCCCACGAGCTCTTGCAGAACCCTCGCTTTCATCTGTAGCATTGAGAGCCAAGGTAACCCTCCTCTCGTTCTCTTGTTGCACCCGCGCACTTTCCTCCTTAAACCACATCAGGAAAGCAATTTCTTGTTCTTCCTCTTGAATTTCTTTGAGCGACCTGACTGGTTTTTGTTGCTGCGCTTGTCCTTGATTTGCTTGCATTTCTTGGATGGCCGCAAAGGACAACGGAGCGGATATCTTCGATGTACTGGGGGCAGGTGCAATGGATGACGATGAGGACCATGCTGGACCATCGCTACATTACTCGAATGAATTTCCGTATGTACCAAAGCAAATAAAATCTTACGATGATGTTCTTCGTTTTATTGTACTGGAAGAGGGCGTCTTTGTTGGTGTGAACAAAGGACCTTGGGTAGAGCCTGCTTGATTCATATTCGACTTTTTTTGTTCTAGCGGGGGCGTTTTCTCACTGAGCGCTGGAAAGGCTGAGTGCGGGGAAGGTCCTTGAGGTCTTGTTTGTGGTTCAGACGACCTCCACGGAGAATCGGATGGCCTAGTAACAGCATTGCTCGCAATAAACGGCAGAGGGTGCGGCTTTATAGGCGCAGACGAGACCCCATTTTTCACAAGATTCTCTGCGAGCCCATGTCGACCAGAGGCTGAAGTCTCAATACTAGGCCCGACTGAAGGGCGTCCCTTTTCCCTTTGGCCCCGATTGACTACCCATTTGCTTGGGCTCGAATCGGAAGCATCAGAGTCACCACGACGAGCTGGAACGCGCAACCTCTGCTCTTCTTCAGCGAGAGCGATGATAGCCTTCATGTCAACTTTCTCCGCCGTCTTTGACTTCCACGGGCTGGAGCGGGCTGCGTCGGAGGGAACAATCGCGGACTGCACGATGGGCGCTGGTGGATCATCATCCATCGCGAAAACACCATCATCTGGATCTATGACAGCAGAAGGCTTCCGCTTCAATGAAGCCATGATTGGGCTGCTGGCAGTCGGAGGATGGTGTGGCACGGTGGAGAGAGCAGGCGTCTTTGTAGGGGTGACGGGTCCGGGATTGCTGGGCGGCGATAGTACAGGAATGGGAGGTGAGGGTTTGTTTTGGACTGTCCTGATGGGTACCGGTCCAGTTCTGGGAATGATGGTGGTAGGTATGTCCTGCATTTCGGACCAGGCTGACCATCTGGCCATCAAGGCATCTAAGTTTCCACTGTTCCGAACGAACGGGGTTTTGAGGGTTTGCTGGGTACGAATGTATGCGGAAAGGGCCTTGATGACATCGTAGGGAAGATCGTCCAGTAACCGGCTCTCCATTAACGTTTCGAGATTCTTGCCTATGTATCCCTGTAAGTTGTGCATTAAAGACGTTGCGTTGAAGTATGTGGCATCGACAAGGACCGCGCAAACGTTGGACATGGTGATATGGCGTTGAATTATTGAAGAGCAGAGTAGCGTAAGTTTGTCTAGTAAGAGTTCATTCTATGGTGGGTCAATCACTATGCTTCCGTAGAAACGAACAAACATACACTACAAGCGATGATACCGAACATGAAGTCGAGGAGCTGGTCCGTAGATTGGATAAAGTCTGTAGTGGTATCATCAACACAATGTGACATTTGTGACAGTCCCACGCACCTAAATGATGAAAAATATCTAATTCCTTCCCCATGCACAAATAATCGAGAACATAACTCATATACTTCCACTCCAGGTGCTCCAAATGGACCTCTAGCGGGTCTTTTCCATCCGGGCCACGCCTGTGAGTAGTCCATTCTTCGTCATCGAGCAATCCCGCGAAGAAAGGTGATCGAGCACGAAGAATGACTGAATACGCTACGGCGCGCTTTCCATCTGCCAGAAGCAGGATCACATCCGGTCGTGTGCTGGACTGCAAACTGCCTGGTCTAGGGACGTCGATATATACTTGGGAAGAGACGAAGAGGCGCGTTGTGTCCGTGACGAGTGTTGGAGCGGGGGCACGTTTACCCCATACTGCAACCGCCGCTGCCAACGACAGTAAGTTGAGACATTCCGGCGTTGCAAGGACCCGGAGTTCCTGGCGGACCCGCTGTAAATCCAATGCAAGGGAGTTGTAGCGGTCTGAAATGGCAAGTGCGATGCGTCGATCCCAAACAGCCACGATGTTGTCGGTGTATAGGTAGTCAAGAAGCACAAGAACGGTGAGGAGGGTGAGGCCATGAACATGGAGACAACGTCGGGAGGAGCTTTCGTCGGTCATAGAGGAGATAGTAATCGCAGTACATCCAGCTTCTGCGGGGCGTTTGATGGGTTGTCCAGAAAAGACCCCCGCAAGAGGAGCAGATCGGGCCGCAATAATTGCACGATGGACTGGTACCGAAATGGAGCCAATGAAGAGAACGGCGTCTGCTCCGTGAGCGCGATAATATGACTCAGGAATGTCCCCATTTTTCCTCCCTCTGAGCCACATGATTAATCGACAGAGCTCAAAGGCAGTCGCAACGTCGCCCCTGACATCCTCGTCGCCATGGTTGTCGTCTTCTTCCAGTTTGCTAAGCAATGGTTCCGTTTGCTCTAGAGCATCGAGTTCCTTATCTGTCGGGGCATCCTCCTCATCGACGACAACTCGCACCCAACGCTCGCTTTGGTCGCTTTTTTTAACCGGTATAATCCATGGGCGTACATTTGCCAAGTCTGCGCCCATATCATTCCCCGCGATCGCGATAGGCTCGACATTGGCGTCTATGCGTAGGGCCGCATATGCACCGGTACTATTTGCGCAGACGCGCACGACGCGTTGGAGATATAAGACCCTTTGGAACTTAAAGGTCGGTACGTTCTTTAGGGGCGTAGTGAGGGAGACGGCAGTGGAGGGGCCTTTAGCCGCCCGATTGCGTACGAAGACGTGTCCCGATGCTGTGCATAGTATTATCGATCCATCGGACCCAAGGGCTATGTCCTAAGACACAGTTAGCTGGTTATTACAAACGTAAACTTCTCGCACCCACCTCAACAGCGGTGAACTGTTTCCTGACCGCCCACACTAATTGTGGAACGGGTTTCTTTATGCTCCCATCTCTGTCCTTCTTTGCGTCCTCCGTATTATACAGATAGACGTCACCGGCGCTGGAAAGAAGGGCGAAGTTACCCACCGAGCCTTCGCACGCAGTGACTTTACGAATATCCCTCTTTGCCTTTCCCGGGGGTTGGTAGCGGTCTGTAGCACGCTTCCCAGTCGTGAACCTGGGAGGATGTCAGCGAAAGGCATCTCACTCATTGAGTCATCCTGGACACACGGAAGACGCCACGACATTCCATCATATAGGCAAAGCACGTCGCCCGTTTTGAGGAGTACAAGCGTTGCTGTATCCGTCATGGCGACTCCTGCGACTGGCTGCGCAACTGGAGATACCACTCGAGGTAGGACTTGGATTTGACCAGGCTTGTCATAGCCTATTACACCAATGAGTCTTCACAAGATGATACACGATAGCACACGCACAGAATTGACCGCCATTGGTCCCCCATGTATAAAGGTTTGTGGTGGTCCAACAAGCACTGGCGCTTTTCGATGCAGCAACACCGATAACAATAGCACTACGGAGAGCGCCTAAAACTCTCCGTGCACTCGCCTGCAATGGTTCCTCTCCTACAGCCTTTCCCTCGATCATATAGCCCAATTGACCAAATCGATTCAAACCCCAGGAGAAGACCTCTCCGCTTGACGTGAGGGCAAGTGTGTGATCCTGACCGAGTGCCACACTAACCACCTGATGCGGCAGTGCACCGAGTTGAGAAGGGAGTAGGGCGTATTGGGAATGCGATGCGGAAGCCGTCGCCGGACCAAGTCGCCCGCCAGAGGAAAACCCACAAGAACGGAGATTGGACTTGACTTCAGCAGTGATAACCGTAGTGTGAAGTTTAGACATCTCAATCCCCAACGCTTGCACAGGGCAAAGGTCATCTAGGTTGGGTCGTTCCTGTTTCGGGGTGCTGGAT
>WNFL01415051.1_pt1 | contig 15775 bp, 21 predicted proteins | sample 5400361 | NCBI WGS metagenome assembly WNFL01 (sample SAMN13153351, study PRJNA577476) | soil metagenome | isolation source: 40 cm soil on Douglas fir-dominated hillslope | place: USA:California | collected 2013-09-17
CCATCAGCAGCGCGCCAGTCTGCACGTCGGTGACGACACAGGCAATGAGACCGCCGGCATCGAATTTCGGCGCGAAGGTCTGCCCCTCCTCAATCTCTTGCGCGGAGCCCCGCGGCGAGAAAAGCGGTGAGGGGGGAGGCGTCACCGCGCCGCGTCCGTCACCAGCGAAACGAAACGAACCTGCTGGGCAGGATCGTCGCGAAACAGGCCGATGAACTTGGTGGTTACCGTGGACGAGCCGTGTTTCTCGACGCCGCGCAGCGACATGCAGGTGTGCTCGGCCTCAACCATCACGGCCACGCCGCGCGGCTTGAGCACTTCGTCGATTGCCAATGCAACTTGAGCCGTCAGGTGCTCTTGGGTCTGCAGACGGCGCGCATAGACGTCGATCAGGCGGGCGAGCTTCGACAGCCCGACGACCCGCGCGACCGGGACATAGGCGACATGTGCCCGGCCGTGGAACGGCATCATGTGGTGCTCGCAATTGGAATGGAAGGGGATGTCCCGCACCAGGACAAACTCGTCATAGTCGCCCATTTCGGCGAAGGTGCGATCGAGCACATCGACAGCGCTCTCGCGATAGCCGCCATAGAGTTCATCAAATGCGGAGACGACGCGCTTTGGCGTGTCGATCAGGCCTTCCCGTGCGGGGTCGTCGCCGATGTAGGCGATGAGCGTACGCACCGCTGCCTCGGCCTCGCCGCGCGATGGGCGCGGCACGACGGGTCCCGGCGCATCATGAATGCTGACGGGCAAAGGTGTAACGGCAGGCTTCTTGAGGGCAGTGTCCATGACGATCGCTCCGTTCGACCGGAGCCGCGGCAAAGCCGGACCCCGGGGGTGTCACCGTCGCGTCGTCCACGACCCTGCCACCGACCGGCGCTCAAGGCGTTGCGGGACGCCGCATCCCCCACCCTACCCTCCCCCGCTTGCGGGGGAGGGTAGGGTGGGGGTCTGTTCTCGTATTACATGAAAATGGGTGGGCGCGGAATCACGGCTTCTTCTTCCTCCATCCGCCGCCTATATAGTGGTTCTGGACGGCGGCACAATCCGCCCGCGTGGCCTGGAAGTCGCGTTCATGCTCAGCGAGATATATAATAGCAGAATCCTGGAACTGGCTGGAAACATTCCGAGAATCGGGCGCCTGCCGGACCCTGACGCAACCGCCACCGCGCATTCCAAGCTGTGCGGCTCGACCGTTACCATCGATCTCAAGATGAACGGAGAGACGGTGACGGATTTCGCCCATGACGTTAAGGCATGTGCGCTCGGCCAGGCTTCATCGTCCATCATGGCACGCAACATCGTTGGCGCCAAAGCGAGCGAGTTGCGAAAGCTGCGCGAAGAGGTGCGCCGTATGCTCAAAGAAAACGGCGCACCACCTGCGTCCGGGCGCTGGGCCGACATCGCGGTGCTTGAGCCGGTGCGCGACTACAAGGCCCGCCATGCCTCGACCATGCTGACCTTCGACGCCGTCGTATCCGCGATCGATCAGATCGCGGCAAAGCGCGCCATGAAGGAGAATGCGTAGCCCGGATGGAGCTCGTAGGGTGGGTTGAGCGCAGCCCGTAGGGCGCAATAAGCGTAGCGCATTGCGCCGCTTCATCTCAAACACGGCCGCCTATGTCGCTCTCTAGATGCTTCGCATGGGACGGCGCAATGCGCTACGCTTATTGCGCCCTACAGTCGGTTCCCGGATTTCGCTATCGCTCCATCCGGGCTACTGCGCCTGCGCCCGGGTCTCGCCGCGGACGCGCTGAGGCTCCTTGCAACTCTTCTCGACCTCGCGGAAGGCGCGCCCGAAGCCGACATTGCCGACCCGGATTACGGTGCGCGGATTACCGACGCTGTCGGTCTCCAAGGTCATGGAGGCCGGGTTGTCGGAGCCGAGAGCGCGTACAAGCCGCGCCGGCAGGACGGTGGTGGCGACCGATTCCAGCTCCCCGCCGCGCAGCTTCCTTTCCGACGAGGTGATCTTGAGCTGCTGAAGATGATCGTCGAGCACGAGCGCAACCTGGGTGATGCTGCGCGGCAGACCGCGATCCACGAGCCCGGAGCGGAGTTCCCGATAAGTCAGCGTGAAGGTGTCGGGCGTGGCCCCGCAAGCGATAAAGAGGGAGAAGCTTCCGATGCGTTCGCCCTCGAGAGTAAGCGGATGAGTCCGCGCGAGCACCGATTGGCCAGCCCGCAAGATCGCGATCCAGCCGCGGCCGTTGGCTGGAACTTGCGGCGTTTCCTCGTCGGGCAACGTCGGACCCGCGGCAGTCTTGACCACCGTCGCCGTAGCCGGGACCTCGACGTCCAGATCGAGCTTCATGCGCCGCAGCTCCTCGCGGGTCAGCGCCCGCATCGGTTCCCACGGCGGCACCCGCAGCGAGAGCCCAACTAATTCGATGTCACCGCCCATCTCGGTGGTGTATTGCAGGATCGCACCGATATCGCGTTGAACGACGACCAGGTCCTCGGCCGTGTAGTTCGCCGCCACAGCGTCTTCGCGGCGATCGCCGAGCCATATCTGGTGCACCAACACGCGGGCGGCGGGCGGGACGTAGCGCTGCACTCCGCCAAGCAGCACAAAACTGCACATCGATTGGCAGTCTGCGCGCCCGGTCATCTCACCGTATTTTATGGAAGTAGCGGTACGACGCTCGACAACACGGCCAACCGTGGCGGCGAATCCGAACCGCCGGATGGCTCGTCCGAGATCAAGCGCACCGAGGACCGATCCCCCATCGGACTCAAGAACCACCGTGGCGCCCGCTTGCCCCCCCTGTACGGCCTGCAGCGCATTGTCGCGCACGAAGGCGATGAACTGGCGGGCGGTGTCAGCCGTTACCATACCCGAGGCGCCGATCAGCGGCCGGCATGCGGTGGCGCATGTCTCCGGCGAGCCGTCCGCAAATAGGGCGAAACGCATAGGCGACGAATTGGGCGACGAATTATCGGCGCTGCCGGCGACCGGCTCAACAGGAACGGACGGCGTCAGTCCGTCCGTCCATGAGAGCGCAAGCACGAGGCATATCGACGCGAGTGTGCTCGGGAACGAGCGCGACATCCCTGATCCATGCCATCGCGGCATTGGTGCCCTGCCGTAAATGCTTGCTGGCTCCCGTCCCCGCACGCGCGGGGCCCCAGGCGCGAATCACTGTGCGTCCGAATCACTTTGCATCAAGGCGAATAGTCGCTCATCCCGATGCCGCGCGCGACTTGCTTCCCACCGCTCGTCACATGATATCATTCTCCCTGCGACCCGCGCCGCATAACGCCTACGGATAGGGCATCAACAATGTCAGATGCAACACCTAAATTGTGCTCGGCGCGACGCACAAGCATCGCCCAGGATTTGGCGCGCGCACTCGTCGCGGCCTATCGGCTGACGTTGTCGCCGCTCATCGGTTACAACTGCCGCCACCTGCCAAGCTGCTCGCAATATGCCGATGAGGCGATCGAGCGCCACGGTTTCTGGGCCGGCGGCTGGATGACCCTCGCCCGCCTTTTGCGCTGCCACCCGCTCGGAACCTCTGGCCTGGACTTCGTGCCGGGCGCAGCGCCACCGGGCGCCCGTTGGTACCTGCCGTGGCGTTATGGCCGCTGGCGCGGCGTCAATAACCCTCCGCAATGACGAGACGCGCATAGGATCTTCGAGTGTCGTAGGGTGGGCAAAGTCGCCCGCCGCGGCTAACGACCTGTCGCACTGCCTTGCGCGACTTTGCCCACGCGGCCAAACGGGCCTGATCGGACAGCGTGGGCAAAGGCGCAGGAGACAGTCCGTGCCAAAAGCCGTAGCTCTTAGCGATGCGCCTTTGCCCACCCTACAGCCGGTCCCAGTCGACCAGAATCCGCCTAACGGTCCGTCTGGACGAGTTGTTCGAGCCGGAGCGAAGCGTCGGCGGAACCGAGTTGTGCCGCTCGGCGATACCAGTCTTTCGCTTGGGCCGGGTCGGCCTGGAAATTGACGATGCCGAGACGCTTCAGCACGATCGGATCGTAAGTCCCCCCGAGGGCGAGCGCGGCCTGCGGGTCATCGCGTTCGGCCGCCCTGCGTAAAACAAGCCGCGCCGCAGCGACATCGCCGGCGGAGAGATAAGTGCGTGCACGCGCGAGCAAGGCCGCAATTTCGTCGCGCTCAGACGCCGCCGCGGAGGGCGTCTGGGGAGGTAGCGCCGGGACCGGTGTTGCGATGGCCGGCGGCGGGGCCTTGGGCGCCGGAACGAATGCCGCAGGGGGCGGCGCAGTTATTGACGCTGGCGCGGCGGGCGGAGGCATTGGCGCCACGGCCGCGGGCGTCGGCGGCAGGGCGGGCGGAGGCGTCGGCGCAGTGGCCGCGGGCGCCGGCACGGCGGGCGAAGGCGTTGTGACGCGGGACGCAGGTGGGCGAGGCGCGCCCGGCGGACGAGGCGCCAATGTGGCCGGCGGCGTGGCGACGACCCCATCCGTCACGTTATAGTTGGCCACCGCCCATGGAGAACCGCTCGACGGCGCATCGGGCGCCCGTTGGGCCACGGCACTTTCAGCCGCGGACGAAGGCTTCTGTTGTGGCTCAAGCCCCCGGTAAGGGTAGGAGACGAGCGCAACGTCCCCACTGCCCGGCTTGCCCGCAACCGGCGGCGGCGCGCCGCGTGGTGACGTGATCCACAGGAAGCCGAGCGCTCCCACCGCTGCCAAAACCATGACACCGACGAGCCGCGCCACCGCGGCAAAAATCGGGGTTTTCGCTTGGTACAGAGGCGGCTCGGGCGTCTGGTCAGGTGCAGAAGCAAGGCGCGTGCGCAACTCCTTCAAGGCGGCATCGCCCTCGAAAACCACCGGGCGTTTCTTGCGCTTCCACAGCGTATCAGGCGCCGCAGCCGGCGCGGCCACGGGAGCACGGGAAGGCTTGATATCCCAATGAGAAGCGGGTTCCGGGGGAGGCTCAGCGCCCGGCTCAAAAGCAGCATCCGCAAGCGGCAAGGTGTCTCGCGCAGACACTATGTCTCGCGCAGACGCCGCGTCTCGCGCAGACACCGCATCTCGCGCAGACGCCGCGTCTCGCGCCGAGGCGACATCCCGCCCCGTAACCACGTCTCGAGGCGACGTCACGACCCGCGGAGGCTTCAAATCCAGCGGCAATTCCTGCACCGGCGTCGAGCTTCGCACCCTGCTGTCGAGGGCGGTATCGGCACGCCCGGGCCCGGACCCTCGGGCCCAACGCGGCGCATAACCCAACGGCCCGTCGGCCCCGCGAACTGGCGTACTCATGCTCCCCCTCCACGATACTATTACGCGATCACTCCACTCACAGCGATAGCACCAATCACGCGTTGCAAAGCTCGCTGACTTGTAAAACCCGATGCGCTGAAATCCATCATGAAAGGCTGCTTTTCTCTGAAATGATGGAGTTTTCGCTGACAATGCCGGTGCCAAACGACGTCAGACGTATGCCAGAGAAGTCGTCTGGAACCTGCCTTGCCCTCCATGCCGCACGCCACATCCGTGCCGCCAGCACCCCGCTGCCGGCACCTCGCCTCGATGATCATGCGTCAACGGAGCCGCGATGCGTTCTTTCACCCCACACTTTGCGGCAAACCACCCACTTGGTGAAGATACTTTTAAATTTTCCGCAAAAGTTTGCTCGACAGTTTGACGGTAATGTGGTCTTTTCTCGATATCTGGCTACCATTTTTGCCGCATTCGTGCGAGGCCGTCACAATGCTGCAATTTTAGCCGAGCATCAGCGCCTACTTTTCAGCGCATCGCGAAGTCATGCCCAAAGCGCGCCATACCAACTCGGTGTCGTTCTGGTTCTGGTTCCCGCTCTTTGATTCTTCTACTTGTTGATGCAGGTGCACCTGGATCGGGCGCGACAGCCACCAGCTCATCGATACCGGCCGCGACACTTTTTTCAAGCCGCCGCCAAGGGGCGTCTCGAGCGGCGCCTCGAACTGCGGCCACACGCGGATATGTGCCGTGTTAGCGCCGCATCCCGGCATCGCGGTTTCGAGCTGGGCCTCAAGCTGCGCCACTGCGAGCCGACCGCGTGCGGTGCGCGTATTGCTGACCGCCTCAAGCGGGATTATCACGTCCGTCAACAGCGCGGCGTCCGGCGCCTCGGCCGGATTGAGATCAGGATTCTCATCGGGGTCGTTCGAGACGATCAGCACAAACGGCGCGAGCCTGGATTCGATTGCGCGTATCGCCTGCGCGAGTTCAAGCGCGCCGAGCGCGCCGTAATTTTCCATGTAGCCGCCATCGACAATGCGGTCGACGATGTGATGCATGCGATTGCGTATCGAACCAGGCGGCGAGATTATCGGGAAGCGCGCCGAATTGTGCGCCGCGGTGCTGAGCCTCACGTCGTCGAGCGTGCGCGGCGCAAACAGGAATGACAGTTGTTCGCGAATGTAATCCCAAACCCACAGTCGCTGGAACCGACCAATCCAATCGGGCTCGGCGGTATTCTTGAGCATGTCGTGGAACCGTGCCGTCTCAAGAAATATGCGACAATTCGACGGCGGCGAACTGACAGCCGGCTTCACGGCGCTCCGCGATTTGACGAGGAGATCGTTACGGCGATCCATCGCGCCCATGACCGGGCAGTCACCCCCAGGTTTGTAATCAAGCGACAGCGGCGTGGTGACGATGCGTCGCCCGGTCTGCGCCGAGACCCCGTTTAGAACCAGCAACGGAAGCCATCTTTCGTTCTGCGGAATTGCAGCGAGGAATGGGCATCTCAGGTCGGCCGGGCATTTCGCCGGCCAATCGTCGCCGCTCTTCATGACCTCGGCGAAGCGGTCCTCCCACGATTGCTCGAGAATTGTTGCGCGGTCTGCCCACCAGCCGAACTGGAGGCTGTCCCGGAAAATGAGCCCGACCGCATCCGGAGTCAGAAAGTCGCCGGCCATCAGGGCTTCCAGGCAATCTCGCCAGTTGGTGATGACCCTGCCATACCACAGGTCCGGCTTGGGCTCGGCGCACGGCTGTTTCATCGCGGCATCGGCGCTTGCGATGGCTGCTACCGTCATCACTGCGCCGACCGATCCGCCCGAAACGCCGGATATGGCAAACAGCCTGTTGCGAACCGCAAGTGCGTCAATTCGCGGATGGCCGGATTCTGTCGCGTCGAAGAAGTATCCGATGATGCTCGCCGTGAAGAAGCCGGCGCGGCTTGCCCCTCCGGCAGCTGCAACGATCATGGGCCGCGGACAGTCGCCCGGATCGGCGGTGCAGCCGTTGATCTCCATCCATGAGTGGACCGCATCATTGAGCCTCAGTTCGGTTTTGACGACCTTTCCGGCTGTTGCAGTCGCATCGATGCGGCGAACCGAATGATTGTCGCCGAACAGGAAGGTCAGACCCGCCGCCGCTACCGCGAGCGCAACGATGAAAGGCGCCTTGTATTGCCGGCCGAGCGCCGACACGAACGAAAGAAACGGCAACCACGCTCCAAGGATGATCGGAACCGCAACTCCGCGCGGGAACCATGCGGCGACCCGACCGGGATCGATGGCAATGATGCCGGCGCAAAAGAGGAAAACCGCAATAAGCAGAAGCGGCCCAAGGTTGCTGCTGTCTGGCGGCGTCTTCAGGCCGACCCACTCCAGTATCCGGGTGACGAACATCGCTTTGGCATCGAGCCGTCGGATAACAGCAGAGTTCGCGACCGCGTGGCGGCCGCATATGTAGATGATGAACAGCACCAAAGCCGCTGCCACGGCCAGCTGGAGCAAGTGCAGCGACAATGCGATAGCGGACAAGAGACCTTGATCGTCGATCACCGGGAGGTTTGCAATCGAATGCTGCGCCGACAACAGCACCGCCCCGAAGGTGAGAATCCCGAGCAGACGTGGGATCCACGTTTCGAGCCGGTTGAGCAATGGCGATCGTCGCGAATCTGCGTGCGCGCGAAATCGCGCATCGGTGTCGAGCAAGAGCCGGGCCGCATAGTGGGTGGTTGCGGCCCAGACGAAAAACAGGAGCACCATGTAGAGCGCAATACGCCAAGGATTCTCGATCAGCTCGACCAGAAGGTCCTGGGCTTGCGGCACCAAGACGAGCAACGTGATGCCTGCCAGGAGGGCTCCGAGCGGCACCCGAACGACCCAAAGAATGAGCGCAAGATCAAGAATATTGCCCCACATGGCGCACGACCCCCGACGTGAGCTCAAAAAGCGCGCCGCAACCCTACGACGCAATATTGCCTATTGCAATCGGATTGAGTTCTTAGTCAGGGGACATTCGATCGCGGGCCCGCTGGCCCTTTCTGGCGCAAAAGCCGTTTCCTTCTCCCCTGATTTCCGCTAAATACCCTTCCCGAATTGCGCTTACCTGCGTTCGTAGGCAGCGAGTGATATTCTGCTATCAAAAGTCATATTTTATTGGCACTTCCTGAACGATCTCGTCGCTACCGCCAACGATATCGCCAACGAAACGCCCCCGTACCATCTTCAACCTTTGATCGCCCTCCACCCCGCGTTCGTGATCCGGATCCGGACGACTTCGACCGGCTTGCCGCCAGCCTTGACGGTCTCACGTTCTGCTGTTGCAAGCCCGAACCGGACGAGACCGACAAGCATTTGCCGCTTGAAGCCGTGGCCATGGACAAGCAGTTCCTCGTTGATGCCCTCCGGACTGCTGGCGCGTAGCTCTAGCGCACGGCGGCGCTCAGGAGTGAGGCGCGGTCCCGTCATTGCCGCGGCATCGCGTACAGGCGCCAGGCGTCTGTCTTAAATTCTTTCGCGCCTGCTTCGATAGCGGCACCTTTGTCTGGCGCCTCGACGGTGCCGAGCCAGATGGCCTTCGCGGCGACCTTGTAAAGTGTCCAGGTTTTTGGCTGTTCGGGCTTGCGCGGCATGCCGGCAGTATTGGCCAGGGCGGTCATGCACATTCAACATCGGCTTGTGATCAACCCTCGATCGCCTTCTTACCGTCGTCCGTGATGCGGATGCGCTCAACCGTGATCGTCAGGCCGCGGGGCGCATTCTTGGTCTCCGTCACCACCGTTGCGAGCCCGGCACGTACAAGACCGGCGACCATTTGGGCCGAGAAGCCATGCACCACGACAAGCACTTCCTCGCTGATACCGCGTGGGGCGTCGGCCAGCATTTTGAGGGCACGGCGCTGTTCGCGACTCAGACCCATCGAGGACGTGGGAAGCCTCCTGCGTCGGGGCATGTGAGAGCAGAGAAAGCCGATCAGGCATTCCGTGGGCCGAAAAGTGGCCGTCAGTACGATATTGCGGGAGTGTTGCAATCCGGACACCCCTGGCGGCAAGTGCAGGAGGCGCTGTTACTCTGTCGCGCGGTCACTGAGCAGTTCCGGCAGCTTTGCAAAATCGATCGCCATCTGGCGCGCGCCTCGTCCATCGTCAGGAAGCCGGTGTCGGCGCGCGCGTTCAATCCGCGCTCGACACGGCGGTTCTGGCTTGCGTGGCATGCGGCAAGTATTGGCCAGGCGGCTATGCAACATTCAACCATCAACCGGTCGGGCTCCGGCGCGCCGGACCACGCTTGGGACGGTGGCCCGGCTCAGCATCATCGGTTTGTCGAGGCTTCCGGTCATTGAGGATTTCCACTAATGCCTGGAAATCGCGGGGTGGAACCTTGACCGACGGCACCGGCGGCTTCTTGCGGCGTCTCCCGTTGGGCTGCTTACGCATGTGGAAACAGGATCACGTCCATTGGAGTGGAACTCAACCGGTCTCTTACCATGCCGGCAACAGCGGCAAGTGCTGATACCATGCCATGGCTAGTATTGCTGCCCATGCCAGGCCGAAGCCGACAAATGCGAATGTTTGGACGTTCATCATTGCAGTACTCTCCGCACCCGAGCAGCGCGATCGCATCGAGGTTGTTGGCAGCATTTATGGGTGATCAAAACCAACATTTTCAGCTTGGAATAGTTCCGAGCAGTTCCGGCAATCTTGCGAAATCGACCGCCATTTGTCGCGCCTCGTCGATCGTCATGATTCCGATGTGTCCTGCGCTGCACGGAGCCCGGCCGTAGAACACACCGATTTGCCTCCCGGTGGCGTCCTCGACGGCGAATCCGTTCGGGAGTTCGACGATCCGCCAAGGGGCTGGGAAATTGGTGATCATTTCCCGCGCCCGCGTTTCGGCGCCGACTGCGGCTGATCAGCCAGATAGCCCTTCGCCCGAAGATGCTCGGCAAGCAGCTTCTCGACATAGGACGCCACCGAGCGGCTGTCGTCGGAAGCGGCTTTTTCAGCTGCCGCTTTGACTTGATCGGACACGCGAACCGAGATCGCAGACGTTTTTGCCATGGATGCGGATGTGTGCAGTTGACACTCAAACGGGTCAGGCGCATTGTGCATTCAGTTGCACACAAATGCAACAGCAAGCGGCCGCACCGCCGGGTGGCACCCCAACGGCGCGGCCTACCACCAGCAAACCTTGCAAAGGAAGGTTCACCAATGGCGAACCCGGAAGTTATCACGATTCCGCTAGACCTACCCCGCGACGAAGCCGAGGCTTTTGCCGAGCTTCTCAAGGGGACGTCATACGATGATTGTCTCCGCCGCTCTAATCGCCGCAAGACGTATTCCGACGGCCGCTCTGAGGCCGACGTCATGTGGAGCGGCCTCCGCCTGGTCGAGAACCAATTCGCCGAAGCCGGCTTTTGTCCGCGATAGGGGGGGTGTGCGATGGATCCCCTCTATTACACCGCGCCTCTGATCTTCGTCGGCGCTATCACCGACACGATCTACCGCGACCCCGAGGCGGTTCTTGCCTCACAAGCCATGTTCGCCGTTCTTGCAGCGCTTGGCCATGCCGTCGTGCTTCGCCTTCGTAAAGGGAGGGCCGCATAATGGTCGCCCTGACGAGAACCTATCGTGGCACGTTGCTGGTTACCTTTTCCCCGGACGGCGAGGAGCCCGAACAGGAACTCGCGCCCACCGGCGAGCGAGCGCTGAAGACGGCGCTCCTGATGCTGGCGAAGCGCGATGCACTGCGCGACGGCGACAGCCTGACCGTGCAGGCCGCCGATGTCTGAGGCGATTATCACGGAACTCCGACCCTCGCCTGAAAAAGGGGAGGGAACGCTTCGTCCCAAGCGAAGGACGTGACGGCTGCCGAGTGGAGGCGATACCGCAGGCGCAAGCGACGCGTCACGCCAACTGTCACGCTTCCTGCCTCTATAACGCCGAAAAATGCAAAGCAATCCAAAGCAGTTACGCCGATTGCTGGGGGCCGCTCGCGTGCCATACGGCCTACGTGGCTGCAATCGCCCTTGCCGGCGCCGCGGCGTGGTTCTCTGCGGCGTGTCAGGGCGCTGCAAAGATCGTTATCGTTGGATCTTCGAGCGGCGCGGCGCCCAGTGCGACGGACGCGATGGCCAACCCGGTCAAGGCAATCGTGGCACACACCACGAAAGCATCGGGGCGATTTCGGCGAGTGTGCGGTGGAGTGCGAAGGTATGTCGCTTGGGTCACCTCGGCGATTGATGCGAGGCCTAATGCTGCTGCCATTGTCAATGCCAGGGCGTACGCCTCGGAGATCGATGGGGTGCGCGTAAACAGGACCATGTTTCTCTCCCGTTGCTCCGGGACTTGGCCGAGTATGGGCGGGGCGGGCGCTTTAGAATGTGAGCCAGGTCACACGGTCGGGACCGAATTATTTTTTGCCGCATGCCGCATCGGCCTCGCGCCACGTCCTGATCTTGGTGCGTTGCGCCACCCGATAGGTTCACATCAGGTTCAATGGAGGCATGTGCTGCAATAACGCCTCCAGATGGTGGCGTGTCCGCGTACAACGTCGTGAACATGCTGCCGAGTGATCCTCATTCAAAGTTCATGGTGATTACTCACCGGAGCCGGAGGAAGCCGCCTTTCGTTTTGCGCTGGATGATCTAGAGTAAGAACGGCATGCGCGTCATAGACCGAGAAGCCCTGGAGTCGACCATGCTTGCCGAGCTGCGTACGGCCTGGGCGACCTTGCGCGGGCGCCACCCCGGCGAGCGTTTCTATTCCTTCGGCCTCTACACGACCGACCTGGTCGACTACCTGATGGTCACCGCGAGCACGGAGGAGGGGCTATCGGAGGTCACAGAGCGCTATGTGACCCGGACCGGCAGAGACGCAACCGCGCAGCGCGCGGCCCTGCGCTGGAGCCCGGCCGATTCGCCGCTGCACGCCGAGGGCGAGGCGCTGCTGGCGGAGAGCGATCGGTTGCGCTGCGCGGGGCCCGACCCCTACGACGACACGCCCGAGGCCGGCGAAGCCATCTCGCTGCTGTTCGACGTCGCGATCCGATCGTTGCAGCAGCTCGATCGCGAGGGGACCTTCGGCGAGGGGCTGGAGCGCGCGCAGCTGGTGCTAGGCATCTGGAAGGGCGATCAATCCGACGACGAGCGGGCCGAGTTCGCGAGTCTGCTCAACCCGCGCCCGGTCGCAGAACGTTTTACACGCGAGATCGCCGAGCAGAGCCGCGCCTTCCTCACGGCCGACGCAGGACGCGGGTGACCTCAGCGGCGCGCGCGCCGTCCCTGCTGAGCAGATTCTTGACGAAGTCGACCGGGCCCAAGATGGCACACGCGCTCGCTGATCGCCTAGAGCGGAATCAGCGTCCGCAGAGCGACCAGGCCATGGCCGCGAAGCTGATCAGGGGCTGCTTGACGGCAGCGCCGCCGGCGACATCAAGCCGACATCGCGCCCTTATTTTCGTTTTGCCGGTGGCTTGGCGACTTCACGCGGCGACGGGAAGAACATCAGCTGCCCGCTGATAAGGAGGCGCCGCGATCATATGTGCCAAGAGATGCCGGCGCGAGGCGTCGGCTTCAATTGTTTCGTCGGAGATCAAACCCATGCTTGGGATGTACAAACTCTTGATGCGTATGTTCGGCCGTCCCAAGGGCGCCCTGGGACAGCTGGGCGGGGTCATCATGGCGCGCGTGAACCGGGATGCCGCAGCGCAAGTCATCGAGGTGCTCGACGTTCGCCTGGACGACAAGGTCCTGGAGGTCGGGTTCGGGCCCGGTGTCGCCATTCAAATGCTGTTGCATCGCGTTCCCGCCGGATCCGTCGCCGGCGTCGATCAGTCACAAGAAATGGTCAGGCAGGCGGCGGCCCGCAACGCCGACGCGTTGCGAAGCCGCAGGGCGGACCTGCGCTACGGTTCAGTCGAAAGGTTACCGTTCGCAGACGAGACGTTCGATAAGGCGCTCGCGATCAATTCTATGCAGGCGTGGCCGGATGCGCGCGCCGGACTGCGGGAGATACGGCGCGTGCTCAAACATGGTGGCCCCCATCGGCGCAAACGACCGCGCAAGCCGTGCATCGGCATGATGCTGCATCAGGACGCCAGCCCGTTTGCGTGGCTTGAAGGGGCTGGAGACCTTGATCTGGTGGTGACGCTGGACGACGCCACCGGCGAGATTTACTCGGCGTTTCTGGTTGAGGAGGAAGGGACTGTTTCGACGTTGCGCGCACTCTTGAGGTGTTCGCCGCCAAGGGCCTGCCATCGAGCCTCTACACCGACCGCGGCAGTCACTATTTTTCGCGCCGGGGCGTCCACCGCTTCCAAACCGGCCGCGGCTTTACAACCCGAAGCGGACAAATGATGTGCTACCAAGACCGGACAACTTGATTAGCTACCGACACAAATTGCGCGCGCGGTCCGGGCTTTTCTGAGGCTGCCTCACGTGTCACCCCCTTGACTGGCAGTTCTTGCTTCGTTCTTATGCGGCCGATTATTCGTCAGTTTGAGGGGCTGACATGAGGAAAGCAGCATTTCTAGCTAACTGGTACATAGGACGGGTGCGGGACACCGGCAACACCCAAAGAGCGACAACCTTACCCACGGTTGGCATTGGATACAGGAGACCGATCAGGGTTGGGAGTGCGTCCCGTTGGTACCCGGCAAGGCCCAGCACTTCCAAACTCCTCAGCAAGCCATTGACCACGCCACAGCCCGTGGTTTTGAGATTTACGATCACCCCGAGTTGAATACTAAGTTTGCAATAATTCCTTAAGGGCCTCACATCCGGCGAACAGCGATTAGACGCTTCACGTCGTTTCCCGACGCCTCGGCCATTTCCCGACAAGCCCCTTCGGCAGTGACAGCCTGCACCCATCCAACCAGTCGGGCCGGGCTATTCCGGATCGAGTATACCTCCCAGTCGTGCGTGGGCTCAGGGTCTGGCTGGCGTAGCATTAATCACCGTGTAGTGCGCCGCCCCCTCCCCCTGCCTCATCTTGGGGAATTGTTCATGGGATTTTCTCGTGAGTGGATGACAAGGAAATGTCAATGTGCAACCAACTGGTCTTCTATGCCCTGGCCCCGCGGGCTCAACGCCTGATCTTCCAAATAGTGCCATTAATGAGGGCGAAGGTGCCAAACACACCCGATTAATCAAGAACAGATGTGAGCCAATTAAAGGTGATCGGGAACTAAGCCACTAGCCCCCGCGCAGCCCCACCGGCGACCATAAACGACCAGCAAGGTAGACTCGCCAGGTTGCCGGCAGAACAATAGGCGTCATCATAATCTCATCTCAGGCATGATACCCCTCGGGCATGAACGCGTGTTGGTTGTGGGGAAGCAATGCGTGCCAGGGTCACCATAGAATACGATCTGTCCGAAGGGGACCGCGTAGCGCTTCAGGAGCGAGAGGAGCGGAGATGGGTAACGTCCGAGACCTTGCTTGCCCTGCCTTCGGCGATCGTGAAGGTTGAGCTGCTTAACAGACCATCGTTAGGCCCGCCTTCTCAGGCCAGGCCGCTCCCCAATCAGTCTGCGCAATAAATAATCTAGGCCACCACAGCCAGCATTGTTGCTACCGGGGCCATCACCACCCTAACCCGATAATGGCTATGATGCCCACCAAGACGAGCAGGCGGATACGAGCATCGCTAATCATTGCCGGACCCTCCGCTCACCCGCGCTGCAAACAACCTTCCGGGGACTAGCCGGTTCCCAGCACGACATCCGCGGGACCGGTACCGCCAGCCGACCAGTTGTCGCCGGCAGCGTGGCGCGTCATCACAACGCGCGCCACCGCGGGCGATTGACAGCTACTTACTTGCCGCTGAGCAATTAGGCGCAGTCATCTCGCTGGATGAACACAAATATGGGTACGCACATACTGGCCAGCGTCACCAATTCGCATTCGCACCGTAACGAACTCGACAAAATGACCTGACAAAAAATGGACAATGCAGGTAGATTCAAGCCGTTGGACCATATTAACAAAATCGCAGAACTCATCCGCTCTCTTACCTACGGCGAAATGATAGAACTCGCGTCCGAATTGCGGAAAACGGCGGGAGAGACGGTACAGATCGACAAGATCGCAGAACTCATCCGCTCCCTCACCTACGGCGAAATGATCGAACTCGCCTTCGGATTGCGGGAAGCGGCGGGAGAGATGGAAATCACGGCAGGAACTCTTCCGATAATTCTTCACCGATGGGCGTGTGAACACCAAAGGTAGACGCGAGGCACCCAGTGGCTGGATGACGGCGCTCGCATCCGATTAGAACTGTCCATCGATGGTCTGAAGTACGAACAATGCAGGATCCGGCAACGCGGATTTCCTCGGCGGAATTAGCGGCTGAGACAACCCTGCCAACTCAAGTTTTTTTCGAACAGTTGCAGTGGTCAGCCGTCATTGGAATCGACCCTAGGAGCGTCCACCTTGGATTAATCGGAACGTGATCCGATCAAGGTCTTCAACGTTCCGCTGACCTAAGCAGACTCCGGCAGTCTGGCCAACGGATCAAGGTTGTGATTGCGTCTTTGCAGTGATTCGCGGGGGCGTGGCATGGCGGGCAAATCTCCAT
>WNFL01019952.1_pt1 | contig 15773 bp, 13 predicted proteins | sample 5400361 | NCBI WGS metagenome assembly WNFL01 (sample SAMN13153351, study PRJNA577476) | soil metagenome | isolation source: 40 cm soil on Douglas fir-dominated hillslope | place: USA:California | collected 2013-09-17
TCGCGGTCGAACTGCCCCGTTCACGGTAAACACTTCTTCAACAGCTTCAGCATCTCCGCCACATCGCTGGGCAGGGATTTCAACCTGGCGCCTCAATTCGGCCGCAGCCGGATCGCCCTCAATGGAGCGTCCCCGCACAACCATCACGCGCTCAGGGAGTCGTCTCACTGCGGGGGCATAGCGTTCCATTCCCTCGATGACGATGGCTCCTGACATTCCGTCCAAGGCCTGCCGATGACTTTCTCCGTGCGGATGGGTGTGATACCAAAACAGACCCGGTGGATGATCTCGTGGAATCTTCACCGAGTAATGCAATACCTGGCCGGGCATGGCCATCATCCCGAGAACGTCATCCCCCGGCGCATTCGGCGAGACAGTGAGTCCATGAAAGTGCAGGTTCGTCATGTTCATGCACGGATTCACTGCACAAGTCTCGCTGGACCTGGCAGGGAGATCGTTGATGTAGGCGATTTTGAGAACGTCGCCGGGGGAAGCGCGGATCACGGGAGCTACGGTCCCGCCATTGAAAGCGAAAGCGTCCCGGCCATTTTCATTTACCGCATGCAAGGTGAGCGATACGACGTGATTCTTCGCCTGCACCTGTGGCGGCTCCGGCAACAAAACAGTCCGTCCGTAGCCCAGTACTGCGAAAAATAGCTGCGCACCGATATGGAGCAGGGTCCTTGTCATGGTCACGATGACGTTGCGCTCGGACTAGCGCGATACGATCACCAGCTCGTCTCTCGGTATTGCGTCCAGCGTCGCCTTGTCGATATTCAGATGCGCCATGACGAGCTCGGGCGGAGTATGGGACAACCATTCCGAAAGCGACAGGTCTTGATACGAACTGCTCTTGAACATCTCCAGGAAGACCAGGTCTGTATCCCCTGTATTTTCGATGTAATGCAACAGGGTTTTTTGCACGTATCCGACGTCTCCCGCCTGAAAGTCCATGGTGCGAGCGCGGTTTCCTGTCGCCACCACCGTCATTCTTCCCTTGCCCGAGATGTAGTACTGCCATTCGTCGGCGTTGGGGTGCCAGTGCAGTTCCCGCAGGCCTCCCGGGTGAACCGTGACCATCGCCATCGCAACCTCAGTTGAGACTTTGAAGATGCTCGAATCAACGATGCGTACCTCTCCGCCTTTTGTGCGCTTGGTCGGCGGCATTTCCATCGTGCGAAAAGCGAAATCGGCGGGCGACTTCCCAAGTGCTCCCGCGGCTGCTTTCTGGTCTGCCGCCAGTGGTCCGGGAACGGCAGTCTGGAAAATGAACAACTCTTGTTTGGGGAGATGCTTCAAAGCCGATTCTGCAACACCGAAGTTCTTGGACACAACTTCGGGCGGCAGGTGCGCCATCGAGTCGCTCAGCAGGACTGTCTCTGTTTCCGAAAAATCTCCATCGTCGAATACCAGCATGAATTCCGCGCCGTCCGGCTCCAGGCCTTGAATCGAATGCGGAATCCCGCTGGGGAAATACCACAGGTCGTTCTGTTTCACATCGGCGACAAAACTCTTGCCGTCACGATCAATGGCGGTGATCCGCGCCGTGCCGTAGAGCATAATCGCCCATTCGTTGGCCGTGTGCCAGTGCAGTTCACGAACGCCTCCGGCTGTGAGCCTCATGTTTACGCCTGCCATGGACTTCGAGACGGGCAGCTCCCGGACAGTCACCTCACGAGACCAGCCCCCTTCGTAAGTCCGCTTGTTCGCGAGCGAGAACGGGTATTTGAAGGTTGGGACTAAACTCTTGGAATCCGTTCCGGGGGGCCAGGCGGAATCCTTGTTCTGTCCGTCCAGGGGGGGATTGGTGGGGCCTGGATCCGTTGCGCTCCGTCCAGGCCGTGGTTGATTTTCCTGCGCCATAGCTCCGCTCACCGCCGCGCTCCCAGCCGCGACAGCCAGGGCAGCTGATCCGATCCCGAGAAATCCACGACGGGAAAATTGATCTTTGGTGCCGTTGTTCTCCATGATGTGTAACCCTCCTTTTATATGCTCGGCTCGCAGCACACCTTCACAGGGTAGTTGAGGCCGGCTTGATCAGGAAGCCAGCTCGGCAATCCCTGTTAGTTCCTGGTATTCCGCCTCCGACAATTGCAAGGATGCCGCCTGCACATTTTCCTCAAGATGCGCAATCGAGGAAGTGCCAGGGATGGGCAGCATAACCGGAGATCGTTTCAGCAACCACGCCAACGCGATCTGGATAGGTTTCACTCTGCGCGACTTTGCAATCCTCTCCAGCAGGCGGCCGGCCACGGTTCCAGCTCCCAGCGGAAACCACGGGATGAACGCGATGCCGTTGCGTTCGCAATAATCCACGACGTGATCCCATTCGCGATCGGCAAAACTGTACCGGTTCTGGACCGAGGCGATCGGTACGATCGCCCGTGCTCGCTCGATATGTTCCACCGTGACATTGGACAACGCGACTAGCCGGATCTTCCCCTCTGCCTGCATGTTCGCCAGGGTTTCAACTGACGCGTCGAGCGGCACCACCGGATCAGGCGCATGGAGCTGGTAGACATCGATGCGGTCCAGGCGCAGTCTCTTCAGGCTGCCTTCCACAGCCTTACGCAGGTGCGCCGGTCTGGCATCGTGGGTCCACTGGTTCGGCCCGGGGCGATTCCATCCACCCTTGGTTGCGATGACGAGATCTTTCGGGTAAGGCGCCAGCGCTTCCGCGATCAACTCTTCGCTGACATTGGGACCATACGAGTCAGCAGTATCTATGAAATTGACTCCCAGCTCAATGGCACGGCGAAGAACGGCAATTGCTGTCGCGGGGTCCTTCGGTGGCCCCCAAACTCCGTCGCCCGTAATGCGCATGGCACCGAATCCGAGGCGATTAACTGTGAGTTCCCCACCAAGTGAAATTTTTCCGCTTGAAGCTGCCGATAAACTTGTAGTTTTCTTGCTCATATCACTCTCCTTCAGTCTCCAGAAACCTTGCTTGTTAGATGACGACCGTGCGCTGCTGGATGACGTCTTTCCTCTCACTGCGCGGTGTGCCAACTTGAATCCGGGCCGCGATCTAAGTTCCTTGCGACTGCCGTCGTCTTAGACCCGAGATCCTTTTCGTACACAGTGCCGTTCTTCGTAACTATGAAAGTCATGACTCCTGACGATCGGTAATCCGCTGGAAACGCCACCAGCGCGAGGGTTCCGGCCTTCCTGCTGCCGGAAACACGACTATTGGTTCCAGCCGCGGTATTTCCTGTCACAAGTCGAAAATAGTAGCCGTGGAAAAGAGACGACTGGTTGTCGGTGTCGCGCGCGCCGCCGTCAACATTAGCAGCGCCGCCACTGACGAGGCTTCGGGCGTATTGGATGATTGGGTCGTCGCCCGTTGTTTTTGTCTCGCTGTGCTCTTTGGTCTTTGCCACTCCATGACAGACTTCGATTGCGGTGATCTCATTCTCCCCGATTGTCCGAAACAGAATTTCCCCAGTACCCGCATCGGAATCGAAGTGCCATGCGCCATTCTTAGAGACGAGGGGAATGGGGAAGGGCCAGTTTTCCGCGCCGATGTACAGTACTGTGGTTCTGTCGGGCTCTTGGACCAGACGGTGCATCTCCTGATACTTCTGGCTAAACCGCTCGCGTTCGAGTTTGTCCTCTATCTCGTCGCTCGACGAAGTGATTTCCTTGCCTCCTCCGAGGATCCTTTCCACAGCCTCCTCGTCGCTATTTTGAACAGCCTGGAAAAGAGCGTTACTCGCTTCCCCCGGGGACGAAAAACTTCTTGGTTCCGCTTTCTGAGCCAGACTCCATTGGGAGAAGCCCACTAGCAATCCAAGTACGGCTAGCGCAGCCATCCCATTGAGCTTCGGTCTGGAAGATGTCTCGATTGTCAAGTTTGTTGTGTGCATGATTTCGTTCTCCATGTCGTAAGTTGCTTTCTATGAATGAAACCGGCTCTACCGGTGACCGCCGCCGCCGTGAGAGCCTCCACCACCGTGGAAGCCGCCGCCCCCTGCGTGGAAGCCGCCGCCGCCGTGAAAGCCTCCACCGAAGCTCGATTGCCCGCGAGAGGAGAATCCTCTGGCGACGCCCCCATGGTTCAGGCCACCGAACGCACCCGAATGTGGACTAGCCTGCGCATGCGGCGCTGCGAATCCATGTTGTGGTGCTGTGTATCCATGTTGCGGGCCGGACCCGTGGAACGCAGGACTTCCGCCCGGCACCCGGCCCCCGCTTCCGCCATGAAACCCGCCGGCGTGATTGGTGTTCGCGTGGCCCCGATTGAAGTTGTTGCGATTGACGAAGACTCTACTGTGGGACACGTAGGTGTTGTGGTTGTAAACGACACTTCTGTGACCCCAGTCGGAATCCCAGTGGTGCCAGCCCCAGCCAAAGCCGCCGAAATAGCCAATTCCAAAGCCGAAGCCAAAAGCAATTCCAGGTCTGGCAAAATAGAGTCCCGGGTACGAATACCAGCCTGGCCAGATTCCGATAGGCTCTCCATACACGAGCCAGGGATCATATTCCGGAACATAAACGACCTGGGGATCGGCTGGTTGGATCACGATGGTTTGCCCCTGCTGAGTGACGTTTTCCTGCGAGGTGCTCTTGAGGTTTCCCGCCTTCTGCGCGCGGTCCCGCATCACCTGTACCGCGTTCATCACTTCTTGCTGTTGGTTGACGTAAGCATCGCCAAGGGATGAGGTCCAGGAGAGGTTCTTGTCCATGTTGGCGAGCACCGAGGGGAACTCCACAAGGGCCTTCACGCTCGGGTCCCAAGGTTGCTTATCGACTTCCTGACCGAGTTGTTCTCCCTTGAGATCGGTATGTTGCTGGAGCCATCGGTCTGCCTCCACAATCTGGTCGGGATAAGTTGCGGCTGCCAGGATCTGTGCCACCAATGCATCCGGATATAGCGCGATCGGCGCCACGAGTTGCTGCAGTTGCGCCGGGTCCTGTTGCGCGGCTACAACTGGCGCGCTGGTTTGATCCGTTTGATCGGCGAACGCCGCCTGCGCGGCGGTTAACAAAACGTAACCAGAGAGAAAAAACGACAAACTCTGTTTTATGAAATTCATAATCTATTCTCCTGTGGCCGCCGCATCGTGCCTGACGGCGCAGCCAGATCTATCGTTGTCACTTAGCCAAGATCAGTTAGCCAGGTCAGCGGCCCAACGAGACCCAGCCTGCCGAAACGTGAGCGGACATGCAAGATGGTCGCATTGACATGCGAGTTCCACGTCTTCACTTCCCGCGTCACGGCACGCATCTCCGCAGTACTCTTCTCCGTTTGGTATGTCGCACAAACACGGTATGTGCGCGCACTTTCTCGTCCTTTGATTCGTCATTGCAATTCCGTCCTTCCCAAGACCAAGCACTTTCGATCACAGCAACTCTTGACGTAGCCCCTTTTTGCTGACCGGCCCGAATGAGTTGGAGGGGGTGCTCACTTACTCGAGTCGATCAGTTTTGAGCGGCTACGTCACCTCGATTCAATGCATTCAGATCTCCAAATCCCCACCTCACTGCTAACACAAGACTTTCCCGTTTCGGTGGGTCAACAACATAAAGAAAATGAAGTCCAGAGTGTCCGCAGGCTGATAGTGCTGTCGACATTTGGACGGTCCGAGTACTAATGCCTTGCAGTGTGAGGAGCGAGAACGCTGTCGCAGCTGGACTTGCCGCAGGGACCATTCAATGGAACCTCAACTGCTTACGGAGATGGGGAAGGATTAATCTGCTCGACGTGCTGTCTCATCGGTACAGCCTGGGCGGACAAGGAGAAGGCGGAGATAGACAGTCTCTGCCGGAATTGTTCACACCATGACGAGATTGCATTGGATGAAATGCTGTGCTGCTTATTTGCTTCTAGCTACCTTCGCGTATGCCCAGTCGACGGCACCGCGAGTCTCTGTTGGCGCAACTGCCGTCAAGTCAAAAGCGCCGGCATCGTCGAACTTACTGCGAGCCTTGGACAACTCTCTTGAAGCGGTCGTAGCGAAAGTTTCACCCGCAGTAGTCCAGATTGTGGTCGCTGGGTACGGCCCCCTGGAAGATCATGAACACGCCACAGCGCGAATCACCCGGCAACATGCGATTGGCACCGGCATCATCGTCGATCCTGACGGCTACATCCTCACTAACGCTCACGTTGTGGAAGGAGCACAGCGTATCCGCGTAATCCTGCCCTCGTCCCCGACAAACTCCTCTCTCGAACTCCAGCCGTCCCATCCCGGGCAAATGCTCGAGGCTACGGTATTGAGTACTCATAAACAATCCGATCTTGCGCTTCTCAAGATACAGGCAACGCATTTGCCTACCGTACCTCTGCGCAGCGACGTACGGGTTCGCCAGGGTGAACTGGTGTTCGCAATCGGAAGCCCCGAGGGACTGCAGGATTCGGTCACAATGGGCGTGGTCAGCTCCGTCGCCCGGCAACCTGATCCGGAAAATCCCATGGTGTATATCCAGACGGACGCACCGCTCAATCCGGGAAACAGCGGCGGTCCCCTGGTAGACATCGATGGCAACTTGGTTGGTATTAATACTTTGATACTAAGCAAGGGTGGCGGCAGCGAAGGGCTGGGCTTTGCCATTCCCGCGGCTATCGTCAATTTCGACTACCAGAACCTCCGCAAGTTTGGCCACGTGCAGCGGGTGTCGATCGGCGCGAAAGCTCAGAGCATCACGCCAACACTGGCCGCGGGTCTGGGTCTGGGGAGAACTTGGGGAGCGATTATTTCAGATACCGTTCCCGGAGGACTGGCAGAAGCAGCTGGTATCAATGTAGAAGACGTCGTGTTGGCCATTGATGATCGGCCAATACCCAGTCTTCCAGATTTCATGGCCGCCCTTTACCTCCATCCACCTGACCAGGTCTTGAAAATCGACGTACTTCGTGGCACGAACCAGATGTCTTTCAACGTTCCCGTTGAGGTCTACCACGAGAAGATAGGCGAACTGTCCGAAGTTCCAGACCTGCAGAAGAGCTTGATCCGGAGGATGAGCGTTTTCGTCTCTGACCTGGACGACAAGGTCAAGCCACTTCTGCCTGCGACTCGCAGCGACTCTGGAGTTGTTGTCGTGGCCCAGACCACCGGAGCAAGCGCGATGGAAACCGGGCTGGAGGCTGGCGATATCGTTCGCTCAATCAATCGAACACCGGTGCAGTCGAGCTCACAGCTTCAGTCGAGGGTTCACGAGATCAGATCTGGTGACCCGGTTGTCCTTCAGGTCGAACGCAACGGGAAGCTGCAATATCTCGCATTCGAGATGGAATGACTTCCGAATTCCAGCCGCCATCAGCGAGGGACAACGACCGTCAAGATTGTCCTTGCGGTCTACTCGGTGGACGCCCGTCGCGGAAGATTGCGAGCGGCGAAGCAGGGCGTCCGTCAAGACACCGACACTTCGACGCCAGTTCGACGGCGGCTGGACTCCCTTCTCGACGTACCCCACGAGAACTCTTTGTATAGAACGGTTTTTCAGTCCGAGTTTGGCATCTGGAGTGCCATATGACATTTGTGCAGTCGGACCAGCAGGGCTGAAGGAAGTACCGAACTTGCAACGATGACCTCCGTTTCGACTGGACAAAGTAAGCCACGCATAACACACAAATAAAAGGAGGAAAACATGAAGAAGGTAATTGCTCTGGTAGTGCTCTCTCTCTGTATATCGGCCGCATCATTTGGGGCCGAGCATGTTGTCACTCATTCCGCCAAGGTTGCGGGAAAGGAGACTTACAAAGCTGCAAAATACTCGGCGAAAGAAAGTGGCAAGGGCGGAAAAGCGTTCCTGAAGTTCGTTTTCTGATGTGAACTCGAAACACCAACTTTTGATCTAAGGAGATCAACCAAAATGAAAATACAAAAAGGTTACGTTATCGTTGGTTTAATTATTACTTTTGCTCTTTTCTTCGAACTCGCTGCCCACGCTGACGAGTCTGACTTGAACACCAGAATCACTTTCAGTGAGCCGATCCAAATCCCAGGCCAGGTGCTGGCCCCTGGGATGTACGTATTCCGACTCGCCGATCTGGACGGTACTCGAAATATCGTGCAGATCTTTAATTCGGACAGGACTGTCCTGTACGCAACTCTCCAGACGGCTACAGCGGAGCGCGGGCACCCAACAGATGACACTGCGGTCACACTGGCGAAACAGGGACCCGGGAAACCGGATGCGCTGCTGGAGTGGTTTTATCCCGGGCGTGAAATCGGCATTGAGTTCGTGTATTCCAAGCAAGAAGAGAAGGCACTAGCTCAAGACACTCAGCAGATTATCGTGACCAACCAACACACAGCACCCAACTCCGAGACTTCCGGAACTGGCAACTAAGCTTATGGCCTGGCATTCGCTCGCCCATCGCCGTTCGAACCTGACATCGGTGAAAAAGCGAATGCCTGGCCGGAAAGCGGACAAGTTCTGATCTGGATACTTCGAATGCCTGTGCGCGACTACGAGATGCTCCTAATCATCATGGCAATTTTGTCGCGCGGAGACCCGCTCTTTAACTGCGACAAGTCCAATTGAGTCTTCTTAGCAAGTACCGATCCGGCTGAGGCCTGCGCTATGATGTTCTGACGTCAGCGTTTTGCTAAGAAGCGCTTGATGACACGAGGGGGCCCATGGTCCTGCATAGATTGGACGTGATCCGACTGTCGCGTACGAAGACATTACGGAGCGTAAGAACGCGGAAGAGAACGTGAATGACCACCGCAACCGTTCCCACCGTGTACGTCGTTGATGACGATGCCTTGGTGCGTTCGGCCATTCAAGGTCTGCTCAAGTCGGTTGGCTTGCGCTCTGAGACCTTCGGGACGCCGCAGGAATTCTTGCGTGGCAAGCGAGCAGATGGGCCTGGCTGTCTTGTTCTGGACGTGAGGCTTCCTGGAGTCAACGGTCTGGACTTTCAGCGCGAGTTGGCGGACGCGGGCGTCCGGATTCCTGTCATCTTCATCACCGGTCATGGGGATATTCCGATGACCGTGAAGGCCATGAAATCCGGTGCGGTAGAGTTCCTGACGAAGCCTTTCCGGGACCAGGATTTACTGGATGCGATCCACCAGGCTTTGGATCGCGACCGTTTGACGCGCCAGCAGCAGAGTGCGGTTGCCGAGTTGCGAACGCGTTACGAATCCCTAACCGCACGCGAGCGCGAGGTCATGGGCCTGGTTGTTTCGGGCATGCTCAATAAGCAAATTGCGTTTGATCTCGGGACCAGCGAAATCACGGTGAAGATCCATCGCGGGCACGTGATGCAGAAGATGCAGGCGGACTCACTGGCGGAATTGGTCAGGATGGCTGCGAAGCTTGAGCTGCCGGGCGGTCGCGAATGAAGGTTCTCGCCAAAGTTCAAGGTTACGGTCTGGCGGCGATTTCCTGTGGTGTCGCGCTGGCGGTGGCCCGGCCCATAGATGCCCCTGCATCCTGTTTCCTTCTTGCCGTCATGGTGAGTAGTCTCTTCGGAGGCTTGGGGCCGGGCCTCTTTTCAGTTGCTCTATCCGCCATCGCCTACGAACACTTCTTTCTGTGGAAGATACCTGCTCCAACCCACGAACCGGCTCCCTTTTTGCGATATACAGTCTTCCTGGTAGCGACTCTGGTAACTACCGGGTTAATGGAGATGAAGCGGCGCGCTGAGGAATCTCGCACCCGCGTCGAAGAGGATTTGCGACAGGCACACTCGGATCTCACGCGCGTCAGCCGGGTGACCACCATGGGAGAACTGAGTGCATCTCTGGCTCACGAATTGAATCAACCAATTGCCGCTGCCCTTACCGATGCCAATACCTGCTTGCGCTGGCTCACGCGCGAGCATCCCGATCTTGAAGAGGCGCATGCAGCTGCGTCGAGGATGGTCAAGGATGCGACCCGTGCTGGGGAAATCATCAAGCGGATCCGCATGCCCTTCGAGAAGGGTTCTTCGGAACAGGAACCGGTGGACGTAAACGAAGTCATTCGAGAGATGGGTGTCCTCCTCCGCAATGAGGCATCGCGACACTCGGTATCTGTCCGGACGGACCTTGCCGCAGATCTGCCCCAGATCATGGGAGACCGCGTGCAATTGCAACAGGTGCTGATGAACCTCATGATCAACGGCATCGATGCGATGAAGGATGTGAATGGGGTGCGCGAGCTAATCATCAGCTCACAGAGAGCAGACAACGAGCAAGTTCAGGTCTCGATCAGCGATACCGGCGTGGGTCTGCCCCCGCAGCAGGCCGACCAGGTCTTCAATGCATTCTTCACCACGAAGCCCCACGGGACCGGCATGGGACTTCGGATTAGCCGCTCCATCGTGGAATCGCATGGCGGCCGCTTGTGGGCCGGAGACAACTCTCCCGGCGGCGCATGTTTTTATTTCACTCTGCCCACCAAAGTCGAGGTGCATAAATGAAGGACGGCTCGGGATTCCACATCTAGGTCTCTAGAGCGCCGTTCAAGGGTGAACGGGTTGGATTACGGGAAGCGTTATTTACTGGTGCATTGCCCCTTGCCGCATGCTGCAGAGGAAGGGTCATGCTGGATAGCCAGAAATAGCTTGAACGGTAGCCTGAACTATAATTCAGCAAGGCGATAAGTATGGCAAAGCCTGCATCAATCACCATACCCACCGAGCCAATTGGCAGTATCCCAAGACCCGTTGCTCTGGTCGAGCGAATCGCAAAGGTCGACGGTGAGGATCCTGGTCTCGATCCTCTCTATGACAATGCCGTTCGAGATACTATTGCGCGGTTTGAAGCCACAGGATCCCCAGTCGTTACCGACGGCGAGCAGCGGAAGTATCACAATTTCTGCACGTACTGCGTGCATGGCCTTCCCAACACGGCCCCGGACGGCTTCAAGATTCCGTTCTCAGACGGTCATACGCGCCGTTTGGCGCGACTCACACGCGGCCCTTTCCGTTACAGGCGGTACGCAGACTCTTACCTGGATGTCGCAATGCGCTACGCGCACGTACCGGTCAAGCAGGCGGTGATATCGCCTTCGGCTTTGAGCCTGATGTACCCCGCGGAGCGGATTCCGGACTATTCACGCGAGCAATTCATCGAAGACCTGCTGAACGAGCATGAAACCGAGATACGGAACTGCCTGAGAAAGGGAGTGCATGCGGTTCAGGTGGACTTCACTGAGGGGCGGCTGGCTGTAAAGATCGATCCTTCGGGGCAACTCCTCAATAGCTTTATTGACCTGAACAATCTCGCGCTGTCGCGGTTTTCGCCGGAAGAACGCAGCCGCATCGGGGTCCATACCTGCCCGGGGAATGATTTTGATTCGACGCACAGCGCTGATGTTGATTATGCGGAGTTACTGCCCAGTCTGTTTGAGCTGCGGGCGAGAAATTTTTACGTCGCGCTTGCGGGAGAGCGGGACCGCCGGCATGCCCTGAAGATCATACGGAAATACTTGAAACCGGATCAGCGGGTTTTCGTCGGAGTCACTGCTCCCATCGATCCCCATATTGAGACTCCGGAAGAAGTACGCGACCGTGTGCTTGAAGCTTCTGAGTACATATCGATTGAGCAATTGGGTACTACCGACGACTGCGGATTCTCGCCTTTCAGTGATGACACTTCCACCAGCCGTGACACTGCCTTTGCCAAGATTCAAGCGCGTGTGCTGGGCACCAAGCTGGCCGAAAAAGCTTTAGCTCTCAGGAGTAGCCATGAAGGGTGACGAGGACACGCTGCTGCGATCGGCCGCCCTGGAGAATGCAAAGAGCATTCTCGCCGCACGCCAGCGTGCCGAGCAGCGCAATGAGGCCTACTTGGCCGAGGCGCAAAGACTCAGTCATACAGGCAGCTTCGGCTGGAAGGTCTCCACCGGCGAGGTCCTCTGGTCAGAAGAAACCTTTCGAATCTTCCAATACGAGCGAACGACCAAGCCTACCGTGGAACTTATTCTTCAACGAGTTCATCCCGAAGACGCGGCCCTCGTGCAACAGACAATCGAGCGCGCGGCGCAGGACGGGAAGAACTTTGAACATGAATATCGGCTGGTGATGCCGGATGGTTCCGTCAAATATGTCCATGTGGTAGCCCGTTCTTCGAGCGATGAATTGGGCGTCGGCTTTGTCGGGGCCGTGATGGACATCACCGAGAGGAAGCGGGCCGAAATGCTGCTGGGCGGAGAGAAACGGCTTCTGGAGATGATAGCCAGAGGCGATTCTCGAGTTGCGATCCTTCATGCCTTATGCCGGGTCGTGGAAACATTGGCCAGCGGTTCTCTCTGTTCGATCCTTTTGCTAGATCCGAACACCAACCGCCTTCGTCACGGCGCGGCGCCCAGCTTGCCGGTTGCCTACGCTGATGCAATCGATGGCATCGCCATCGGCCCGTCCGTGGGTTCATGCGGAACGGCTGCTTACCGCGCAGAGCGAGTGACCGTCTGCGACATTGCCGCGGATCCGTTGTGGGCTGATTACCGCGATCTGGCCCTGGCGCACGGGCTGCGAGCATGCTGGTCGGCGCCAATATTATCCTCGGAAGGAAGGGTGTTGGGAACGTTCGCGACATATTATCGCGAACCGCGCAGACCAACTCCATACGAGCATCATGTCATAGAGCGGATCACCCATCTTGCGAGTATCGCCATTGAGGGCGAGCGGGCGGAAGAGGCTCTGCGTCAGGCGCAGGGAGAAATCGCACGCGTCAACCGGGTGACCACCATGGGCGAGCTGACTGCCTCTGTCGCACACGAAGTGAATCAGCCCATTGCGGCCGCCATCACTGACGCCAATACCTGCCTGCGCTGGCTTGCCGGCGACACCCCAAATCTGGAAGAAGCACGGGCGGCTGCCATGAGAGTTGTGAAAGATAGTAGGCGCGCGGCAGAAATCATCAGCAGAATCCGCCTGCTGTTCAAGAAGGGTGTTCCAGAAAGGGAGTTGGTTGACGTAAACGAGGTTATTCGGGAAATGATCGTCCTCCTGCGCAACGAGGCGGACCAGTTCTCAATTTCGATTCACACCGACTTTGTAGCGGATTGCCCCCAGGTGATGGCCGATCGCGTGCAATTGCAGCAGGTCCTGATGAACCTCATGATCAATGGCATCGATGCGATGAAGGATGTGAGCGGGGCGCGCGAGCTAATCATCAACTCGCTGAGAGCAGACAACGAGCAAGTTCAAGTGTCGATCCGCGATACCGGCGTGGGGCTGCCCCCGCAGCAGGCCGATCAGGTCTTTAATGCGTTCTTTACCACCAAGCCCCACGGGACCGGCATGGGACTTCGGATCAGCCGCTCCATCGTGGAATCGCATGGCGGCCGCTTGTGGGCCGGCGACAACTCTCCCAGCGGCGCATGTTTTTGTTTCACTCTGCCTACCAAAGTCGACGCCCAAGAATGACGCCGCAGGAGATCCTGCAGCCCCATATACCAAAGTATGATTGCGACCCACCAAGGCATGATTGTGCCCTTTTCATCGCACTGCTAAGGTTCCTGTATGGCTACTCAGCGGAATACGAACCTAGTTGCGATTGTTGACGACGATGATCTTGTGCGCAGCGCATTGCAGGGTCTGCTGAAATCGGTCGGCTTGCCGGCGCAAACGTTTGCCTCGTCGGAAGAATTCCTGAAGTCCGGTCAACAGCATCAGGCGGGATGTCTGATCGCGGATATTCGCATGCCAGGAATCTCCGGTCTGGAATTGCAGGCCAAGCTGAACGCTGAGCATTGCCGGATTCCGACCATCTTTATCACAGCCCACGGCGACGAAAAAATGCGCATGCAGGCGTTGAGGGCAGGCGCGGTGGAGTTCCTGGCTAAACCTTTTGACGACGAAGCCCTGCTTGAGAGTGTTCGAGCAGCTCTGGAGAGTTGAGGCCAATCAAAAGCGTGCACGCAGCACGAGGGGGGTTTCTGTGGCAGCTATCGGGATATTGCGGACCGGCGATCAAGATTCTTATGAGCGCAGATTCGAGCAAGTCATAGGCAACAGTCCGGCTCTGGAAGCGGTGCTCGAGCAAGTCGAACGAGTCGCACCGACCGGTTCCACAGTATTGATTCAGGGAGAAACCGGTACCGGCAAGGAGCTGATCGCACGCGCCATTCACAACATCAGCTCGCGGTGCGGCCGCCCGTTCGTAAGGGTGAATTGCGCTGCCATTCCGCTGGATCTGCTGGAAAGTGAGCTTTTTGGCCACGAGAAAGGCGCCTTCACCGGAGCCATAGCGCAAAAGATTGGCCGCTTTGAGCTGGCCGACAAAGGCACGCTTTTCCTCGATGAGGTAGGCGATATTCCACCGGCACTGCAGCCCAAACTGTTGCGCGTACTGCAGGAACAGGAATTTGAGCGCCTGGGCAGCACTCGGACTCACCAGGTGGACGTGCGGCTGGTGGCTGCAACCAACCGTGATCTGATGGAGATGGTGACGCGGGGCGAATTTCGTAGCGACCTCTACTACCGTCTGAATGTATTCCCGGTGCTGCTGCCTCCGTTGCGCGCGCGCCGCGAAGACATTCCGACCTTGGTAACGCATTTTGTCGAGATTTTAGGCCGTCGCATGGGGAGGGAAATCGAACACATTCCTCCGGAAACGATGTCTGCGCTCAGCTCGTACCCGTGGCCGGGGAATATCCGCGAGTTGCAGAACCTGATCGAACGCGCCGTAATTCTTTCCAACGATGGCGTGCTTCCCAATCCTTTGCCGACCGCCGGACCTCAGCGCGCCATCGGCTCACCGGGTGCAACTACTCTGAGGGATTCCGAACGCACTCTGATTCTGCAGACGCTCGAAGGCGTCGGCTGGGTGATCGGCGGCCCAAAAGGCGCAGCCGCCAAACTTGGTTTGAAACGCACTACTCTGATCCACAAGATGCAGAAGCTTGGAATTTCCAGGCCTGGTCCCCCAAGCAGCGAGAATGTAATAGGGCCAGCGCTACAGCAGTCTGGCGCGCTACCGCAATGGTAGTTGACGCTGATCGGCGTCGGAGCGCTGCCGATGGCGCATCCCCAAACTGATCTATCGAGCAGTGCATCCGTGCCTGGACTGCTACTGCTAAAGACCCGAGCAGTTGCCGCCTAACTTTTTAGATGTCGAGATGGTGGCGCACCGTACCCTTATCCCATATTGAAGCATCCAGCCTTGAACCTGCGGCGACGCTTTTGTTTACAATCAATCGGAGGAATATCCGGCGCAGCAACAGGATGGGACAAATCAGCGTGGTCGAGATTACAGAACCGCAGCTCAATCCGCTATTCTGTGCAGCTCTTCCTTCTTTCGCGGGACAATCAGTGATGATAACGCGGGCCATATCCAACTTGATGACCGTGCCGTGTTCCCGTTTGTAGTTCTGCCTGCTCGAGGCTACATGCTTACATTGCTCGCACTCATTGCAGTTGTTGCGTCGGCAGTTGCTCCAATGCCACATTTCGAAGACGTAGCAAGATCAACGGGACTGACCGTCTCACACATTTCGTCCCCCGAAAAACGCTACATTGTCGAATCAATGAGTGGCGGCGCTGGACTGATTGACTGCGATGGCGATGGACGGCTCGACATCATTGCTACCAATGGGTCCAGCGTGGAACGCTTTCGCGCGAGCGGTGGCGACCCCATGATTACCCTCTATCATCAGGAATCGGCCGCGAACGCCACGAGCCTGAAATTTGTGGACATCACCTCGGCGGCAGGGTTGACGCGCAAAGGCTGGGGAATGGGCGTTTCGGTTACTGACTACGACAATGACGGTTTGCCCGACATTTACGTGACCGGTTACGGCGGCAATGCTCTCTATCACAACCTCGGTGGCTGCAAGTTTGAAGACGTTACCGACAAAGCCGGGGTCGCCGTGGGTGGCTTTAGCACCGG
>WNFL01422484.1_pt2 | contig 15773 bp, 14 predicted proteins | sample 5400361 | NCBI WGS metagenome assembly WNFL01 (sample SAMN13153351, study PRJNA577476) | soil metagenome | isolation source: 40 cm soil on Douglas fir-dominated hillslope | place: USA:California | collected 2013-09-17
GACGTGAGCGTGACGGTGCGAGCAGTGGTGGCCCCGACGTCCAGGATCGAGAAGGTGTGGGTCTGGCCCGCCGCGGACGGGAAGAAGCCTGCGTTGATCGTCGCGACGTCGCTGCCGTTCACCACGTCGACACCATCCACCAAGAGCACCTTCGCGCCGCGGGCGATGCCCTGCTGCGTTGGCGCGCCAGGGTCGATGTAGGCGACCCGCACTTCCCGCGGCGGCCTGGGCGCGACTACCACCCACTGGATTCCGCCGTACGCGACCTCTTGCCCCGCCCCGGACTGCGCCCGCCATTCCGCGGTCGGGATCCTGAAATGGAACCGGTCCTTCGCGTTGCCAGAGGAAGTCACGGCGGTCGTCTTCAAGACGTCGAAGTAGGCCTGCGGCGCGGTGAATGCCGCGGGATCCGGGTTCGGCACCTCGCGGTACCAGAGATAGAGCTCGTCCGTCCAAAGACGCAGAAAGGCCTTCTCGTCGGCGACGGTCCCTTGGGAGTCCCCCGGACCGGGCGCCGCGCAGTGATTCGCGAAGAGTGAAGAGGTGACCGTCCCGAAGTTGCCGTCGCCTCCACACGAGAGCTGCGCGGCAGCCAGTGCGCCCGCCAGGGCGGACGCGACCGCGCGAGGCCGCGCGTTCCAGCAGTTTTTCATGCCCGCATTCTACCCGTTCCGCCGCCCGGGCAGGTCACTCGTCGCGCAGCGCTACCGCGGGGTCCAGCCGGGAGGCGCGGGCGGCCGGGTAGATGCCGAACAGCAAGCCGATGCCGCCGGAGACGCCGAGAGACAGCGCAACCGCCCAGGGCGGAACGGTAGCGGGGACGTCCATTGCGTAGCGGCCCACCGCAGCCATCCCGTACCCCAGCAGGACGCCGATGACGCCGCCGCAGAACGCCAGCACCACCGCCTCGATCACGAACTGCGCCAGGATGCGCGAGCGCCGCGCCCCCAGCGCCTTGCGCAGGCCGATCTCGCGGGTCCGCTCGGCCACCGCCACCAGCATGATGTTCATCACCCCGATGCCGCCGACCAAGAGCGAGAACCCGCAGATGACGAACATGACCAGGTTCACCTTGCCGGCCAGATCGTCGAACATCGACCGGGCCGAGTCGTTGGAGAACACCTCGAAGTCGTTCTCCTGCTGCGCGGACAGGCCGCGGACCCGCCGGAAGGCGCTGATGGCCAGGTCCTGCAGCTTGGCCATCTCCTTGTGTTCCCTGGCCATCACGCTGATGTTGATCGACCGGGACGTCCCGTAGATCTCCGCGAACAGCGAGATGGGGATGGCGACCACGTTGTCGGGGTTCCCGTCCAGCGGGATGCCGCCTTGCCGCTCCAGCGTCCCGACGACCTGGAGGTCCAGCCGCCCCAGGCGTACGCGCTGGCCAATGGGGTCCTGCCCCGGGAACAGCGTGTCCACCACCGCCGCGCCGATCACCACCACCCGGGCGCCGTCGAGCGCCTCGCCCTCGTTGTAGGTGCGCCCCGTCGCGATCGCGAGGTTCGTGTTGGTGAAGAACTCCGGGGTGCCGCCGGCCACCTGCACTCCCTGGTCGATGAGGCCGTGCGCGCTCATCTCCTTGGCGTTCTCCCACAGCTCGGGTCCCACCTGCTTCGCCTCGGGCAGCGCGTCGCGCAGCGCGAGCGCCTGGGCCACGGTGATCTTCTTGCGGGCCAGGACCTCCGGCGAGAGCGGGCCGAAGTTGAAGTTGGGCCACTTCTGGATCTGGAACACGCCGGCGCCGAGCTGGCCCATGGTCTTGCTGAGCGAGCGCTGCAGGCCGTCGAGCAGCGCCATCATGGCGACCACGGTGAAGACGCCGATCACGATCCCGAGCAGCGTCAGGAAGGAGCGCAGCTTGTGCCCGGAGAGCGTGGCCAGCGCGAGGCGCAGGTCGTCGGTCCGCGCCTGCAGGCCATCCGCGAAGCGGGCGCGCCATCCCGGGCGCAGGGGAACGGGAGCCGCTGCCGGGAGGACCGCCTCACTCATAGCGCAGCGCCTCGATCGGGTGGAGGAACGCCGCGGAGAGCGCCGGCCAGATCCCGAAGATGGCGCCCAGCAGGATCGAGCCCACGCAGCCCCCGATCACCACCTTGGGATCGACGCTCGCCGGGAACGGCGTGAGCACGTCGACCAGCTTGCCCGCGAAGGCGCCCAGCGCCACGCCCACGAAGCCCCCCATCGCCGAGACCATCACGGCCTCGCAGAGGAACTGCAGCAGGATGGTCGTCCTCCGCGCCCCCAGCGCGCGGCGCACGCCGATCTCCCGGGTGCGCTCCTTCACCGAGACGAGCAGGATGTTCATGATGCCGATGCCGCCCACGATGGCGGTGATGATGCCGATGAGGACGCCCACCACGTTGAGCGCCAGCGTCATCTGGTTGAAGCCCTGCAAGAGCTTGTCCTGGCGGTTCACCGAGAAGTTGTCGTCCTGATCGGGCCGCAGCCTGCGCGCGTTGCGCATCACCGAGACGACCTCGTCCTCGGTCTGCGTCACCTTGCCCGCAGGCGCGACCACCGCCAGCACCAGCCCTCGCTTGAGGCCGAACGAGCGGGTGAAGGCGGACAGCGGGATGAGCACGCGCAAATCTTGTGGTTGCCCGAAGGCGTTCCCCTTGCGCACGAAGCTGCCGACGATGGTGCAGCGGGTGGACGGTCCCACCCGCAGGCGCTGGCCGAGCGGCTCCTGCCCCTTGAAGAACGCCTCCTCCAGGTCGGCGCCGATCACGCAGGCGTCGCTGCCCAGCTCGTGATCCAGGTCGGTGAGGAACCGCCCCCGCCGGATCTGCCAGCCGGTCGCCTCCAGGTACTTCGAGGTGCTCCCGCGCACGTCGACGTGCTTCAGCTCCTTGCCGCCGTAGGTGACCGAAGCGTCGGTGCTGACGATGGGCGCGATCGCCTCGGGGAGGTTGGCGTTCGTCTCCAGCGCGCGCCAGTCGAGGTGGGTCACGTGCGGCCGGTTCTTGTACTTCCACCAGTCGTTGCCGTTCACGCCCCACTTCCACTTGTGCACGAAGAGCGTGTTGGGCCCCAGCGTGTTGAGCTGGCGCAGGAAGCTCACCTGGAAGCCGGACAGCACCGTCAAGATGCCGATCAGCATGGCGATGCCCAGGCCGATGCCGGAGATGGTGAGCGCGGCTCGGAGCCTGTGCGCGCGCAGCGCGTAGGCCGCCTGCGCCACCGCCTCCCGCAGCTCGCCGAGGACGCGCGCCGCCTTGCGCTTGAAGCCGAGCTGCCGGGGCCTTGCCTCGAGCGGGAGTGGAAGCGCGGATTCGCTCATGGGACCCTCTGCGACTGCGCCGCCTGCGCGGCGTGGAACGCGGCCAGCGTCTCGGCGCCCAGCGCCTCCGCGTTGGCCAGGGCCACGTCGCGGCCCTTCCCGTCCGCCACCACCAGGCCGTCCACCAGCCGCACCGCGCGCGGGCAGCGCGCCGCCAGCTTGGGCTCGTGCGTCACCAGCAGGATAGTGTTGCCTCTCTCGTGCAGCTCGTGGAAGAGGCGGACGATCTCCTCGCCGGTCTTGCTGTCCAGGTTGCCGGTCGGCTCGTCCGCAAGCAGCAGCGAAGGCTGGGTGACCAAGGCGCGGGCGATGGCGACCCGCTGCCGCTGCCCGCCGGACAGCTCGGCGGGCCGGTGCGTCATGCGATCGGACAGCTGCACGGTCTCGAGGGCGTGCGCCGCCTGCTCGCGGCGCTCCTTGCGGGAGACGCCCCGGTAGATGAGCGGCAGCTCCACGTTCTCCAGCGCGGTGGCCCGCGGCAAGAGCTGGAAGCTCTGGAAGACGAAGCCGATCTCGAGATTGCGTACGTCGGCCAGCTCGTCGTCGGAGAGGTCGCTCACGTCGCGCCCGGAGAGCCGGTACCGCCCCGAGGTGGGCACGTCCAGGCAGCCGACGATGTTCATCAGGGTCGACTTCCCGGAGCCCGACTGCCCGACGATGGCGACGAACTCGTTGCGCTCGATGCGTACGTCGATGCTGCGCAGGGCCGGCACTTTCTGGTGCCCCAGGTCGTACGTCTTGACGATCTTCTCCAGCTCGATCAGCGCCATGTGCTCTCCAGGGGTGGCCGCGGCGACGGCGCTGCTAGCTACGGCCGCCCTGAGGGCCCTTCTGTTCTCCCGCCTTGCCCGGCTCCTGCACCTTGACGCCCTGCCCTTCCTGCAGCTCACGGGCGAGCGTGCGGTAGGGCCCGTCGATAACGGTCTCGCCGTCCTTGATCCCCTCCAGGATCTCGATGTCCGTCCGGCTGGCGATGCCCGTGCGCACTTCCCGCATCTCCGCTTTGGGCTTCCCCGTCGCGGCGGCCGCGGGCGGAGCGTCGGACGCGTTGGCGGTGGCGCCGCCCGGCGCGGCCGCGACCAGCGTGCCTTCGCGCGGGGCCGACTTCTGCTCCTTCTTCTTCGGCTCGCGGCTGGTGACCGCCTGGATGGGCACGCTCACCACGTTGTCGTGGGTGGCCACCGCGATGGAGACCGCCGAGGACATGCCCGGCAGCGCCGACTCGGGCGGCTCGGCGAAGGCGACGCGCACGAAGAAGGTGGTGACCTCCTGGTCGGTGCCCGGGTTCTTGATCTGCGCGTTCTTCACCATGCCCGAGACGTAGCCTTTGAACTGCTTGTCGGGGATGGCGTCGATCTCGATGGTCGCCTCGTCTCCTTCGTGGATGCCGACCACCTCGTGCTCGCCCACCTCGGCCTTCACCTCCATGTCGGTGAGACCGCCCATGATCAGGACCACGTCCTCGGACAGGTCGGACCCGCGGATGCGCTCGCCCACCTTGTGCTGGATCTCCAGGATGGTGCCGGCGATCGGCGCGGTGAGCGTGGCCCGCGACAAGTTGTAGAGCGCCGTCTCCAGCTGGCCCTGGTTCTGCGCCACCAGCTCCTTCTGCGCGGCGAGCCGGCCCTCGTCGACCTTGAGCTGCGTCAGCGCCTTGTCCAGGTCGGACTGGCTGGTCAGCCTCTCGGCGACCAGCGTGCGCGTGCGCTGCAGGTCGTTCTTGTCCTGCGCGATGGTGGCGAGGATCTGGTCGATCGAGGCCCGCGCGTTGGAGACGCCGGCGCGGAACTGCTGCACCTGCGCTTCCTGCAGGCGCCGATCGATCTGCCCCAGGACCTGTCCCGGCGCCGCGTGCTCGCCTTCCTTCCCCGCCAGCGAGAGCAGGTCGCCGGAGATGTTGGAGCTGACCTTCACCGTCTGGTGCGCCTGCAGGTGTCCGGCCGCGGTCACCAGTCGCGTGATGGGACCACGCTTGGCGACCGAGGTGGTCACTTCGACGGGCGGCGGCGGGCGGGGTCTGAGGCCCTGCACGGTCGCGGCCGCGACCCCTGCCACGACGATCCCTGCGATGATCCAGCGTCCCTTGGTCATTGTCTTTTCCCCCTAGCCGCCCGTCGCGCGGCGAAGCGCCGACTCCGCCTCGTGACCGTCGACCAGCGCGTTGGCGCGGGCCAGCTCCGACTGCGTCAGCTTCAGCTCCGCGTCGCGCACTTCGAGCTGCGTGCCGACGCCGACCCGCTGTCTGGTGCGCGCCAGGCGCAGGTTCTCGCCCGCGGTTTGCTCGCTCTGGGTGGCGATGCGCGCCTGCTGCCGGGCGACGCCGAGCTGGGCCACGGCACGCTCCACGTCGGACGCCACGCCGCGGCGCCCGTTGATCAGATCGTTCTGCGCCAAGAGCACGTTCACCTGCGCCTTCTCCACGTTGGCCTTGGTGAAGAAACCGTTGAACAGGTTCCAGGTCACGTCGACGCCGCCGGAGATCGTGCTGTCGTGGCCGAGCGGCAGACCGGTAAAGAGCTGCCAGTCCGTGGTGCTGCGGCCAAAGCTCGCGCTGAGACCGATCCGCGGCCAGTAGTCACCCCTCGCCGCGTCCTCGCTCTTGCGCCGCGACTCGACGGCGTAGGCGAACGCCTTGAGGCTGGGGCGCGACGCCAGCGCTTTTTCCACGGCCTGGCCGGCCGGAGGCGGCGACTCGGGCTCCTGCTGCATCTGCTGCGGCTCGACGATGGCGAGCGGCTCCGCCGGATCCAACCCGATGGTGAGGGCCAGGTCCTGGCGGGCGAACTCGACCACCCGTTCTTGGGTGAGCCGGATGATCTCGTCGTTGTCGCGGTTCGCCCGCGCGGCGTACACGTCAGCTTGCGTCGCGCGGCCGCCCTCGAACAGGCGCTGGGTGAACTCCGCCTGGTCGCGGCTCCGCTGGGCAGCATCGCCGAGCACCTTGAGCTGCCGCTGCGCGCGCACCAGCTCGTAGAACCTCTGCTCGACGGTATAGACGGTGGTGAGCCGCTGCTCGTCGATGCTCGCCTGCGTCGAAGCAAGCTGCGCGCCTGCTGCGGCCAGGTTGTTCCACCACTTCCCGCCGTCGAAGAGGAGCTGGCTCGCGGTGACCGTCGCTCTGTAGGCCCAGAACGCTTCCGTCGGGCGTGGCGTGAGGAGCACTCCGCCGACGATGGGCGTGCCGGCGCCCTGCCGCACCCGTTGGAGCGAGCCATTGAAGTCGAGCAGCGGCAGGATGGCGGAGCGGGCGATCACCAGGTCCTGCTCGGCCGAGAGCGCCTGGTACTCGCTGCGGCGCAGGTCGTAGTTGCGCTCCAGCGCGATCTGGGTGGCCCGCTCGATGGTGAGCGCGCCGCCGGGCGCCGGGGCCTGCGCCGGGGCGGCGAAGGCGATGGACGAGGCTAAGAGAGCTGCGCGAAGCACGTTTCAACGACCTCCAGCGGCGACCTGCGTGAGCAATCGCAAGCACAGCCAGGCGATCAAGGTCCCGGCCAGGGCGCGGCGCTGTGGCACGTGGCCCGCCGCGATCAGCCCGAAGCCGACCAGCAGCGCCGTCCAGAAGGAGAATACATCGAATACCGAGAGCAGCTTCATCACCGGCGGCGTGGCCGGGTGCCCGGCGAGGAGGATCCAGAAGTCGGCCGGCGTGCGAGGCAGCGCGGAAGGTCCGTCGGGCGCGATCGCCGCATGCTGGAAGGTGGCGCCCGCCTCGAGCAGGTTGGCCACCGCGCCGGGCAGCAAGGCCGCGGCGGCGACCGGCGGCACCGCCCGCCCCTCCGAGCGGCCGCGCAGGAACCAGGAGAGCCCGAACAGCGCCAGGCAGAGCAGGCCCAGCTGCAAGGGCGGCTCGATCAGCGCGCCCGCGACGCGCTTCACCAGGTAGACGCGCTCGGCGCTCCGGGTGTTGTCTTCCACCTGCCGATCGCTGGAGCTCTGCAGCTCGCCCGCCTTCTCCATCGCCCGCAGGGTGGCGTCCTTCGCGTCCACCCGCAGCACGCCCGCGCCCGCCGAGAGCAGCGCGCAGAAGAGCGCGACGAGCAGCGGTCCGCGCACCCCGCCGGTGCGCGCGACGCGCTCCATGCCGGCGTCGGGCGCGACCAGCGCGACCGCCGCCGCAGGAATGCGAAAGCGCGGTTGCACTTCCGCCGTCTGTGCCTCGCTCACACACACTCCTCGAAACTGGCCGGGTCGGCCGCTCCTACGGCGAAAACCGGTGCGTATTTCGTGCCGGTCGCCGCTGCCGGCGGCGGCCCGTACTTTTTCATCGCGCAGGCATCAGCGCCCGACGAACAGGCAGTGGCTTCTCCGAAACCCTGGAGGTAGGATGGCTCGCGATGCGCCGGCTCCTGCCGCCCCAGCATGTCGTCGGTCTCCTCGTCGCCGGGCTCCTCTGCCTGATGGCCGCGGGCGTGGCCACGATGGCGAAGTACGGGCCGAAGCGGCGGCACGTCTACGCCGCCTTGCAGCAGGAACATCGTTAGACGCCCATCGACTGCCGCGTGCGGCAAAAGCGCGCAAGCGAGTCCGGTTACTTTCCCTCCGCGCCGTGCTCGGGCCGTGCCTCGGGCTCCTCTTCGCCTTCCTTGCCGGCGTCTTGCACCTTGCCTGCCAGGCGGGCGATGAGGGCCTCCGGGAGGACGCGAACCCCGGAGAGCACCGAGACCGCTTCCTCGAGCCTTCGGGCGAACCCGCGGGCGGCGCGGCCGCGGTCGACCTTCATCCCCCCGCGCTCCAGCTCCTCGAGCAGCGGACGGGCGCCCAGCACCGCGCGGGTCGCGGTCGAGACCAGCCGCTTGCGCACCCCCCACACGGAGGTGTTGGTCAATTCGCCCAGGACGTCGCCGGCCAGCCGCCGGGCCTCCGCGCTGCGCTGCGGGTCGTTTTCGCGCATCCGTTCGAGCATGAGGTGCAGGCCGGGATAGGTCAGCGTGCGGTGCAGCAGGTCCTCGATCTCCGGCAAGACCGATTCCCGCACGAGGACGTCCACGGAAGCGTCCTGCGGACCGGCATCGCCGCCGAACAAGCGGGCCAGCGCGTAGATCCCGTCGGGTGGGTTCCGCTGCGCCGCTGTAGGGAAGCGTTCGCGGAAGAAGAGGAGCTGCTCCATCCAGCCCATCGCGCGGGCCGAGCGGAGCCGGAACTGCTCGAGCGCGCCGCGGGGAACGCGCAAGAACCCGTCGGGGTCCACCGCCGCCTTCTCGTTGCGCAGCACGGTGGGCACGGGCAGCTGCGTCACCGCGGCGTGTTCCACCTCGACGAGGAAGCAGAGCGCCGACCACGTCGCCTCCTGCATCGGGGCCGGCGCCTCGAGCGCCCAGCGGGCGAGCAGCTCGGGGGGTGCTCGTACGTCGCGCATGTCGTCGGACGGTCGCCGCAATCCTCGCCTCCAGGAAATCTGCGGGGCGATTGTACAGGGTCGCCGATCATCCGCCACTCGAGGTCCGCTGTGCCGTTCAACGTGGCGGACTCGCTGGCAGGCGCGGGCGGCAGCCTGTAGGCTCCCGCTCCACATGCTGCTCTCGCGCGAGGAGATGACCTTCGACTGGCGCTCTGCCCGCCTCCACCCGGCCCGCGACCGCGCGCTTCTCGGCTGGGTGATGAACCAGTTCCTCTACGGCGAGGTGAGCGGCATCCAGTGCGGCCACTGGCTGTACGCCGCTCCCGACCTGGAGGCGGCGCGCTTCTTCGCGCGCCAGGCGGTCGAGGAGTTCCAGCACGTCGACAATTTCCTCCGCATCCTCGACCTGCTCGGCGAGAAGCCGGCGGCGCCCCACCCGCTGGTGCGGTTCCTCAGCACCGGGATGATGCCCGCCACCTTCGAGGAGCACGTCTGCCTGGAGATGGCCATGGGCGAGGGGTTCGTGCTCCTCGCCTTGTACGGCGTGATCGACACCATCGATCACGAGGGCATCCGCGACATCCTGCTGCGCGCGGTCCGGCAGGAGGAGCGCCATGTCGACTTCGGGGAGCGCCGCACGGCGCTCGCCTTGCGCGGCCGGCCCGCGCTCCGGCGCAGGCTGCTCGGCCTTGCGCTGGTGTCGAGCTGGGCGGTGCGGCGGCTGGGCCGCTTCCTGCAACGCAAGCTGCCGCGCGATCATCCCGTGCTGGCGCGACTTCCGGAGTTCCTCGAGTTCGCGCTCGACTGCGGGCAGCTCCGCCTGCGCCGGATGGGCATCGTCGAAGGGGCGGTGGGCGATCTGTCCGGCTGGCGCAAGGCGGGCGCCATCGCCGCGGCCTATGGCGCCGGCATCGCCGCCCTGCCCCTGCGCCTGCTGCCGCGCCGCCGCCTGACCGACACGTACCTGCGGGACCCCGCGGTGGTGCGGGCCGACGAGGAGCAGTCCCGCGGAGACGGGCCGCTGCACATCGTCCGCTAGACCACCTGCTCAGTGAACGGGCGGTCCCGCGGGCAGGTTCAGGATGAAGCGCGAGCCGCGCCCCTCCTCCGACTCGACCGACAGCTCGCCGCCGTGCCGGCGGACGATCTCCCGCGAGATGGAGAGTCCCAGGCCCGATCCGGCCGCCCCCGGCTTGGTGGTGAAGAACGCATCGAAGATGCGCCCCTGATCGCGGCGGGGGATGCCGGGGCCGTTGTCCCAGACGGTAGCGTGCACCCGGTCTCCCACGCGCTCGGTGGTGACGCCCACGCGCGGATCGCGCTTGCCGGCGAGCGCCTGCGCCGCGTTGACCAGCAGGTTCAGGAACACCTGCCCGAGGCGCGCCTCGTCGCCCAGCACGCTCACCTGCGCCGCCAGCGAGCTCTCCACCCGGACTCCCTGGAGCTGGCGCGCGGCCATGCGCAACGCGAATCGCACCGGCGAGTTCAGGTCGACCGGAGCGTGCGCCGGCTCGTCGCCGCGCAGCATGCCCTTCATGTCCTGCACCACGCGCCGGATGCGGTGCGCTCCTTCCAGCGCGTCCACCGCGCTCTGGCGCAGCTCGTCCGGGTCGGCGCCGACGTCCTGCACGTTCTCGGCGATGTACTCCAGATTGGCGATGATGAAGCTCGTCGGATTGTTCACTTCGTGCGAGAGGTCCGCCGCCAGCCGGCCGATGAACGCCAGCCGCTCCGAGTGGATGAGCCGCCGGACCAGGTTGACGTTCTCCAGCGCGAGCAGCGCTTGCGAGGCGAACACCGAGGCCAGCTCGAGGTCGGCCTCGCGGAACGGCTTGCGCGACTGCGCGCGGTTCACGTTGAGGACTCCCACCAGCTGCTCGCCCGCGGCCAGCGGGTAGACGATGCTCGATCCCACGCGCTCGGGATCGCCGCGGACGCCGGCGAAGCGCGGGATCCCCGCCGGGCTGCCGATGAGCAGCGCGGGCACCCGGTCCTGCGCCACGCGGCCCGAGATCCCTTCGCCCAGCCGGACGCGGGTCGCCTTGCGCACCGACTCGGGCAGGCCCTGGGAGTACGCGATGGTGAGCCCGCCCGCTCCGTCGGGCAGCATCAACGACGCGTCGTCCGCCTCCAGCGCGCGGATCGCCGTCTCCACGATGACCTGCGGCAGGTCCTCGGGATTGTGCGCCGCGAAGATGTCCGCGGTCGCCTGGTACAGCGCGGTGGTCCGGTACAGGCGCCCGCGTTCCACCGCGTGGGCGAGCGTGCCCAGGAGGGCCTTGGGCGGGAACGGCTTCTCGAGCAGGTCGAAGACGCCCGCGCGCAGGCACTCCATCGCGATCTCGAGCTGCGGGTAGGCGGTCATCACCACCACTTCGGACCGGACGCCCAGGTCGCGCGCCTGCCGCAGCACTTCGCGCCCGTTCAGCTCCGGCATCTGGACGTCGAGCAGCACGACGTCCACCTCGGTCCCTTTCAGCACGGAGACGCCCTCGGGGCCTCCGGCGGCCTCGGCGACCTCATACCCGGCGCGCGTCAGCTCCTCGCGCACCAGGGAGCGGAAGTCGGGATCGTCGTCGATGACGAGAACGGTGGCGGGCGACGACATCGTCTCCCGATCTCGTAACATCGCCAGTGCGAATTGTGCAGCTCTGAAATCGAGCCACACCGGCCAGCTTTCTGGCCCATCCGGCTCGATCCGCTAGGGACCGGACAATCCGCATGGGCGCAAGTACGCAGCCTGCTTACAGGTGCAGGGCCCGGAGCACCGTCCGCCGCACCAGCACCGGCAGCACCTCGCGCCGCCAGGCCGGGTCCACGCCGATGTTCGTCAGCGGCCGGCATTGCTTGTGCGCGCGCCGGCCCAGCTCGTCCGCGAGCCGGCGATCGGCCGGCCGGCCCGAAAGCTCGTCCAGTCCCGCAACCAGCGCGGGACGGGCGGCGAGCGCGCCCACGCAGAGCTGCGCCGATCGCAGGACGCCCTGCTCCACCTCGAGCGCGACGGCCAGGTTCAGGGCCGGGAAGTCGATCGCCGCCCGCGTCCGCAGCTTGTGGAACGCCTGGCGCAGCGAGGCCGCCCGCGCCGGCACGAGCACCTCCACCAGCAGCTCGTCGGGCTCGAGGATCGTGTTGTGCACTCCGTCGGCCAGGTAGAACTGCTCGAGGGGGACCACCCGTTCGCCGCGGGGCGAGGCGGTCCGCACCGCGGCGCCGAGCGCGAGGAGCACCGGCGCGGTGTCGTTGGACGCGGCCGCCACGCAGCGCTGCCCGCCCGCGACCACGTGGCAGGCGGTGCCGTCCTTCTTCAGGCAGAAGCCGAGCGCGCTGCGCCAGAAGTAGGTCTGGTTGATGTAGACGCACCGCGTGTCGAGGCAGAGGTTGCCGCCCAGCGTGCCCATGCGGCGGAGCTGGGGCCCGGCGATCTGCGCGCACGCCTCGGCCAGCGCCGGCAGCCGCGCGCAGATGGTCGCGTCCCGCGCGAGCTCGTCGATGGTGCACAGCGCGCCGAGGCGGATCTCGCCGTCCCCCTCCACCCGGACNNGACCAGGTGCCGCGTCTCGTACATGCCGTACTTGAGGTTGGGCACGATGTCGGTGCCGCCCGCCAGCAGGCGCGCGCCGGGATGCGCCGCGAGCTGCGCCAGCGCCTCGGCCACGCTGGTCGGCCTGAGCACGTCGACGGCAGGCAACGTCATCATGCGACGCGCTCGGTTCCCGTCCGGCGTGCGTCGCGCTCGCGGAGCAGCCGCAGGATCCGCTGCGGGTAGAAGGGGAGCTGCCGGATGCGGATCCCGCACGCGTCGTGGATGGCGTTGGCGATGGCCGGGATCGCGGCGTGCAGCGGCCCCTCCCCGGCCTCCTTCGCCCCGTACGGTCCGTTCGGGTCGATGCTCTCCACGATGCGGGCGTCGATCTCCGGGGTGTCCAGCGAGGTCGGGATCCGGTAGTCGAGCAGCGACGGGCCGAAGAGCAGCCCGTTCCCGTCGTAGACCATCTCCTCCATCTGGGCCTCGGCGGCGCCCATGTACACCGATCCCTCGATCTGTCCTTCCACCAGCGTCGGGTTGAGCGCCTTGCCGCAGTCGTGCGCGGCCCAGATCTGGAGGACCTTCCAGATGCCGGTCTCCTCGTCGACCTCGACCTCCGCGACGTGCGCGGTGAAGGAGTACGCAGGCGAGGCCCCGATGGTGCCGCCGCGGTAGTCGCCGCCCAGCTTCTTCGTCCGGTACCCGCCGGTCGCGGCCAGCGTCGTCCCCTCCGCCGCCTCGGCGAGCTGGCACGCCTCCGCGAAGCTCATCGAGCCTCCAGGACCCGATGCGGTGCCCAGCTCGAGGCGGACGGCGGCCTGCGCGCAGGAAAGCTTTGCCGCCACCGCCGCGCGCAGCTTGCCGGCGAGCTTCTCGCACGCCTCGCGGGCCGCCAGCCCGACCATGAAGGTGACGCGGCTCGAATACGCGCCCAGGTCGACGGGCGTGAGATCGGTGTCCGCCGCGACCACGGTGACCTCGCGCGGATCGCAGCCCATCTCCTCCGCGCAGATCTGGCAGAGGAGCGTATTGACCCCCTGCCCGATGTCGCTCGCGCCGCTGTAGACGGTGACCCGGCCGGAGCGATCGAGCTTCACCAAGACTCCGCTCTGCGGCATGTCGTTCGGGTACACCGGATACGCAGTCCCGCTGATGTACATCGAGCCGGCGACGCCCAGGCCACGGCCCGGCCCCAGCTTTCCGTGCCTCGCGGTCCACCTCGAAGCTGCTTCGACCAGCTCCAGGCACTTCAAGAACCCGTTGGAGGTGATGCGCTGGCCGTTCACCGTCTCCACGTTCTCGCCGATGAAGTTGCGCCGGCGCACCTCGATGGGATCGATGCCGAGCTTCTCGGCCGCCTCGTCGAGGGCCACCTCGAATGCGAACCGCGGCTGCACCGAGCCGTGCCCGCGCTTGGGGCCGCAGGGCGGCTTGTTGGTGTAGACGCGCGTGGAGTCGAACCGGTAGGTGCCGAACCGGTACGGTCCGGTGAGCAGCTGGCCCGCGTAGTAGGCGGTGACCAGCCCGAACGAGGCGTACGCGCCGCCGTCGATCACGATGCGGTTGTCCACGGCGCTGATGCGGCCCTCGCCGTCGAGCGCCACCTTTACGTCCATGCGCATCGGGTGGCGGCCGCGGTGCGCATAGAAGACCTCCTCGCGGGTGAAGAGGATCTTCACCGGCCGGCCCGTCTTCATCGCCAGCCTGGCGGCGCAGAACTCGAGCGAGAACGGGTCGCTCTTCCCGCCGAACGCGCCGCCCAGGAGCGGCTGGATGACGCGCACCTTGCTCTGCGGCAGGCCCAGCACCCGCGACAGCTCGCGCTGCACGTAGTGCGGGATCTGCGTGGAGGACCAGACGGTCAGGTTGCCGTCGCCGCCGGCGCGGGCGACCGCGCAGTGCGGCTCGATGGGCGCGTGGGTGGATCCGGCGTACTCGTACACCTCGTGACAGACCGCCGCCGCGCGGGCGAGCGCGTCGTCCACGGGACCGAATTCCAGCTCGACGTGCTTGGTGACGTTCCCCACCTTGGCGCGCTCGTTGACCTTGATCTCCGGGTGCGCGAGCGCGTCCTCGACGGTCAGCACGGCCGGCATCGGCTCGTAGTCCACCCGGATGAGGCGCAGCGCCTCCTCGGCGGTGCGCTCGTCCACGGCCGCGACGCACGCCACCTCGTCGCCGACGAACCGCGCGTGGTCCACGGCGAGCGCCTGCTCGTCGTGCGTCCAGGGAATGACGCCGTATTTCGCGGGCATCTCGGCGCCCACCAGGGTCGCGACCACGCCGGGGTACTTCTCCGCCTCGCTCACGTCGATGCCGCGGATGCGCGCGTTCGCGTGCGGCGACCGGAGCATCTTCGCGTGCAGCATGCGCGGCAGCCGGATGTCGTCCGCGTAGATTCCGCTGCCGTCCGCCTTGCCCGGGCCGTCCACCTTGGGGAAGCGCGCGCCGACCCTGCCGCCCTTGTGCACCGGGTGGGTCATGGCGCGATTTCCTTGGGGACGTGCGCGACCTGGTCGGATGCGGCGGCGCGCTCGCTGGGCACGGGCGCGCGCGAGGCGGGCTCGCGCAGGCCGGCGGCCACCTCGACCGCCTCGTAGATCTTCGTGTAGCCGGTGCAGCGGCACAGGTTGCCGGAGAGCGCCTCCTGGATCTGCTCCCGCTTGGGCCGCGCGCACCGATCGAGCAGGGCGCGCGCGGAGAGCATCATGCCCGGCTGGCAGAAGCCGCACTGGAGCGCGCCGCAATCGGCGAAGGCGCGCTGCACGGGGTCCAGGCCCTCCGGCCCCGCCAACCCTTCGATGGTGGTGAGGGCGAGGTCCTGCGCGTCCTGCGCCAGCGTGATGCAGGCGAGGATCGGCTCCCCCCGCCCGCCTGCCCCCCGCGGCCGCGCGAGCACGGTGCAGGCCCCGCAGTCGCCCTTGTCGCACCCTTGCTTGCTGCCGGTGAGCCCCAGCTCGTACCGCAGCGCCTCGAGCAAGGTGCGCTGCACCGGGACGGCGAAGGTGTGCTCCTCGCCGTTCACCAGCAGGCGCACCAGCGTCTTGCGGAAATGTCCGGTGGACACGCGCAGGGTTTAGGCGATCGTCCGGTCGGGCACAAGCACCGCGCGCCTCGCCTGCGAACGCGCCGACGCGGCGCACGCCCGGACGCCCGCCGCTTGTATCGCCCCTTCGAGCCGCCCAGGTTCCCCGCAGGAGGATCGACCATGCCGGACAACGAGAAAGGGCTCGACCGGGGCGGCGTGCTGGGTCAGGAGGGCGACCTCGAGGGCAAGGATCTCGATCAGCAGCTCACCCAGCGCAGCGGAACCGACCGCCGCAACCAGGCCCGCACCACCCCCGAGCGCCGCAAGCCCCCGGGCGAGACGAATCGGCCACGCGGCGGCCTGCGCCGCGAGCCCGACCTGGAAGGCGCGGAGCAGCAGACCGGTCACGAAGTGGATTAAACTCACCAGAACCGGCAGATCGGCTTGAGCGAGCAATCCGCGCAGCGCCGCGCGTCCCGGCGGGAAGCGCACTGCCCGCTGATGCCCAGGTGGCTGAGCGCGAAATCGAAGCGGACCGGATCGCTCCCGTCCAGCGCGCGCAGCCGGCTCGTCACCTCCTCCGCGGTGCGCCAGGACAGGT
>WNFL01356478.1_pt2 | contig 15765 bp, 17 predicted proteins | sample 5400361 | NCBI WGS metagenome assembly WNFL01 (sample SAMN13153351, study PRJNA577476) | soil metagenome | isolation source: 40 cm soil on Douglas fir-dominated hillslope | place: USA:California | collected 2013-09-17
CGCGTGAATGGCGGCGCCATCGATTTACAGCGCCTAGTCGTCCATTTTGGGGACGGCACGAAAGAGGAGCTTGCGGTTGCCGACCGCGTTCGCTCTGGCGGAAAAACACCGGAACTCGATCTACCGGGTGAGCGGCGCACGATTGATAGCGTGGAGCTCTGGTACAGCAAAGAGTACGCGGACACGCGGCCGGAAGTCAGCCTTTATGGCACGCGCTAAGCATCTGTAAGCGAAAGGGTAACCTGCAACGAATAGTGCAGAGATGGGCGCAGCAATACCTGCCTGCCGCAGGCGGGCTGCGCCCGTAAATTCCGCCTGATTATTGCTCGTTAATATGTGCGCTGATGGTTTTCTCAGCCGTTGCGGATATCGGCTCCGCATTCAGCCTCGAAGTCGCGCGCCAATCCACTTCCGTCAGATCCACGGAACCCTTGCCGCCGCTCGCCAGCACGTAGCTCAGGCTGCCACCGTTAATCCGGTAGTTCGTTACCGCATAAACGTTCTCGGACTTTAGCGCAATCAGCCGGACCCGCGCAGGTTGGCCGGAAACCACTGAACTTGTGCGGACCATCTGCGCAGGCGCCTCTGGGGTGACCGTAGCGTTGGCATTGGTAGCGTCCGCCGGAGCGGTGTTTGCCGCCTCATAGCCGATCTCGGAAATGTCGGGCGCGTCATTTTTATTCCCTGGGTTGTTCGCCGGCTTCTCCGAATTCTTCAGCGACACCGGTCTACGGAACGATTGCGAATGATACGAGGCCGGCGCAGGCGGACGCTCGTAAGAACGTAGGGACCCGCCCGGTCGCGGCACATCGATGTCATCCATAAGCCGGACGGTGATCTGCTCTTCGCCTTTCAACGTCGGACGCGGGCCGCGCGCAGGCAACGTCAAAACTTTCCACGGCCACAGTGGAGGTATCAGCCATTCCACGGTGTCGCGAGTCGCGTGCCCTTTGCCGACAATGTCTCCCTTTTTGTCTACCTTATATCCCTTTGCGGCGATGATTTTGCTCGGTACCGGAATGTCGCTATCCGGGAAACCAATGCGGTCAAACTCAATCTTCAAATAACCTTTTCCGACAAAATGGCCGGGCTCTTTATCAGCTTCCAGGTGCCCACCTAAATAACTGCCCCGTGGAAAGACCGCCTTGCCGAACTGCCGTAGGGCGCTTAGATGACAGATCACCGGATCACCAATGTCTGCGGTCTTCGAGGAAAAGTCTGGTTCATCCATTGTGCAGCGCAGCAGCGTTCCCGCGGGCACTAGAATGTCCTGCGCCTTCGTGCTTGCCGACACACCAAGAAACAACACACAAATAGCCAAATACCCAAAACTTCGCCGCATGGTGCAACCTCCCGGTTCGCAGGCCAGGCAGAACGTGCTCGAAACGCAAGTACGGGGACGAGAAACCGGAAGACGAGCGTGAGGAGCGCACTGCCAGGGCCCATCCTATGTTCGCGTGTTCGCGCCCCGAATTTTCTTCGAGGAGCGTAGTCGCAAACTACTCCTCTCCGCGTAACGAATTCAATAGGCAAGATTTACGCGCTGTTAGCTCGATGACGCGTCGGCTCAACAACACCAATCCTTAAACCCGCAAACACTCGCGTTTTTTTAAAGTTGCGCGTTAATATGCAATCGGAAAAACTTTTCGTAGGCCTACTCAGTTATGGCGGCAGGATTCCGGTTCAGCAGATCGGTCAAGTCGTTGACAACTCGCGGCGCTATCGCTTTGAATACATTTTCGTCCGCGTCCTTACTCAGATCGTATTTCGTCAGCGGAACGTACGGGCTGAGCGTTATCACCGCACCCGGTCCGTCTTCGTTTCCAGGCAATTGTGCAATCTCGTACAGCGCCTGCTCCGGTTTTGACAGGTTCGCCACAGCAACAAGAGCCTCCATCTTGCCGGAGTCCGTAGCGCTGCGAATCACCGCGCGCCGCCAGTGATTTTCGTCGTCTACTTCCGCGAATAATCCGCGAATTTGCACGCCGCTGTCCGGCCGCGCATCGCCTGAGTGCATTCGCGTTGCGGAGTAGCCGGCCTTCTGCAAAGCAACAATCAGCTTTGTGGACATCAGCTCGACAAGGTGGCTCGCCAGCTCTTGCGGATCATCTTCCGGCTTCTGTACGCCAGACTCCGGCGGCACGACGTCGATCACGAAATCGGAAACGTACACCAGAGGTTTCGGAGCCGCAGTTGTCGTTTGCCGACCCGCGGCTGGAGCGCTAGTGCGGGCAAGCTCATACCACAGTGGGCCTAGAAGAACCGCTGCAAGAAATGCAGCGCGAGAGAATGTTTTCATAAATATCCGGTTCGGCCAGTCATCCCCAGAGTACAGAAAAGCACGAGTAGCCGACAGTCGAAAATGAGAAGGCGCCACCCCATACAGGAATGACGCCCAGCAGATTATATTAATCTATTGAAATTAATGAGAGTGACTGGCGGCAGCTATGGGCACTGGCAACGCGGAATCCTGGATCGTCAGCATGTCCGTCCGCGTCTTGTCCCATTCCCGCAGAGTCAAACCGTGGCTGGCAAACATGCGCCGGATGCGCACCGAATCCCACCGCAGCACTTCCTCCAGCACGGGCACGAGCACGCTCATGGCGTTGTCACTCAACACCGTGCGGCTGGCCACCTTCGTAATGTATTTCGCTTCAGAAACCGCGATGGTCAGCCCGTCGTGATGATTGACATGCATCATCACCGGCAGATCCGAGCTGCCATCGCCCATGTAAATGATGTGGTCATGGCTAATGCCCAGCAGCGCGCGGATCTCTTCGAGCACGGTGATTTTGCCCCAACCCGCCGACGCGCGGATGATCGATTCCACTTCGCCATTCGCATCGTTGTAACGAAATCGCGTGCCAAAAATGTGCTCGGGCGGCACAATGCCGTCGAGCGCCGAGACGATGATCTCCTGTGGCGCCGCAGAGATGACATAGAACGAAAATTTGTAGTCGTCGGCAAGACTGTCGAGCGCGCGCGCAAATAGCGCGACGTCGTGCTTCAAGCGAATGCGCTTGCCCGTTTCGATCAGGTCGTCGCGTCGCACGCGCCGGAACTCCGGGTCATGCAGAATCAGGTAGCTGAGTTCCGCGCCCTGCTGCACCAGGTTCATTTGTGACAGGCCCGCCACCTTGTCGTGGAAGCCGTGAAATCCGATGAGTTCGCTCAGCACGACCCCCGAGTCGTTAAAGCTGAGCGTCTGGTCGAAGTCGCTGGCCAGAAGAAACTGCTTTACCATGTTCTAGTACTCCTCTTCCTTAGCTTGCAATTACACCTTAACCGCATCCGCGCTGGGCACCCTACGAATAATTTTAATGGGTGCTATGCGTATATATCGTTAATGTTTTGTGAGCATTTCCTTAGATGCGTCCAAGGGGTAAACGGTTATAGGCAAAGGCTTTGCCCGTGTAACGAGTTTGCCCAGAATGGGATACCAGCAAAGCCTGCGGGCGAATGTAAGGGGAAAGCCATTCTGCGACCCTTTCGGAGCGATTACAAGCCGATGGTAGGGTCGCTTACGAATCATCGGGCATGAAGGGACTCAGTCCTTTTCTTGCCAGGGCCACGCAGTAATGGGCTGATCTCTTGCGTGTTAGACAAGATTTTCGCTCGCGGCAAGAATTATCTTGAAACGGCAAGACTGGAGGAGCATGGCACTTCTAATTTCTAAATTAAGCAAGCCGGAGCGGCAGCAATTGCTCCGTGACCTCAACTATCTGAACATCGCCGAAATTAAATCCTTCTGCAAGCAACACTCAATTCCTTACAAAATTGCATTTGAAACCAAAGACGGGACGAGAAGAACGACAAAGGATGAAGATCGAAAGGGTGTGATGCTCCGCAGGGTGAGACATTTTCTTCAGACCGGTGCGGTCTTGAAGGAGACGCGCTTTCGTTCAACCGTGCTGTGTTTTGACGCCCTTCCCTAGCGGCTTGAGCCGACCGACAGACTCTTCTACGGGCAATATAAGAAGTCAAACCGAACCGTGATCGCCCTTCTGAAAGAGTTGACCGGCGGGAAGTTTGAAGATGGAGCCATCGCCAGAATTCTGGCAAGAACATTTTGGTCCAGAGGTGATGCACCAACATTCAAGGAGTATGCCACCGCCTGGCTCCAAGCCCTGAAAGGGTACAAGCGGCCGAATCCAGAGTGGGCTTTCTTGTCGGACAGCGCAGACAAGAAGGCAGCTGATTGGAAGAAGATGCGAGCGAAAAAAGCAAAGAAAGTGATGAAAATACTCGCAAAAATCACACCAGTTGAAAGTGATCCGTTCCCTGTCCCAAAGCGCCCAACCTCGAGCGTATCCGATCCTAAGGCGAAATCATCGAACCACTACACACCCAAAAGGAGCAGGTAATGGAAAAACGACATTTAGGAAGAAATGGCCCGGAAGTGTCCGCGATGGGCCTCGGCTGTATGGGCATGTCCGAATTCTACGGCCCTGGCGACGACAATGAATCGATCGCCACGATTCATCGCGCCATCGACCTTGGCATCAATTTTCTCGATACCGCGGATGTTTATGGCTACGGAGATAACGAAATCCTGGTTGGCAAGGCGATTCGCGGCCTTCGCGACAAAGTCTTTCTCGCCACAAAATTCGGCATCGTGCGCAGCAAAACCGATTCCAACGCGCGCGGCTTCAACGGAAGCCCGGACTATGTGCGATCCTCTTGCGACGCCAGCTTAAAGCGGCTCGGGGTTGACACAATCGATCTTTATTATCAGCATCGTGTCGATCCCAATGTTCCCATCGAAGAAACAATCGGCGCCATGGCGGAACTCGCGCGTACCGGTAAGGTGAGGTATCTCGGGTTATCCGAGGCTTCGGCGCAAACCATTCGCCGCGCCCACAAAGTACATCGCATCAGCGCGCTGCAAACTGAGTATTCTCTCTGGACGCGCGATCCCGAGGACGAGATATTGCCAACAACACACGAACTTGGCATCGGCTTCGTGGCTTACTCCCCCTTGGGCAGAGGATTTCTGACCGGACAAATCAAGCGATTTGAAGATTTCGCTCCGGACGACTACCGACGAAACTCTCCTCGCTTCCAAGGAGAAAATTTCCAGAAAAATCTTGAGCTAGTGAAGCGCGTCGAAGAGATCGCAAAAGAAAAGAAATGCACGCCAGCGCAGTTAGCTCTCGCCTGGCTGCTCGCTCAAGGCGATGACATCGTCCCAATCCCTGGAACAAAGCGCCGCAAATACCTGGAAGAGAACGTCGGCGCCTTGATGGTGAAGCTAACGCCGGAAGATTTGCGGCGCGTCGATGAAGTCGCCCCGCACGGCGCCGCCGCTGGCAATCGCTACAACGAAGTTATGATGGCCGCCGTCAACCGCTGAAGCATCGAGGCGTAGATGGGCGCAGCTTTATCGGAGTGAATGCGAGGGAACCGCTGTGCCCGTCTCGGCCAATCTGCTACCTTCTACGGGTATCTTTCTCTCCGGTCAAATAACGAATGAACGCCCTTGAGAATTGGTGTTGCTCCACATCGTTTTGGCGATGGATGACGCGCACGCGATTGCTGCCCTGGCTGTTGGATCATTCGGAGTTGGGCGAGCACCTCCTTGAGATCGGAGCTGGGCCGGGCGCCGCGACTGTCGAATTGCGAAAACGCGTTCCACGCGTAACCAGTCTGGAATATGACCACGCGCTCGTCGCTCGGCTTGCGCGAAGGAACGGCACCGGCGCCGGAGTCGTGCAGGGCGATGCAGCTGCGCTGCCCTTTGCTGACCGCACTTTCTCCTCGGCGATCGCCGTTCTTGTCCTCCACCACTTGCGCTCCAGCGGACTCCAGGATCGCACCTTGGCAGAAGTCCACCGCGTGCTCCAGCGCGGCGGTCGCTTTTTTGTTTTTGAAATCACAGATGGATGGTTCAACCGGGTCATTCACACCAACAGCACGTTTGTGCCAGTCCAGCCGGACACGCTCGCCGGGCGATTGACCGTCGCCGGATTCGCCAACGTCAGTCTGGATCCCCGTCCCGGCGGGTTCCGCTTTACCGCCTCGCGCAACGACTGACTTGTTCAGCCATATGATCGCTCGGCGCCGAAATACCAATTCACGGAAAGCGAAGAGGAAATTTATCGAGTGGGAGTTAAGGACCCAACTTCGCTCCGCGCTTGCATCACACGAAGGATGGAATCTCGCGTGATCATCCCAATGATGTGTGCGCCGTCATTCTCCGTGTCGGTCACCACAGGCATTTGATTCACATCCGCGGAGACCAGCCGCTCCAGCAGACCCAGCAGTGGCTCTTCAGGTCTGGCCCACAAGATTTTGTCGCGCGGAATCATCACCGCTTGTACGGACATGTTGCTCCAGTCATTGCGTGGAACGGAGTTCAGCGCGTTCACGTTCATCATGCCCACCAGCCGATCGTCCGTGGTCACCAGGTGGCACCGGCGTCCCGTCCGCGCGACTTCTTGCCCGTACTCTTCCAGCGACATATTCCTTGCAACAGTGGGTATCTCGTGGCTCATCACATCCGAGGCGTGCAGTCCGCTGAGCGTTTCGCGAATCGCCACTTGCGCAACACTCTCCTGCGCGGCATTCAGCAGGAACCAGCCGATGAACGCCATCCATAGCCCTGAAGTCCATTGTCCCTTGGCCATTCCTAACCAGGCACCAAATACAATCATTCCGTAAGCTACGACTTTTCCGCTCGTACCAGCAATTCTGGTAGCCCGTGCGAAATCCTTAGTTACGCCCCACACAATGGCCCGGAAAACTCTGCCTCCATCCAAAGGAAAGCCTGGCAGCAAATTAAAAAAAGCCAGTATTGCATTGGTTTGCCACAGCCACACCGCTAGTGCTCCGACCATTTGTGCGTACGGGAAAAATAGCGTCAAGCTGTAAAACCCGAAAGCTAGAACTAGGCTCGCAATCGGTCCTGCAATCGCAATGTTGAACTCCTGGATGGGCTTGCTGGGTTCGCGCCCCAGGCGTGCCACACCTCCAAACACGAACAATGTGATCGAGATCACGCGAATCTTATAAAAGCGAGCCACTACGCTGTGTGACAGCTCATGGAAAAGGACAGAAGCAAAAAACAGCAGGCTAGTTGCGATCCCCACCGACCAATGCTGCACTGTCGTCCACTGCGGGTGCTGCTGTGCGAACTGCGTGGCCAACTGGGTGGTAATCAGCACAAAAATGATCATCCAGCTCGCGTGTACGTAGATAGGTATGCCAAGGATGCGTCCGATGCGAAGTCCCGGGCTGATCGGCATTCTGCGTTTCGCCTCGCGTGTAACTGATTCTGCGGCCATGACCGTCGTTCACTAATACACTACCTCTGATTCCCCGTCGGACCAAACGGACGCGCCCCGTCACCGCGTCCCCTTCAACACGCCGTGTTCCATGCGCCACGAAGCATCTGTATAACCTCGGATCTAACTCTTTCATTTTCAGCGAAGTTTCAATGGCGCGAATCGTGCCACATCCCTTCCGTACGCACGGGAGGAACGCACTTATGTGGACCCTAGTGAATCTGGCCGTGTTGGTCCTGGCGACACTGATTGCCGGAGCAGCCGCGGTAGCTGTGTATTGGCTGCTTCTCCGCGCCACAGTCGAGTTGATGCGGCCAGCCGCCGCCTCTATTGCCGCGCCCCGGCAGCGCCCGATCGGTCACAACGCTTCATCCAGAGGGAGCAAGTAAATGGTCGTCCTGAAATATTTGCTGGTCATTCTCGGCCTCGGGCTCTTTGGCAGTTCCGGGGCGCTCGTCGTATATGACATTTACCTATCTTCGCAGTTGCGCCGCTTGCTGGGACGCCGCCGGGACGAAACCATCGGCGCAGCCCTCCCGGAAGACAGCGCGGAGCCCGACCGCCCTTTACACCCAGTCCGCTGGGGGCTCGCCCAGCGGCTCGTGGCGGCAGGAGTGCTGCCGTTATTGCTGGCGTTCAGCATCGCGGTGGTTCCAGACGGATTCGCGGGAGTTCGCGTCAGCCAAATCTGGGGAGCGCGCCCCGGCACATTATACCCAGGCGTGCATCTCATAATTCCGCTGGTCGATAGCGTGGAGCTGTACGACACGCGAGAGCAGGTGTACACCACCGCGGCCAGCCACGTTGCGAATGCACAAGGCCCCGCAGCAGCAGCCGCTCAGCCCGAAGTGCTCACGGTGCAAGCCCGCGAAGGTCTGAATATCGGACTCGCAGTTAGCGTTCGCTACCGACTGGATCCTCAGAGGTTGAGCTACATCCATGCGAACTTGCCTCGCGCGGTAGGCGATGAGGTTGTAGCTCCCACCGTTGCCACCATTTACCGGCAATTGGCTCCCAACTACATCACCCGCGAAATCTTCGCCACCAAACGCGAAGAGTTGCGGCTCTCCGCCTCCAATGCAATCACTTCACGCCTGGCCAGCGACGGCATCATTGTCCGCGAAGTGCTGCTCCGCGACCTCAAGCTTCCCGAGGAGTACGCGCAGGGACTCGAAGGATTGCTGCTGAAAGAGCAGGAAAACGAGCGGTTAGGCACGGAGACCGAAATCAAGCAGAAGCAGGTGAAAATCGCGGAGCTGGAGGCCGAGGCCCAGAAGTCTCGTGACGTGAAGCAGGCCGAGGCACAAGCGCAAGTCCGCGTGCTGCAGGCTAAAGCGGAAGCGGATTCCATGCAATACACGCTGCCCCTCAAACAGAAGCAGATTGAGCAGAGCAAGCTGGAAGCGCAGGCGCGCAAGGAAGCCACGCTGCAGAACGCCGAAGCGGCCGCACAGGCGAAAATCATCGACAGCAAAGCCGAACTGGAGCGTCAGAAGAACCTCTCGGATGCGGAAGCGAACCGCATCCGCGTGACTGCCGCCGCCGATGCCGAGCGCATGAAATTTGAGGCTGCCGTGCTTAAGCAAAATCCGATGCTGATCCAGAAAATTATCGCCGAGCGGCTTTCCGACAAACTGCAAATCATGATGGTGCCGATCGATGGGAAGAATTTCTTCGCCAATGACGTACTGCGCTCGGCGTTTTCGAACACGGGCAACAGCGCCTCCGCAGAGGACCCGGAGGATGGCGCACCGGTAGTCGCTGCGCAGAAGCGCTCCGGGCGTCGGCCGTAGGTTTAAGCAGCGAGCGCGACTGAACCGTGGCGCTGCAAGAAGTTCAGAGTAGGCATGCCGCTACCTGGAAGCCAGCCAAAAACCCTGCGGGTGGCTCAGTGTGCGTCGCTGGAGTGAGGAAGCATAGCAAAGACAATGGCAAGCACCGCCGCGCTTGACCATCGCCTTCCGCCGCCTCTTCGAGAGGCCAGCGCCGCGCACTGCGCCACCCGGTTGGCGCACCTGAGTTGTTGCCGACCGGCCTTTGAACCCGCGGAATTGCGCGCCCAGGGATTCAAAGAAAAAGACCCCGCCTCGCGACGGGGCCTCTCTATCCACCTCAATCGAAACTGCTTACTTGCCGAAGCGGTACACCAAACCGCTCTGGAGGCGCATGTTGTTCTGCTTGGCGCCGCCAAAGTGGGTGTACAGATATTCGACCTGAATCGCACGAAACGCCAAGTGCCGGGTGACCTTGAAGTCCGCGCCGCCGCCGAACGTCATCGCGAACGAATTCGTCGACGCGGACGGGAAACCAGTTGCGCTGGCAGTGGCCCTTTCTCCGCCGAACAGCACTTGGGCGTACGGAGTCACGCGGCCGTAATTGCGATATGAGAAGCGTGGCCCGAACAGATAGTTGATTTCATGGGCTGAGGTGCCTGCTGGCGTGCCGGTGACCTTGCAGCCGCCCACATCCCCGACAACACCGACCCACCGATTCACGTTCACCGCAAATGTGCCTCCCGCACCTTGGCAGTTGGCGCTTGGTGCACCCTGGCCAGGGCTGATCCGGATATACTGATATTGTCCGGAAATCTCCATGCCCCGGGTTTCCTGGGCCTGCGCGATGCTGGTCGCGAACAAAGCAAAGCCGAACAGAATGAACAGTTTACGCATTCTTCCCTCCATAAGGACATTCCCGATTAGGGGCAGTACTATTACTATCCTCTCGAACCTCCCACCAGGCGGCAAGCCCTATCTTCTTGGCGTTTCCCGAGGGTAAACAGTGAAAAGCTGTCGGGCAATCGGCCGGCAAGTACTGATGTACTGTTTTCGATTCCGAAATTGTGGTACCTTCATGCCATTGTCAGGCATTCGGGGTGACTTCAGAATAGCTGTTGTGTGGACCTAGTTTCGCAGCCGTCTTCTTGGCGATTTCATCGGGCCACTTCATTCTGTTCACACGGTCGGCTGTTCCTTCGGCGGTGATTGCACGTAGTGAAACGAGAATCAGTGCGGCTGCGCGTGCCCGGCGGCCACAAAAGAGGTAGCTGTCCCCATGGCGATTATTCACTTTCGCTGTAAAGAGCGTCGCCGCACCGTACGGGTGATGCTGTCCGTACCTCTGCGCGTTAGTGGAAAAACCGAAATCGGCGAGAAATTTTCCGTCAAGGCACTATCACACTCCGTTAGTCTGCACGGTGCATCCATCGAATTGGAGCAGGGCGTGGTGCTCGGCGAGATTCTCGAACTCGAAAACGAAACTACTAAAGAAAAAGTCGAAGGTAAGGTTGTATCCATCCGGCGTGCGCGCGACGGCAAGCGCTATGTCGCTGTGGAATTCACCGAGTCTGGTGCAAACTTCTGGCACATGGCCTTTCCAGTCCCAGGCGCAAGGCCAATGCGTCGCCCTTTTGCTTCCAAAGTCTCGTCGCTCTAATTCGAACCGGCGCACCCAATATCTCCGCACCACTGTTCTGTATTATCTTTTGTGAGTGCCCCCTTCGCGAAAATCGCTTGCCACCCCTCGGAACTCAACCGCAAAAATCCCGCAAAAAATTGGGCTGATCTCGGACACGCACGGATTGTTGCGCGATGAAGCCCTGCAAGCGCTACGCGGCTCCGATTTGATCATTCATGCAGGCGATATTGGCGATCCCAAAATATTGGAGGCTCTGGGGAAGCTTGCGCCGACAGTCGCCGTGCGCGGAAACGTGGACACGGCGGCGTGGGCAAAATCGCTGCCAGAAACGGCGGTGGCGGAAGCGGGATCCATGCACATTTATGTGCTCCACGATGTAAAGGCTCTCGATTTAGATCCAAACGCGGCGGGATTTCACATCGTGGTCAGTGGTCACTCGCACAAACCCGCAAGCAGCGAACGCAATGGCGTTGTGTATATAAATCCTGGGAGCGCCGGTCCGCGCCGATTCAATCTACCGATCACGATTGCGCGGCTAGACTTGAGCGTGACGCCGTGCAGTGTGGAGTTTGTTGATCTGGAAAAAGGGCGTACAGTGAAGTGAGGCGCGGGGTCAGAAAGAGTCTGATTCTTTCAAAGCAAGCGCCACCGTCAACGGAGTGCGAAGATGAAAAAGAAGCAAAAGCAAAGCGCCAAGAAGCGAACCACGAGCAAGAGCAGAGTTTCAGCGAAAGCAAAATTGAGCGCGAGAAGCGGCTCCAAAAAGAGCACCACCAAGCGGAAGCGAGCGGTCCGCAGGAAACCCGTCCGCGAGAACGAAGGCGTGATGGGAAGCCAAAGCGTCGAGACCGTCCCTTTGTCCGCGGTACGGCCGAAAGCGCGGTCCGCCCGCGCCGGCGCGTCAGGTGGTGGAGGCGGCGACTACAGCGGCCTTTCCGTAGTGGCAGGCGCAGATTCAGAAAGCCCGAGGGAGTTGCTGGAAGAAGGGCAGACGTTCGAGGCAGGAATAGTGGAGGCCGTGCAAGACGCTCCCGACGCGGACAAAGGCGAAATACGAACGCGCGAAGTTCCCGAGGACGACGTCCCGCCAGAGTACGACGACGACGGTCGGCCGGATACAGGGGACTGAGGCGTCGCGCAGAGATAACCATCGCCGCAAGCGGTTAAGCCTCCGCCGGTTTAATCGCCCTGTGTTCTCGTTTCTGTGGTGCCGGGTGAGGCGCGGTAATCACCAACAAAACGGCCGTCAAAATCACCGCCGCGGCAATGATCGTGCGCAAGTTGATGGATTCTCCGATAAGCAGCCAGCCCAGAAAAAGCGCCACCACCGGATTCACAAACGCATACGTCGCCACACGCGTCGCCGTGCTTTTCTTCAAAATGTAAATGTACGCGGTAAACCCGACCATCGATCCAAACACAATCAGATACGCAAGCGCCGCCCAAGAACGCGCCGAGATCGCGCTCAGATGGAGAGCTCCGACTTCTCCCGACAAGATTCCCGCAACCCACAGGGAAACTCCACCCGCGAGACTCTGCATCGCCGCGCCCATGAGCGGTGAACCAGAGAGTCCCCCGGAATGTTTGGAGTAAACCGAGCCGCTGGCCCATGCCAGCGAGGCAATCACCAGAAGTCCAACTCCCACTGGATCGATGCGACTTGTTCCACCCAGGTTCTTAGGCCCGACCAAAAGCGCCAATCCGCTAAAACCCAGCAGCAACCCGGCAGCCACCCGCGCTCCCGGTCTCGTGCCTCCCGGTCGCAGCCAATCCACCAACACCAGCCACAACGAAACCGTCGCCACCAGCAGGGCCGTGACTCCCGAAGGAACCGTGCGTTCCGCAAGGCAAACGCCGCCGTTTCCGACCGCCAGCAGCAAAAATCCCGTAATGAATGACATCCGCCAATGCGCCGGCGTCGGTCGCACTCCGGTTTTCCAGCGCAAGATGGGGTACAAAATTAAACCGGCCAGTAGATGGCGAGAACCCGCCAACAAGAGCGGCGGGAACGACTCGATTCCAACGCGAATCGCCAGATATGTAGATCCCCACACCACATACACAAGCCCGAACGCGATAATAACTGGCGTGGACACTCGTCCCGTCGGCGGCGCAACAACCGGAGGCGACGGCACAGGATCACGTTCGAGCATGGCGGTGGACATCTTGCACCTATCCCAAAAGCACAAACCTAGACGGCTCATGCCGCCTCGTCCAGCACCATATTGGATTCGCGAATACCGCGATCGCGTCAGAGATCAGCAAGGATCATCAACAGAGCGCAATCGCCGACCGAGGTACTATTACTAAGTATTTCGGGTTAAGACACTTCCGCGCTTTTCCACAGGTTGACCTTCCTCCTCTTTAGTGGCATTTTAGCGACCCCACTCTCCTTTGTCGGAACAGTTGTCGGGCTAGTTTTTTTTCGGGACGAAGTAATAAGAAGCCGCATCTCCTGAGGGCGAGATGACAGCGAAAAATCGTGCAAGGCCTCTGTTGCCTCTGCCGCAAAACAACGCCGCGAAAATTCGGCCCATGCTTGCTGCCGTCCCGCAGGTAATCTCTAGCCCTGGGATTGCGTCGCCGGTACGTCTAGCCGCGCTCCCTTCCGAAATACAGCCCCGCCGGTTCGCCCGTGTGCCCACTCACACCGTCGGTGTTCACCCGGAGCACCGCGAATACCCGCGCGCCACATTGAAGCTCCCATTACGCCTACGCGGCGTCAACAACGTCCCAGAGGAATCTCCCGTAACGCTCGTCACGCGAGACATAAGCTCAACGGGTGTCTATTTCCTTTGCCCGAGGTCGCTCCCCATTGGAGCTTCGCTGGACATAGAGGTCCTTCTCGTTAGCAAACCGATGGGTCACGGCAACGTAGTTCTGGCCACCAGAGCTCACGTCCAGCGCCACGAGCCCGCCTCTATGCCCGGATGGTACGGAATCGCCGCCTCCTTCGATGAAGTGCAATTCGACCGCGACGATCGCGTCCCCGCCCGCTTCCTCAAGCCCTGATTGCTCTCTATTTCGTTTGCCGCAAGCGCGTTGCACAATTTTCGATGCCGCGATCCCAAATTTTCCACAGCCCCCGCGCTTGCTGTTCTGAATACTCTTGACCTAAACTCTGTCATCCGCAATTCCTAAGATCTTGGTCTGTCCAAGATTTTTGTCCGCGAAGTGAGGGGAAAGTGTCAGGGGGAAAAATGAAAAAGTTAGGGTGTGCCTTCGTTGTATTCGTGTTTCTACTTGCGTGTGCGTCTTCCGGTTTTGCGCAGTCTCAGACCACCACGGGCACCGTGCAAGGTGACGTTGTCGACGAGCGCGGCGGCAGTGTTGCCGGCGCTACGGTCGAAGCCAGGAACCTCGACACCAATTTCGCGCAAACCGAAAAAACAAACTCGGATGGCCACTTCGCTTTTCTCAGTCTCGCCCCCGGCCGCTATCAACTCACCATCAGCCAGTCTGGCTTCGCCAGCATTCTCCAGCAAAATGTGAATCTCACCGTCGGTCAGGTCATCACCATCCCCGTCACCATGAAAATTTCCACCGTCTCACAGCAAATCGTCGTCTCTGACGTTCCCGTCGTCGAAACCACCAAGACCGAGAACTCCTCCACGCTCGACGAAGTCGCGGTCGCAGAAACTCCCGTACTTGGCCGCAAATTTGAAGACCTGCTCACGTTGACTCCCGGCGTCAGCATCAGCCAAGGTCCCGACGGCGACGAAATCAACATCAATGGCCAGCGCGGCATTTTCAACAACATCAGCCTCGATGGCGGTGATTACAACAACGGCTTCTTCGGCGAGCAAATGGGCGGCCAGCGCGCTGCGATCGACATCACCCTCGAAGCCGTAAAGGAATTCCAAGTCGTCGCCAGCGGCGCCAACGCCGAATTCGGTCGCACCGCCGGCGGCGTCGTCAACGTTATCACCAAGTCCGGCACAAACAACATTCATGGCAGCGCCTTCGAATATTTCCGTACCGAAGCCCTCACCGCCGCCACTTCCGACGGCAAGCCGCTCGATAATTTCCGCCGCAACCAGTTTGGCGGCAGCTTCGGCGGCCCCATCATCAAGGACAAGCTCTTCTTCTTCGCCGCCAGCGAAGGCATCCGCGAAGACCTCAGCCGCAAGAATCTAAGCGTTCCGCTCGGGCCTGCCTGCTCCGTGGCCACTCCTGTCGCAGGCGTGAATGATGCTGTAATCAGCGCAAGCCCTGAATGCCAGCGCGTCGCGCTTCTCAACTTCTTCAAGACCGCTCCTTTCCCATCGGGTATCAAGAACACGGATGAAGGGCTTGCTGTCGATCACTCTGTCCGCAACGCCTCCGTTTTCGGTCGCGTCGACTACAACTTCAATTCCAAAAATCAAATCTTCGGCTCCTACAACTTCGACTGGTCCAAGAACCCCAATCAAACCTTTGACGTCCCGACCTATGGCACCTCCGCCAACGGCATCGAAGGCCCTTCGAAGATTCAAGCCGTCAGCACCAATTGGTTCAGCACCCTCTCGAACAGCATGCTCAACGAAGCCCATTTCACCTATGCCCGCGAAGCCCGCCCGCGCCTCGCCGTCAACGGCTCTAGCGTTCCGGACACAGCCATGGGCTTTGCTACCAACTTCCGCTTCGGCCAGCCATTTTTCCTGGAGCCTGCCGTTGACGAACTCTTTTATCGCACCGACATCCGCGACAATTTTTCCGTCATTAAAGGTAAGCACACCTGGAAGTTCGGCGGCGAATGGATTTTCAGCCGCAATTCCCAAATTTTCCGTGGCTTCTTCACCGGCCGCTACATCTTCGACAGCGTGACTGGTTTTCTCCACTACGCGTCTCCTGCGTCCAGTGGCGTTGGCTTCGGTCCCGGCGCCGCGGAGTGCGCTGACGGCAGCTTTACAAACATTTCGCTGGTCACAGCTGCCGGCAACTGCCCCAACGGCAGCGCCTTCACCGGTGGCCCGCTCCTCCTGTATCTCCAGCATGGACCCACCACGTCAGGCGAAACTCTCGATCAATCCGGCAAAGCTGATATCGCCAACGAAGACTACTCTCTCTTCTTCCAAGATACCTGGAA
>WNFL01015350.1_pt1 | contig 15762 bp, 14 predicted proteins | sample 5400361 | NCBI WGS metagenome assembly WNFL01 (sample SAMN13153351, study PRJNA577476) | soil metagenome | isolation source: 40 cm soil on Douglas fir-dominated hillslope | place: USA:California | collected 2013-09-17
CGAAAAATCCGCTGGCCTGACCAGATAATTGATAGCCAGAAATATTGCCAATATGGGGATGCCAGCGGCTGCAAGCGCCAGCCGTAAGACGGTGCTGTTAAGCAGGTAGCGCCGCGCCGACGAACGATCTTTGGCAACTTCGCGGGTGAGCAGAATATTCAGACCGAAATTGGTGATCGTATCGAACCAACTCCACAGCACGACTGCGTAATAGTAGATGCCTGCATCCACAGGGCCGAGCACTCGCAGCATGATCAGGGCAAACACAAAATCAATGGCGCGGTTGAAGAAGTTCAGCGCAATCGGCGCGAGGCTGTTCTTGGCGACACGATGCACGCTGCTTGTCTCGCCTTCGCGCTCGGTATAAAACATCTGCCACAGCCAGATCAGCAGTGCAAAAATGATGACAACGGCGGCAATGAACGTGGTAAACGCGCCGATCTGGAACGAAGGCGGCGAATAGCGGAAACGGACGGTCCATCCGTTGTTAAATATGCCGCCATTGGGGAGGGCGACAGCACTGAAATTGCCGTACACTGAATACGGTATTTGGAGTTCAATTTCCTTATCGTCGGACGCGCCGAGCGGCCTGACGTAGGCACGCCAACCGGAAAAGGATGAGTTCGCAACGACTAGCTGCGTTGTCCGCTCATGAGCCAGCTCAGTCTGGGGGTAGCTGATATCGACAACAAGCTGGTTTGCAACAGTTTGCGTAATGGTAACAGGTCCGGAATAGTAGCTTGAGGGGAGGCAATCATCGGCGGGGTTTACCTCAGCACAGAAAGCTTTTGATGTGAGGTAAGCGCGGGGCCAGGCCGTCGTATTTTCATAGATGCGAACGCCAGTGTCCTGATAAACCGACCTGTATTGCGGATATTTTGTCGTGTCAATTTCGATCTCTGATACGACATATCTCACACTCAGCATGTTTAAGTATGGCGAGTTCAGCGCATCCAAATTATCGGGGGGAATCGGCGCAATCCGGTTATAGATCGTCATGCCCTGCGGCTGGATTTGCTGCATGTAATCGACGTATTGCTTGGGGATCACGCTGTCGTAGCCAGCCACATCCTGCAAACCGTACCGCCAACCGATATTGGCGTTCATTGTCTTCGTTGTACCGGGTCCCTGCACGGCTATAAAGCGCCACTGCGACGGATCATGTTGCTTGAGCCATGTGATCGCGGGCGGCTCGAATACCAGCCATTTAGGATCCGCCGCCGGGTTGAAGCCCGCCGACGCCACCACGAGATCGAGCGCCAGCACCGCCAATGCCAGTCCTTGCCATACAGGTAGCCGTCCAAGCCAACGCGGTAAGGTAAGCTGTCGGCGGCTCAGGCTGATCGCCAACCCGGAGAGCAGCAAAAACACACCGAAGACCAGAATCGGCGCAAACTCAACGCTGTAGAAGGTCTGAGCGTTGGGGAAGGCTGCATCGGCTCCCGCTAATCGATGCAGCAGGCTGTCCAGCGGACCAGTCAATCGATCAAAGAATATGCGGCTCAGAACAAGTAAAAGCAGCACGAGTCCGCCGAGACCGATCAAGAAGTTGGCGAGGATGGGGATCAGGCGATAAGTGAAGGAGTCGTTGCCTGGTGATTTATCGCCGGGCTGAGTTTGCGAAGCGGGATAAATCTCGCTGAATTCGCCCGAACCTTTATCAGCCGTCTTCAGACGGCTTTGTTCGTTCAGCCTGCTCGCTTTAGCGGCAGGCGATACTCGTTGCAACGCCTCCGCGCCGAAGCCTGCCAGCGCGGCAAGGCACAGCGTCAGCGGAAACACCCATCGAAACGGTGAATGCAATTGGCTGACACCGGGCAAGCCGTAATACAGAATCGCGTAGGCAGGCGTGCCGAACACAAACAGCAGCGATATAACTGACACAGTGGCGAAGATACCGCGATAGGGTCCGGCGGTTTCGATACGCGCGTCGGGTGATTTCTCGAAGCGGGCGTTGAGCAGCGCAATCGCCGCCAGTACAAGAGTCAGGAGGCCGACGTAGCACGCGCCCTCGACATAGTTCTTGCCGACTTCCCAATAAGTATCAGTCACAGCCGAGCCGCTAGCATTTTGCCATGAGAACGGCGCGATCTGACCGCTAAATACGTCAATATATTCGTGCTGCGCGGGACTGCCGTACAGGTTGGGCATCAAAAACGCGAGTGCGTGGCGCGGTGGAAAGGCATAGCTCCGCACCTCCGCGAACGAAGCCGATCCCTGGCGAAAGTTGTGGCCCACCAGTTCGAGCAGCGGAATGAACTGCACCGCGCCGATTCCAAATCCAAGTATCACGAGCGCGATCAGGGACAGCGCAGGCTTCAAAATGTGCTGGCGCAATACACCGCGCAATGTGCTGGATCGCCAGTTTTGCCATAGCATCACCCCGAATCGACAGGTGGCCCAGGAGCCTATGACCAGTAGCGTGTAATAAGTGATCTCGACGTGCCCCGCCAGAATCTCGCAGCCAAGTCCGATTGCACCGAGCGCTATCCATGGGACGACAGCGGGTTTGCCAAATAATGGTCGCTGCCGGATCGTGAATTCGACCATTAACAGCAGGAACGGCAGCCATGCCGCCGCCGCAATGATCATCTGGAAGACAATGCTGGCGACGAAAAAGCTGCTCATCTGGTAGGCGACGGCAGCAAGAGTCGAGCCAAATCTGCCGATGCCCAATCCACGCATGAACAGATACATGAACAGTCCCGCAAGCCATAACTGGCTGACAGTGAACCAACCATAGGCTTTATCCAGCGGCAGGACATAGTAAATGATGCTGAAGGGGTACAGCGCCGAACTCTGCCCGTCCGCGAGGAATGGCACTCCCGCAAATATATAAGGATTCCAGAGCGGCAGTTCTCGATTGGCGATGCTATCGCGGATGAACTGCTTCCACGGCAGATTTTCCAGCACCAGATCGGAGAGCAGGCTGTTGTGTGGAACCGCCGGGACGCCCTGTTGATCGCGGTAAGCTGCCCACGGCTGGAATTGATATAAATTGTCGGCGGGGAGCAGCGTGCGGCTGCCGATTGTAACCTGCCAGAAGAAGGCAAGTGGCAGCATAAACAGACCGGCGGCAATCAGCAGGTCATGTCGGAGCGAACGACGCATCAATTAGCCTCCGGCGGCACGGTTTGCCGAGGTCAGGCTGTGATGGTTGATCCAAACCTGGAAAACGCGCAGCGCTGCCTCGACCTGCACTTCAAGACCCATTTTTGATTTGCCATATTTTCGATCCGCAAAATAGATCGGGACTTCGCAGAATTTGTAGCCGAGGCGGAGCGCGATATAAGTGATCTCGACCTGAAAGATGTAGCCATTCGAGCGCACACGGCTGAGGTCCATACCAATAAGTGTCTGCCGCCGCCATGCGCGGAATCCACCCGTGTTATCGTGGACGGGAGTATGCAGGATGCCCCGTACCCATACACTGTTAGCCCACCAGCTTAACAGACGCCGCCCCACGCCCCAACGTTCGTCAAGTTTGCCGCCTTTGGTGTACCGCGATCCGATGACGGCATCGCAATCTTTGATCGCGTCGATAAGCTGCGGCACATACTTGGGATCGTGTGAAAAGTCGGCATCCATTTGGAGGATGATATCCGCGCCCTGATCTATTGCCTGTTTAAAGCCTGCGACATAGGCAGTGCCCAGCCCTTGTTTGGCTGCACGATGGAGCACATTGACACGGCCCGGATTTTCTGAGCATAGTTTGTCGCCAATCTGGCCTGTGCCATCGGGCGAATTGTCATCCACAACCAGTATTTCCAGACCCTCAACCGGCAGCGCCAGCAACTGTCCAACCAGGCGGGGCAAATTTTCGGCTTCGTTGTAGGTGGGGACAACCACCATGATTTTTGGCATTCCAGACTCCATCGTTGCGACGGGAACGGGGGTTGACTATATCGCGGTTTGCCGTGCGGTCAAGCGGCGTAATCCTGACAACGATTGTCAAGCCGCCTAAGCCGAGAATTTTCACGCGACATAATTTTTATGCGGTTAACCCCCACCCCAAATCCCTCCCCCGTAAAGAGGGCAGGGGATAGGGGGAAATCACTTCGCCAACGGCATCGAACTGATGTTACATACTGATCGCAAAGAAGTGTCTGATTGAAAAGCCAGATATAAAATAGCGTTGTGAGGTCTGCGCCCCTCGACGAGATGCCCAGATAAACAGTTTTATGCGGTCAACGGATCGATGGCATCATTGTTGCATGGTCCAGAGATGATTTAGGAATTCAATCCGCCAACGAAAAAGGTCAATTATGGTACACCCTTCCGATCTCGTGCGTTATGCCCTGTGGAGCCTGGTTGCTGTAACCGCTGACGCCAACCGTCGCGAATATCATATGTTGACGACATGGTTTCCTCACTTTGCAACTTATACGTTTATCATGTGGTTGCCGGAGCTTTACAGCGCACTGGTGCCAAACGAGTCAGTGCCAAAAAAGTCGGAGGACATCTGGGATGATTTGCAACGCACGCTGGACGTGATGGTACGTGACAATCCGGCCTACACAACATATGTTACGCCGCTGGCAATTGGTTTTATTCTTTCACACCCACGGTTTAATATTTACAAAGGCAAGTTGGCAGAAATACGCCTGGCAGGTTTTGGATTGGACGCGCTGCCTCATGGCGCAACCGCATTCTCACTGACGACATTGTTCTGCGACACTGTTGAAAAGGTCGCCCCTACTATGCACTCGGATAACGTCGTGTCGACTCTTATTGAGGAAAGTGCTCGCCACCCAGCGGTGTCGTCCGGCGCGATATTGACGCTGGCGACATTGTGGTGGGAAATCGGTGAATATTTAATACATCGCCATGAGCTAGCGCTGCGTGGCGATGTAAGACTGATCAATATGCAATGGAGTTTGCGCGATACGCTAAACGACTGCGCGGCCAACCTGATCGGCTGGGGCCTGGCTCTGGGTTGGCGCAGTCTCCATCGCAACCGCAGGCTCCGCGCCTAACGGCTTCGGAAAGACCAATGTAAAAGTTGAGCCGCTGCCAACGGCGCTTTTCAATTCAATTCTGCCGCCGTGCGCTTCTGTTGCTAGCTTGCAAAAAGTCAGGCCCAGTCCCGTATCGGTGCGGCTGCCTCTCTTGCGGCCCGATGCCTGGGTAAACTTCTCAAATATACGTTTTTGGTCCTGTTCCGAGATGCCTTCGCCCTGGTCGGTGACAGAAATCCGCAGGCCACCATCTGGATCGTCTTTTGAAACCGCCGAAAGTATGACAACAGAACTAGCCGGGCTGTGCTTAATCGCATTGCTGGCAAGGTTCGAGAGGACACGCAGCATAAGTGTCCAGTCGAGCGTAAACGACAGTTCCTCGCTGCATTCGCCAATTTCCAGCTTCACCTGATAGTTGGAAGCCATCCACTCAAAGCCGCTGCGCACCTCGTCCAGCACGCCGCGCACCTTGCGCTTGACGGGTTCCAGCGTCATTTTGCCTTCTTCCAGCCTGCTTATATCGAGGATCATCATCGTCATGTTGAGCAGGCTGTTGCTGCTGTGGAAAATCCGCGTAAGCGAATCGGCGACAAACGGGTCCTCTGGCTCATCGCTCAGGACAAGCTCGGCGTAGCCCCGGATAGTGGCAATCGGGCTTTTCATGTCGTGGACGATCATTTGCATCAGGTCGTCGCGCAGCTTTTCGAGTTGCTTGGTGCGCACCAACCGTCGCACACGCTGGCGCAGTACGGGCCATTGCACAGGCTTGGTCACATAATCGACTGCACCGACCTCAAAGGCCCGGTCTATTGACTCTTCATCGTCCAGTCCAGTGATCATCAGGACGGGTGTGCGATCTCCGCCGGGCATCTTCTGTAGCGCCTTGCAGACTTCAAAGCCATCCTTTTTTGGCATAAGGGCATCAAGGAGAATCAGGTCCGGGCGCAATGTCTCAAATACTTGCAGCGTGGCGATCCCGTCCTCGACTTCCTCGACGACGAACCCATCATCTTCGAGCAGATGGCGGAGCATGTGTCGAGACGTTGGGTCATCATCGGCAATCAGGATTGTCCCCTGACTTTAGCCTCTATTCCGCTCAGCTATCAGAGCAATCTTGACGTTTTCATATTCAGCTTCGATCTGTGTAACCTGCATCAACGCTCCTTCCAGGCTGCCTGAGCGGGCCAATGCTTCAAGGTTGCGGCATAAACTGGATAGCAAAGTTGCGCCATAGTTTGCACTGCTCGATTTCAGGGTATGGGCCAGACGATGCGTTTCTGACACATCGGATCGCTCAATGGCACTTCGTAACTCCGTGAGCATTTTGGCGGAATTTTCTAAGTAATGATCGATTGATTTCGCCAGAAAATCCGGATCGGTTTGGATTAATAATTTCCGCAGTTTAGCAAAGGTTTTTGAATCGAGCGTCCACGCTTTGAGGGTAGCGGCTGCTACACCCGGAGTCTCGATGGTTGCGGCTGACGGAACCGTTGTGTCTTGGGCGGGGGTTGCATTATGCGTTCGCGCTTCCTGGTTTTTCGTCCCGGCATCAGCCGTCTGCTTATTCCAGCGCCTGATCACGACGTTGAGTTGCTCAAGATCGATTGGCTTGGCGAGGTAATCATCCATCCCGGCATTCAGGCACGCCACACGGTCTTCGTGTTCGATGGCATTTGCAGTCAGCGCAATGATCGGGATATGTTTGCCAGTGTCCACTTCGGTCTGCCGGATAACGCGCGTCGCCTCAAGGCCGTCCATCACTGGCATCATACAGTCCATCAACACCAGCATATAGTCGCGACTTGCCACAGCGTCAACCGCCTGTTGTCCTGTACAGGCCGTATCGGCCTCATAGCCGAGTCGTTTTAGCTGCAACAGGGTGAGCCGCAAGTTCGTTTCGTTATCTTCAACGAGCAGGACGGGGAGGTTGGTGTTCTGATCCTCCACGACAGGAACAGACATCGGCTTGGTGACGCCGTTCGAGGAAGAGGCCAGCACCGGTGCAATCGCAGGCTGTGGCAGCGTTTTGACCGATACAATATTTTGATTTGGATCAGAAGGACCGAGTACCCTGTTTAAGATTCTGCGGTAGTGATCTTCACTTTCCCGTAACTGGCGGTGTACCCGGTCAATCTCAGTTAATGCCTGCTGCCACTCACTTAGCATGATTTCGCGCTCAGCCCACCCACCCAGCGCCGCCAATGCCGCGATCTCCGCCATGGTCATGACACGCGGCTGGAGATCCATAATGCACAGAGTGCCCAGGGTTGCGCCTTCGGTAGTTAAAAGAGGCTTCCCGGCATAAAAGCGAATATGGGGGTCATTCATCACCTGGGGATTGTCAGCAAAGCGCGGGTCGTGCAGTGTATCGGAGACAACCATCACTTCATCGCTCAGGATGGCATGTCCACAAAAAGAAATATCTCGCGACGTTGGGCGAATGTTCATTCCAACGCTGGATTTGTAATATAAGCGATTCGAATCCACAAGCGTAATCAACGCAATCGGCGTCTTAAACAACGCCATCGCGGTTCGTGCTACGCGATCAAAGCGCTCTTCAGGCGGCGAATCCAGCAAGTTTAGATCACGTAAGCCTTTGAGCCGTGTGGATTCATCTGGCGGTGTTTGCGGTGCGATCATTGTATGGCGACTCCCAGAAGAACATTTACTTCAAACTTGTCTGAATGATAGACAACGCTTGCTAAAACTTACCACACTCGGCCCATATAACCTGATAGAAAGTAAACAGTATAATCCTTATTATCATATGCAACGATGATAGGTTGGTTTGAAATTAGTTAGCTTTTCTAGCAATATGAATGCCAAGCTCTTCCATATCGTGGATCAGCGTTTCGCGCAGCCCTTCCTCAAGCGGACGGACCGAAAAGCCAATTTCGCGCCGCGCCTTCTCGTTGTTCCCTAAATACGTTACGCCCGCAGTGATACGTAGAGTCTCACCTGAATACAGCGGCGGCAGGGGAACGACGCTCTCGACTGCGCCCATCAGTACCGATGCAGCCTTCAGAAGCGCGGGCGATGGGCGGAATGCTGGCATCGGGACGGCTGTGATCTGTTCCGCAAGGGTCAGCGCATCAATAAATGAGCAGACTGGCCCGGCGATGATATAACTTTCACCGATTTTCCCCTTGTCCATTGCCAGGAGATGCCCACGGGCAATGTCGTCCACATATCCCCAGCAAAACGCTGTCTTCTGCGGCGCTATTGGCAGCTTCCGTTGCAGATATTGGACAAGGGTATCGTGCATTGGGCCGGTATCGCCCGGCCCGTACACGAGTCCCGAACCAATGGCAAGCCCGCCTTGATCATCGGATCAGCGACCTCATAATGGGCAAGCCATTTGGTCCGGTCATATTCGCTGAGATGTGGACCATCATAACGATACGTCTCGTCGGGAATCTGTCCATGTGTGTCAGAAAAGACTGCAACGGTACTCGTATAGACGCCCTTTGGAATACCAAGTTCTTTCATTAATTCAAGAACGTTGCGCGTGCCGTCAACATTGATTTTCTGCCCATCACTTTTGTCGCGCACTCCGATTTTGTACCAACCAGCGATATGGAACACGCCATCGACGCCCATCATCGGCGCACGCATACTCGCTTTATCGGTGACATCACCCTTCGCCAGCGTGACTCCCAGATCGGCAAGGTCTTTGGCATTGGCGGAGTTACGGACCAATGCGATCACCTGATGACCGTCAGCCGCAAGTTGACGTGCGACCTGCCCGCCAACAAAGCCTGTCGCGCCCGTGACAAAGTATTTCATGCGGTCATCACTCCAATTCCAGCTTAAGCTCGACCTGACCCACACCAATGACATCGCCCGTGCTCAGGACGACAGGTTCCTCAATGCGATAGCCATTTAGCAGTGTGCCATTGCTGCTGCCGCGATCTTCAAGCCACCACTGCCCGCCCCGCAGCATTACCAGCGCATGTTCACCGCTAGCGAAAGAATCGTTCAGGGCGATGGTATTGGTTGGCGAGCGGCCCAGACTGGTGAGGGGCAGCAGGGGAAAGGTGGTGCCGGGCTTGAGCCGGGTTCCATCGTCACGCAGGACGATCAGTCGCCCCCGGCGATGGGTGCGCGTATCCACTTCCTGGCTGATAGCGCGGTAATCGCGCCACATCATCACGAAAACCACGCCAACAAAAGTCAGCAGCAGAGCACCAGCCAGCACTCGCAGCAGAAATAACACATCATTCAAAGTCATTTTGTTGGATCGTCGTCTTTGCGCGGCTGAGCCGGTCTGGGCCGCCGGAGTTTGGTTTCAGTTTTTGTGCCGTCGTGTAGATCGTGACCCGTACTTGGTTCGTCCTCGACATAGACCAGCGGCACACCGGCCAGTGATATCACGTCACCAGGTTTTAGAATACATTCCTGGATAGCATGATCGTTGACCGACGTTCCGCCGCTGCTGCCGAGATCGTACAACACGTAGCGGCCAAATCGTAATCGTAGCTGCGCGTGCGCACGCGAGACACGCTGATCATCGATCACAATATGGTTATCGTGTCGCCGCCCGATGTTGATGACGTGCCGGGTCAGCGGAATATGGATCATGCCCGACAGGATAAGCTGCGGACTACGGGGACTGGAGGTTGGCGTAGAAACTGGCTCAACAGATTGCATCACTTGCGTGACCCTGCTGGAAGTTCCCTCATGATGTGCTGTAACGACAATGGGCGTCAGTTCGATCCGGGGGAAAGTTTCCATGCGCAGCCCAACACGATTGGCGAGGTCGACGACGGTTTCAGCCAGCGAATCTATCAGGCGGGGTTGAGCCTGAACCATCGCCACCAGATCATCGGGATTCAATTGCACGGTGAAGACATTCGGCGCAACCTCAACGCCATCTGGCCCAGGCTGAGCATTGTCTTCAAGCGCCCGCGCAAGATGAACCGCCACCTCGCGAGGATGCAGCCTGCCAGCAAATAGCCGTGCAAAACTTCCCTCTACAAGCTGTTCTATGCGACGTTCAACCTGTGAAAAGCGTCCCTTGTTCATAGTTCAGATTATAGCCGAGGCACCAGAGCAGGGATAGTCAAATTCATGAGAAACGGCTCAATATGTAATGGTTAATAGCAATTGCCAGACCATCCTCATCCACGGGCGCAGTAACCCAGGTGGCGATTTGTTTGAGCGACTCCGTAGCGTTGCCCATCGCGACGCCGACACCAACGGAACGCAGAAGCGGCTCGTCATTGGGACCGTCGCCAATGCCCATTGCCTGCTCTTTTGCAATGCCCCAATGGGCGAGAAGTCGCTCAACCGCTTCACCCTTTGATACCGCCTTATTCAAGATATTGACAAATTGCGCCTTGATGCCCGGTGCAAGTGCCCAACCGAAGTTAAGCCGATCCTCGAAATGTGAGCACAGGAGCTTAGCCCGCGCCTTTTCATCCCCATCAAGCACCACCACTTCCATTTTCGTCACCGGGATCTTGTCAATAACTTTCGACAAATCGCCAATAACCGGCTGCCAGCGTTGCAATTCGGCGTGCATTCGACTATGTTCACTTTCGAAATCGGCATAATAACCGCCCGCGCCGTACAACTCAGTATAGAGATTCTGATCGCGGGCAAAATCCAGCACCTGATGGGCGATAGATTGCGAAATTCCCTGCTCATACAATGTGATACCGTTCAGGAGATCGGAGATAGTGGCCCCACTGTCGAAAATGTGAAATCCGGTAAGTTGTAGATCATCAACATAGTGGCGGGCTGCTACATCAGGACGCCCGGTACATAGCGAAATATGTATACCATATTTGCGCACGTCATTCAGCGCTTCCCGAACACGCGGCGTCACTTCAAAATCAGCGCCGACAAGCGTGCCATCAATGTCAACAAGCAATGCACGGATCGGTGAGGATGGATTGGTCATGGGGGCCTTTCAATGAATAGCGGTGCAATCCGTCGAATATACCGTAGCATTTGCTGGCGAACTACCTACGTCCGCCTGACAGGCTAAGGGTATAATGGCCTCTTTCGCCCACCCACAATGGATCGCTCATGCGGCATCGTCTTCAGCGTTTAGTCAACTTTATTGTTTGCAGTCCAACTGTAGTTGTCGTGATCATTGGCGGTGCGCTGTTTTGTGTGCTGCTGGCGCGTGGCCTGGATATTGGCCCACTGCAAACCGATGTGATCATTCATCGGGCGTGGTTCAAGGAACTTGGCGTTGCGGGCTTCAGCCAGCGTCTGTTTGCCAGTAACCAGCGCCACATCCTCTATGGCGCGATCTACGATGTGCTTTATCGCCTGTGGGGTGAACACGATTTAGGTTATCACATCATTTTTCAATTGAGCCGCGTTTTTCAGGGCGTGTTCATGGCTGGCGTCGTTTACCAGTTGACCCGGCGGCGAGCGCTGGCTGTGTGCGCTGGTCTGGCACTCATGTTGACCGTTATCCGAGTCCGTGAGTTGTACCAGGAAAACAACTGGTTTATCGAACCGACTCTGGCGCTGCTGCTGGCTTCATCGTATACGTATCTGATTAGCCTGCGAGCAACGTCGCGGCGTTGGTTGTGGTATGCACTGTCACTGACATGTTACGTTTTTTCGATTCTCATCTACGAATCAGGCTTACCGTGGATCGGTGTCAATCTCTTTCTGGGTTGGATTATGCGTTGGGAGCAACCGCTCCGGCTGCGAACATGGCGTGCTGTGCGGGATGTGCTACCCGCGATTCTTTCCGCCGGGATCGTGCTCTACCTCGTTCTCTTTGTCTTCAGCCCGTGGACTGGACTCGCGCCCGACGCCAGCGCCGGATCGCCATTACGCGTTGTTTCGCAGCTTGACACATTGCTTACCTTTCCCTCTGTCTATTTTCACTATCTACGCGACACGCTCAACGACGGCTACACCCCAATGTTCCTCCTCTTCGCAGTCATCGCCGTCATTATAGGTTGCCTTTCCATACTACTTGTCCATACCCGTTCCCCCTCTCCGTTCGCGGAGAGGGGGTCGCCTTTGGGGTCGGATACTGGTCAAGTTAACGATCTATCAAGCGACCCCAAAGGACGGGGTGAGGTTCTTCTCTCTCCCCGCCATGCCTATCCCATCCTCCTGGTACTCGCCTTCATCATGCTTCTATCCAGCATTTTGGTCGGCACGAGCAACCAGATCGGGCAAGAATACCTGGATCGTATTACGTTCGGACGCTCAGGAGGCATTACGCTTTTTTACGTGACCCTGATCTTCGCAGCATGTAGTTTGCTGCGAGGTCGATGGCGCGAAATTGCTGCTGTCGGGATAACCGCCGTTGTTCTGCTTGGCCCCGGCTTCGGCTGGTTGTGGGCCTACCAGGACTATGCGCATCGGGCGCGGGCGGAGATTGGTCGCCTGATCCCGGCAGTGATCGAAGTCCGCAAGCTGATCTATCTTCCCGTCCATCTGGTCATCTTAACGGACCCTGACTGGGTGCTGACCAAATGGACCGATGCCTCCGACGTGATATTGCACGAAGTTCAACAGGGCTTATTCAACATCAATGAACCTGCCGAGATTGATTTTCTCAAGGTGGGCGATTATTACGAAGACTACGCAACAATGCCGGGTTCGTGCATGATGAACAGTGGCAACCGTGCGACGGCCTCTGGCATTTGTCTGGGCACGGACGAACTGTATAACAGTCGCTGGGCCGACAAACGCACGACACCTTATAATCAGGTGGTGGTCGTTCATTGGGATGAAATGACAGGCAAGCTGAACATCTTGCGCAATGTCTCGATCCGCGACCTGCCGAATTACAACATCACCACTGCCGGACCAACGACACTGGCTACGAATCCGGATCGTGTTGCCGTGCCCCTCCCGTGACCTATGTATAGGTCGAGAGCCGAACCCCTTGATATTACAGAACAAATGTGCTTAAATTATGCGGGTATGCGGAGAGCGTTTGCGGCTGGTCAGATATCGGAGGAATGGAAGCATGAGTATTGTCGCTGAGGATAGGCTGTCCGACTCGCCACATATAGAATCAATCTCGCACGGGTACACGGTGAGCGATGGTTCTACTATCCGTCCCGCCGAAATCCACTGGCACATGATCCTCAGAAAACTGTATGGTCGTACCCAACTCCTCGTCGTGGGGCCGTTGACGACATCCGGCGTGGTGTCCTGGGGCGAAGGGGCCGAACTTCTCTGGATCAAACTCAAACTCGGCACTTTTATGCCGCATCTGCCCACGACGAACTTCCTCAATCTGGAGACGATTCTGCCCGAAGGAGCCAGCAACTCTTTCTGGCTGAAGGGGTCCACATGGCAATTCCCGGACTTCGAAAATGTCGAAACGTTCGTCGACAGGCTGGTACGCGAGGAAGTGCTGGTGTATGACCCGCTGGTAAACGCCGCGTTACAGGACCAGTTGCCCATCATGCCGTCGCGCACATTGCGGCATCGTTTCTTGCGGGCCACTGGCCTGACACAGAGTCACATTCGGCAAATGAATCGCGCTCGACAGGCAGAGGCGCTTCTTCAGCAGGGCGTTTCGATTCTCGATACGGTAGAGATGGCTGGTTATTTTGATCAGCCGCACCTGACGCGATCACTGAAGCAGTTCATCGGGTATACGCCCGCCCAGATCATCCGCATGAGCCAGCCTGATTGCCGTTCTGTACAAGACAATACCTTTGACCTAAGTTATCATGCAAATGTACTAACGGAAACGCGATAACTACGGTCAAAGGAGTGTCGAAATGTTGCTTGAGAATAAGAACGCCGTCATCTATGGTGCAGGTGGTGGGATCGGTGGCGGCGTAGCCCGGACCTTTGCCCGTGAGGGCGCGAAGGTTTTCCTCGTCGGGCGTACACGGGACTCACTTGAGTTAGTCGCGTCTGACATTAAAGCCAGCGGCGGGTCCGCTGAGGTGGCTGTGATCGACGCGCTCGATGAGCAAGCCGTCGAGAATCATATTCAAGACGTTGCCTCACGGGCTGGAAGCATCGACGTGTCCTTTAATCTCATCTCGCACGGCGATGTACAGGGTATTCCGCTGGTCGAGATGCAAGCAGCGGACCTGGCTCGCGCAGTTACGACGGGGCTGACCACAAATTTTATCACCGCGCGGGCTGCCGCACGCCGTATGATCGCCCAGAAGTCCGGTGTCATCCTGTCATTGACCAGCGGCACGTCAGCGGTTGCAACGCCCATGATGGGCAGCACGGGTCCCGCCGATGCAGCCATTGAGGTGTTTATGCGCTCACTGGCAGGTGAACTTGCACCGCAGGGCGTCCGCGTTCTCGGACTATGGACCGCAGCCGTCCCGGAGACCCTTTCGCCGGAGAAGATTGCCGGGGTCAACAGCAATATGGTGATGGATGCTGCGGGCTTTGAGAACATGCTCAAGGGCATGGCCCAGATGTTTCCGTTGCGCCGAGCGCCGAGCCTTGCCCAGGTCGCGGATGTCGCGGCATTCGTGGCCTCGGATCGCGCTGGCGGTATGACTGGCACGATCATAAATGTGACCTGTGGGCTGGTTTCGGTCCCGTGACAGGCAGTGATGGTATACTGTGGCACTGTTGCTAGAAGGATCAGGAGGTGAACAGATGACCGACCGAGAACCCGTCGAGGTTACCAATCTCGACATTTATGGATCTCCGGCCCTGCCGTGGAGCAGGCCGCATGATCTCCTGGCGGGCAACCCATCAAGACCTAACGCCACGTTCTTCCTCGGAACGTCAGACCCAGATGGTCGCCCGCACGCCGCCGGGGTTGGCGCGATTTGGTTCGATGGCGCTCTCTATTTTGTCAGTGGCCCTGAGACTCGCAAGTCTCACAACCTGGCAGCGAACCCGGCCTGCGCGATCTCGGTCAGACTGGAAGGTATCGACCTCATTCTCGAAGGCGAGGCGAGCAGAGTCACCGATCAACCAACGCTAGAACAGGTGGCCCAGTTGTACCGCGAGGACGGATGGCCGACGGAGGTGCAAGGTGATGCGTTCACGGCTCCGTACAATGCGCCGAGCGCTGGCAAGCCGCCCTATTATCTCTACCGCTTCACATTTCACATTGCCTTTGGGGTTGGCACCGCAGAGCCGAATGGTGCCACACGCTGGCGATTCGAGCGCTGATTGGCACGAGGGGAAAGTATCAATGCTAGCTGGTCTGCCACACAGACATCGCCCCCCTTTTTACATTACTAGCTCTACATTACTACCAAAGTCCACAGCAACGGTATCAGTCGGGACAGGGAGAACCTTGTCCCGCCCTTTATCCGCGAATGGCAGCCAATCAACGGCACTTGACCGGAAAATTTTTTCACCACAGGGAACCATCAAGGAGCAGAAAAAAATGGACATGAAACTTGAGCTAGTGCCGGTTCCAGTTACTGATATTGACCGGGCTAAGACCTTCTACGTGGAAAAGCTTGGATTTAATGTTGACCACGATACGCGGATTAGTGACACAGTGCGAATTGTCCAGCTAACGCCCGCCGGGTCCGCTTGCTCCATTGTCATTGGAACCGGAATGGGCGAAATTTCTGAAATGCAGACGGGATCGGTCAAGGGTTTACATCTGGTCGTAGGGGATGTCATCAAAGCTCGCGACATGCTCACCAGCCGTGGCGTTGAAGTGGGCGACGTTATCGAATACCCACAGGGCATTAAGTTCGTTGGCTTCAGTGATCCCGACGGCAACTCGTGGCTATTTCAGGAAATGCCGTGGAGAGCCTCAGAGTTCAATACGTAAGCCACACAAAAACTATTCGTCGTCCTCTGGCAGGAGCCGTTTGAGCACTCCCCCCAGGAGCTTGCCCCAATTTGTTGACCCTGGTGGTCG
>WNFL01024984.1_pt4 | contig 15762 bp, 18 predicted proteins | sample 5400361 | NCBI WGS metagenome assembly WNFL01 (sample SAMN13153351, study PRJNA577476) | soil metagenome | isolation source: 40 cm soil on Douglas fir-dominated hillslope | place: USA:California | collected 2013-09-17
TGGCCGGGAGGCAAGCCTGGCCGACACATCACAAGAGTGAACAGATGCAAACAACACAAAGACCATCGCTATTCAACAGGAACGCTGCCGTGAGAGCGCTGTGGCCCCGGGTGATGATCTTGTTGCTGGTGTTCGCGACGCTGGTGTTCGCGGCGCCTGCGCCGCTCCTGGCTCAATGGCCGAACCACGCCACGCCGGGCGTGCCCAGAACGCCGGAAGGCAAGCCGGACCTGACGGCGCCTGCCCCACACACGGCGGACGGCAAGCCGGATCTGTCTGGCGTGTGGCAGGTCAGGCAGGGCAGCTATCTCGTCTACGTCACATCGGACCTGAAACCTGAGGAAATCCTTCCCTGGGCCGCGGCAGCCTACAAGAAAAGCGCAGACAACTTCCGCAGAGACTCGGACGGCATCAGATGCCTGCCGCCCGGCCCCAAGGCCGGCATCTCCGGGCTCGCGTTCCCGATGAAGATCGTGCAAACGCCGAACCTCATCGTCGTGCTGTACGAGTACGAGACGCTCTTCCGGCAGATCTTTCTGGACGGTCGCGCGCTGCCGTCGGATCCCAATCCGACGTGGATGGGTTATTCGGTCGGCCATTGGGAAGGCGACACGCTTGTCGTCACCACCGCCGGCTACAACGACAAGACGACGCTCGATCTTCCGAGCGCTTCCACCGCCGCGACGCCGGCCATATCGATCTCCAGGTGACGCTCGACGATCCCAAGGCATATACGAGGCCGTGGACGCTGCCAATCGAGCTCGGTCTGGTCGCGGACGGAGACCTCATCGAATACGTCTGCGAAAACGAGCGCGACGCGCAGCACATGGTCGGCAAAAGCGACGAGTTCCACGTCCCGCTCGACGTGCTCGCCAGGTATGTCGGGACGTACGACAGCACCAGGTTTCCGGGGAGAACCGTGGTCTCTCTGGAAGGCAACCAGTTGATGATCAACACGACCGGAGCAGGCAACATTCCGCTGGTCGCGCACGGAGAGCACAGCTTCACGATGGAAGGCACGGGGATCGAGTTCGTGAGAGACGCCGGCGGCGCCGTGATCGCTCTGCTGCAGCACTGGGCGGAGGGCGATCGCTACGAGCCGCGCAGGAAATAGAACCAGGCGAGAAGTGCCCACAGAAGCAAGGTCAGCATCGGGGTTTAGCCGTTCTATTCTCTGCGGCGATTACAGTCGCACATCGATTCATCTTGCACCAGACGTCTCTGCCCACACGATCGCGATTTGAATGATCGGCAAGAGTAAGACCACCCATCCGAAGAACCAGATGAACGAGCGAGGTGATTCTCGCCTCGTCCCCAGCAAGGGACTGATCGCGCCGCTGAAAGCGTCCGGAAAGCACACGCACGCCCAAGGAATGACGGACCGATAGAACATCCTCAGAGCGAACACGCCGCCGCTCAGCATGAACGCGGCTAGGACGTAACACACGACCAGCAGTGACGAGACAATGCGTGATCGAAACGTGTCATAGGGCAGTTGTTCTCCAAGTTCCGCTCGCATCAGCGCCATACGATCACTGGCCAGGACTTCCTCAAGGCACGCGCGCGCAGCCTGCCGCCGGGCTCCTCCTGAGTCGTACTCCCGCCGAATCCGCTCGAGCTCTCCGCCATCCAGCCACGTGCCCGCACAGGTGGGACACTCGTCCACGGTGACGGCCCGCTTCGCGCTATAGAAGTGGCGCATGAGGACACTATCGGGACACTTCGGACACCGGCGTCTTTGGGTCAGGTCCACGGTGACCTGAGGCTGACCTGCAAGTACGATCAGAGCCTCACCGGCTTTGTCGGCTGGCTCGTCAAGTGCGCGGAGTTCCGACTGATCGAACCAGATGCCAGCGCAGCCGCCCTGACGCACGTCAAGCGTCAGTCCAGACACGTCAACGGAAGTCAATGTGCCGCGGCAGGCAGGACAATTCATGTCGATGAATCAAGTCCGCATAACATCCAGCCGCTCAGCCGCATATTAGCCGGCGCTCATTCCGAAGCTCCGACGCGGAATGTCGCCCGTGTTCGCGGTAACAGCAACACGACAAACGGGACTGCAAACATGGTGGTTGCAGCGACGATCTGCCACACAGATGCCTCAGGCGCTCGAAGCGCCAATAGGCCGAGAACGTAATACATCAGCCCGTATCCAAACAGGAGAAGTCCCGCACGGCGACCGCTCTCCCTGAGCTTCCAGAGCTGAACGGCGGCCACCGGTCCAATCACCAACGTGATGATCCAACCAACTAAAGTCAGAACACCAAGCAGACCTGACATCAGTAGCGCACGAAGCCCTCCGGCGCGGACAAATGAGGCGACAAACCATAGCGTTGTCACAACCGACAACGCTGCAAGAACGGCCAGAACTCTAACGATTACTCGCACGATGAATCTCGTTGGTTTAACGCGCCAAATGAGCCGCGAGCTATTGGCGACATGATCGCACAAGACCTCAAGCGCGTCGGCTCCATTTGGATGTTGGGCCGCTGTCTACGCCGCTACGAACACTGGCTTGGCGGTCCAGCGATTGCCACCACGCTCAGCTCTCATGGCAAAGTCGAACGCGTCGATCGCCACGGCGCAGGCGAGATCTTCCTCGCCTACGGCTGGCGCGCCGGACGGAGAGTTGTTGCCCGACGAGTTGGCTCGGCGAATTGTTGTGGTCAAAGCCCGGAACCAGGCGTCCGCCCACTTCGCCCATCCGGAATCCAGGAAGAGACAAGGCCTCGTCGACAGTCGCAACAAGATCGATTTCGACGGCACCTGCGGCGAATGCGTACGCCGCTGTCGTGAAGGCGCGCATCACGTCGATAACGACCACGACGCCACGAGCCTGACGTGCGCCGTCAACACGTTCAACGATTCGAGTGATCAAGACGTCTAAGCGCCGCTCGTCGGCCGCAACGGCATGTTAGCGGGCTCTCTCGTAGTCCAGCCACAGCTCGTGGACGAATGGGTCGAGAGCCTGCATTGCCGGATGTCCTGATGAGAACTCGTGATCGCCGATGACCTGCTTGTACCCGCGCCGTTGCAAATCATTGAGGAGCTCTCCGGTGGTGAGTCTCGCACGGATCCTGCAACCTGAGGGCTGGCCGGTGTCGAGCCCACCGCCGCCCCACGACATCACCGTCCCCTCGTAGTCCCACGCAAAACCTAAGAGCCGGAACGGCCGGCGGTTCAGTCGTTCGAGCTCTCGCAAGTGGATTCCCAGCGTCAGGCCCCCTGGAGTGCGCCAGTGGCTCGCTGGACGTGATGCGCCGCCGGCTCGCAACGTCACCCGGAGTGGACCGCGCTCTGTCGTCTTGTCCATCCACAGCACCTCCACACGATCCGCGGGCGTATCGGCGAAGACGACAGTTCCCGGCTCGGTGAACCCTTCGCCGACGTCTATCTCGGCGCTGACAACGTTCGTCGACCCGAAGAACTCCGCCAAGCTCGTCGCGCTAGCGTTCGGACGGAACGGACCGTCGCACGATAGCGAGCGGCCTGCCAGCTGCGCCGACGCATGGAGGGTGAACGACACCTGGCTGCAGACAACCAGCATTGCCACAAGAAACCGACGCGTCATTTGAGTCGTCCCGGTCAGAGTGCCAGCACCTGCCGCGCCAGTGGGCCGAGCCGCGCGCGCGTCTCGGGTTGGATGCCGGCCGCGAAGTCGGTCCCCGCGCTCCCGTCCCTCGGAATAAACGCGCCTTGGATCGATCGGCGTGGACCGCTCGATGTGTTTGCGGCGTGGCCATGCCATGCGGACCCATTGAAGATGAGGAGCGAGCCCGGCACGAAGCGAGTCGCGCCGTTGTCGGGCCGGAACTCATCCACCATCAGAATGAAGCCGAGAAGCGGCCAATCGGCGGAGTCGCGCCGAACGTCAACGTGCAGGTCCTGGGCGGGCGTGCACGGCCGCACCGTTCGCGCGTGGAACGAACTCAGCTTGAACGGCCGGCCGATGACGAGACAGCACGCCTCGAGTAGCGGCGGAAATATGTACAGCGGATCGAACTCGCGTCCCCGATTCACGAAGTCGCTCACCCGAGTCGATGTGCTGCCGATCTTGACGTTGTCAACGGCCGCTGACGCCACGGCAGCGGTGTATGCATCGGCCAACCGCTCCACCCGATCCGATGGCACCGGGCCGGGAAGCACGACGAAGCCTCGCTCCCGCAACTGTGAGGCCGCGTCCATCGGGAGCTCGCTTCCTGCAGCCAACGTGCTGAACCAGTCGGACATCTTGATTGGCTGATGAGCGGTCTAACGATCGTCGACACAAATCGGAGTCACTGTGGCGACTTGCGGCGCGGTCGTTGCTTCGCCGAGATTGATCGGATGATGAGCCTACCGCGACCCTGTGCTCGCAGGGGTGTCTTGGCCTGAGCAACCGCAGCAGAAACCAGCGCTTCAACCTTTGGACGAGTCAACACGTCTGCCGACTCCAGTCGAATGAAGCGAGTCTGACTGCCGGAGCCAAGAAGGATCTTCTTCGGATCTGGAAGGCTCGCGCCGCGGATGAAGCAAAGGCCGACCCCGTTTGCGCCTGCGACGATCGAAACGATCGAGTCGGATGGACGCTCGCTCGGAGAGTAGCCGATCACGAAGAAGTTGTAGTTGTCGTACGCCAGTTCGTAAGCGGTTGGGAATCGCTTGCGGAGCGCCTTGCGTACCGCGCGAATCAGGAATTGGTGCCTCGGCTCGAACTTTTCAACGAAGCCCTTGAGCTGTTTCTCGGCGTCGACTGGTGCAGCCTGGACCGCTTTCGTGATTCCTTTCATTCGTTTCCTCGCCGACGGTTTCTTCGTCCTCAGCGCCTCAGCACGAAGTTGCCGGCGGCCCCGCACGACTCGGTGCACGGCGGCGGGGGGACGTAGCCGTCCTTGATCTTCTTCCGGTACTCCGGATAGAGCGTCTCCGGATAGCCGAGCACGGCCTCGCGCGGCAGGTGATAGAGCTTCACGAATTCGTCGGCGAAAGGATTCTTGTCGGGCGCGTAATGGGGCACCGTGTCGCCCGGCTCCCGCCCTTCGTAGCCCGTGACGCACCCCGCGCGATAGTCGAGCGGCGTGCGCGACAGCCGGAAGCCCTTCGAAATGATTTCCGGCTCGACGAGGTACACGGGATCGGTCGCCACCATGAGCACGGTCAGGACGTCGCCATGCCGGAAGATGCGCCAGTCGATCGTGGCGTTGTCGGTCAGCGGCACGCCGGTCTTGCGAATGAAGCCCGCCTTCACGTGCGTGGTTCGCGCGGCGAGCGCGCCGCCTTCCCAACGGCCCACCGTGAAGCCGGCCTGCGTGTGGAGCGCGTGCTCGGACGGCCGCGGGCGGCCATCCATCCAGATCACCATCTCGTTCCAGTCTTCCCACGCGCCGATCGTGTACGACACGATGCGGTTCGTCACGGGATCGGCCTGGGCGGTCACGCGAAGGCCGAACGGACCGAGCACCAGGTACGCTGCGCCCCAGCCCGCGCATTGGCGTTCGACCATCGACTTCTGCGATTCGTCGTACGAGAGCGCCCGCGCCCGGGCTTCGTCGGTGAGGGCGAGGCCGAGGTAGTCCACGGGCACCGAGTCGTTCTGGACGTCTTCACTTCCCATCGGCGCCCACGAGCCGCCGAAGTCGAATTGCGCCGACGCCCTCCCTGCCCCAAGAACGACGAGCAGCAGCACGCCGAGCGCGCGGCGGGCTACCAGGTGGATGAGCATGGCGTGGGATCCCATTTGGAGCCGTCGCGCTCCTTCTTGAAGTGCGGGCTGACGACGTACTGCCCGGTCAGGTACACAGGGTCGTCGACGATCGTGGTGACGAGCAGGAGCCTGCCCTCGTCCGCGAGCGGCGCGAGGTCGAAGTGCTCAGTCACCGTCGCGCGTTCGCTGTAGGGGACGCCGTTTTTCCGCAGGTAGCCGGTGCGCAGGTTCGACGTAACCACACGGAGGCTGCCACCGCCTGGCGCAGGCTCCCACGTCGCGGCCGATTCACCTTGCCAGCTCCGGTCAGGAGATGCGGACGTGCGCGGCGAAAAGTGGAAGAGGCGCGTCTGCGTGCCCGCGTCCGTGTCGATGCGCAGCGTGTCGGCGTCCTGCCAGGTGATGTGCAGCCGGCCGGGCACGCTCATGATGCCGCCGGCGCCGTACGACTTGCACTGGTTGCCCGCGCGCTCGTCGGCGGCCGGATCCCAGGCGTTGATGATGGGCAGCGCAGCCGGCGAGGACGGAATGCGTCGATACTCGCCCTTCGCCGGCGTCACCATCCGGTAGCGCCAGTTCTCGGTCACGTACGCCACCCAGTAGCCAGTGAGGTCGATCGGCGCCCCGTCGCGCGCGGATCGGACGGCGCCCGCGCGTTGCGCCGAGACGGCGACGCCAAACATCAACCACAGTAGGGCGACCCTTTTAGGGTCGCGAAGAAAGATCATCGCGCAACTCCGCGCGGGCCTGAAAGGCCCGCTCTACTTCTTTGCGAGGCTCCGGTAGACCGCGTCGATGAAACGATCGGTCGTCCAGGCGTTGCCCGCATTGCCGTAGCGCCCCATATATCCCTTGGCCGGCTGGGCGGCTTTCACCTCGGCGATCGATCGGCCCGCCTTCATCAGCTCGCGGACGCGGTCAGCAATGATCGTCACCATGTCGCGATACTCGATGACGTCGTATTGATCGCAGAGCCGCCCGTGTCCGGGGACGACGATGGTGCCGGCCTCGCGCGTCACGACGGGCACCGAGGGGACCGCCAGATCGGCGAGCCGGTTGAGCGCCGCGATCTCGCCCTGGATGCTGCCGCCGCGGTCGACGTCGATGACAGGAAACTGCCGCGTGTCGAGCACGTCGCCGGCGACGACGACATCGGATCGCCTGAAGTACGCGAAGACATCGCTGTCTGTGTGCGCCGCGGGCTGGTGCAGCACTTCGATCGCCTCGCCATTCAGGTACATCACCTTGCGCGAATAGTGAAACACCTCGGTCGGCCAGCCGCCGGAGGGCGACGACCTCATGTGGCGCAGCACGCCTTCGGCTGAAATGACTGGCGCCAGCAAGTCCGTCGCATTGGGCGTGCCGCCGCCCAGGAAACTTCCAGCGAAGAGTTTTTCACCAGCCCTGGAGAGCGCCTCGTTGCCGCCGACATGATCGGCGTCGGGCCCTGTGTCGATGATGTAGCGAATAGGCTTCGGCGAGATACTCCTGATGGCGGCCAGGACATCCGGCGCGGCGCCAGACGAACCGCTGTCCACGACGACGAGGCCGTCCTCGCCCACCTGCACGCTGATGTTCGCGCCGCCACCGGCGATCACGAAGAACGATGGACGAACCTCCAGGACTTCGAGGCTGTTTGGCGGCGCCGTGGCGGCCTGCACCGCCAGTAGGATCACAGTGACAAATCGCACGATTCAGCGGAGGCTAACACACAATGGAGAATGGCTGGCAGAGTTCGGCGGACGCCTGGATCGCGGACATGGGCGAACGCGGCGACTTCGGGCGGCGCTACGTCCTTGATCCCGTGATGCTGCCTCGCGCACTCGCACGGTCCCCGAGGAACGCCCTCGACGTCGGCTGCGGCGAAGGGCGCTTCTGCCGCATGCTCAGGTCACACGGCGTCGACGTCGTCGGCATCGATCCGACACCGGCAATGATCGCCGCCGCCCGCGCTCGCGATCGCCACGGCACCTATCTGAAAGCTCGAGCCGAGCGGCTGCCGTTTCGAGACGCCGCGTTCGACCTTGTCGTCAGCTATCTGTCGCTCATCGACATCCCGGACGTTCAGGCGGCCATCCCGGAGATGGCTCGCGTGCTGAGACCCGGCGGTACCTTACTTATCGCCAATCTCAACAGCTTCAACACCGCGTGCGCGGACTCCGGCTGGATCAAGGACGGCGGCGGCCGACGGCTCTACTATCCGATCGATCACTACTTGCAGGAGCGCGTGATGTGGATCGAGTATCGGGGTATTCGCGTCATCAACCACCATCGCCCCTTGAACACCTATCTGCGCGGCCTTCTCGGTGCAGGCCTGGTTCTGACGCATTTCGACGAACCGGCGCCGATGCCGGACGCACCCGCGTCGCGCGCGAACGCCTATGCCCGGGCGCCGTGGTTCCTCGTCATGGAGTGGCTGAAACCCAAGGCATCGGCGCCTTTTTCCCTCACAGCGTGATACCAAAGACCATGATGCGGACCACGATCACCGCGGCGATGGCGATGGCGCCGTCGATCCACCGAAGCCGGAAGGATCGGCCGTCGGTTGAGGCTCCGGGTTTCGCCGCGCCAAGCAGCGTGAACATTCCTAACCCTGCTTCGCTGAGGCGCGCGGACAGGAACGGCGGGCAGGGCGGCACGGGTTGGTTGATGAGGATGACGATCGCCGTGCCGAGGACGATGGGCGAGACGACCACGCCGAGCAGGCCGAAAGCCTTGCCGGCTGTATCCGGAACCCGCTCGCGCAGTTGGCGCCCGAGCCAGAACATGACGGCGACGATGCCGGCGGCGCCGATAGCGCTGATCGTGTAACGCACCGTCATCGGCAGTTCGAGCCAGGTCGCCGCTGCGGAAAAATCGCCGGAGAACGCCGAGGACATCAGGTTGCCGGAGAACATGGCAATGCCGCCGGCAGAAAGATAGAGAAGAGGCAGACCGGCCGCGGACTGCTTCTTCGCGCGGTAGGCGAGCCAGCAGCAGAGCCCGACAATCAGGCTGAACATCGGTCCGGCTGCGCGAGCCGCGGCCTGTTGAGCGAGCGTGACGTTTTCCGGGTCCCAATGGACCCAGTACTGATACAGCGTCGGCTGCAGGCCAAGCCCAAAGGCAGTCAGGGCGTGCGCGCCCTCATGCAGCACGACGTTGATGGTCGATGCCGTCGCAAACCAGAGAATCGGCCGCAGGATCCAGTCGGCGCGCGTCACGCTCGGGCGATTGTAATGTCGCGTCCGCGCCTAGCGCGCAGGTTCTTCTGGAAGAGGATAGTTCGGACCGTGCGCAGGATACAGCCATCGAGCGCCTCGTTCTCGAAGGCGTTTCCAGGTAGCCAGAGCAACCGGATTGTCGAAGGCCAGGGCTTCCGGCGGGAGATCCCCGGTGAAGGCCGACCCATCGTCGAGCAGCAGCGAAACACAGTGATCGGAGTGACCGGGTGTGTGAATGATTTCCCCTGCAATTCCGATCTCGCCGAGGAGGCGGCGGCTCTCCTCGAATGCGATGACGACGTTGCCATGTTCTGTAATGTCAACGAAGTTGTCCCACGGTTTTGTCGAGGCCTTCATGAGGGGGATGGCCTCAACCTGGACCTTGAGTACCAGGAGGCGAACGCCTTCCCTCTTCAGTTCCTCGGCGAGACCCGCATGGTCGATGTGATAGTGGGTGGCGAGTGCATATCGAATCTCGCCCAGAGGCATGCCCATCCTCTTGAGATTCGCCTTCATCGCTCCGAGCGTCCCAGGCCAGCCGATGTCGACGAGCAAGCGGGACGTGCCTGCGCTTACGACCCAGTAATTCGTTGAGCGGTATCCGACGTTCACGATCGTCACGGGCACGGGGTTGGCGGACGGCTTCATGGCTGCGCTCTGCGTTGATCGTAGTCGTGATCCCAGCTGGCACGGGTCTGGCTCTCTCGGGGACGCGATGCGAGCGATTCAGAGAGACTGCGCAAACTGGATAACGAATTTCGCGGTTTGATGCCATTTCCGGCATCAGTGTTTCGGCCTCTGTCCAAATCGCTGCGCCCGTTCCCACAAAGGAGATTCAATGAAGAAAAGCTACCTGAAGAACATCGCGGCCACTGTCTCTGTTGCGACCGCCCTGCTGGCGAGTCCCGCCGCCGCAAGTGCGGCCACAGACATGTTTCTCAAGTTGGGAAACATCAAAGGCGAATCACACGACGCGAAGCATAAGGACGAAATCGACGTGCTCGCGTGGTCGTGGGGCGAGTCAGACAGCACGGCGGTCAGGAGAAACAGGAACGGTGTCGCCGCCCCGGATTGCATCCAGGATCTCTCGCTGACGAAGTTCGTCGATCGCGCCTCGCCGGACATCATTCTGGACGCCGTGTTGGGACGCAATATTCAGGATGGCACGCTCACGATGCGCAAGGCCGGCGAAAATCCACTCGAGTATCTTGTCCTGACGTTGAGCGACATCACCATCTCGTCGTACTCGACGGGGGGATCAGGTGGAGAGGACCGGCTCACCGAGAACATCACGCTGCATTTTCAGCGCATGGAAGGCGCCTACAGGCAGCAGAAACCGGATGGAACGCTGGGAGCCCCGATTACGTGGGTGATTACCGGCAACAGCTGCCGCCAGTAACGGTCTGACTCCTGATTAGCGCGGAGGCCGGATTGCGGAGACGAGGAAGCCGGGCACGGGAACGCCGGCCTCCTGACGCAATTCGGCCTCTTCAATGGCTTCGACCGCAAACCCGGCGCTTTCGAGCTCACGGCGGACATACGACGCCGCGTGGTTGTAGCGCCCGTGGGACTGCAGGTGATAGCGGTCCGCGGCCGCGTCTGTCGCTTTTTCCACGGTAAAGATCAGCCGCCCGGAGGGCTTCAGCGCGCGGGCAGCTCTCGTGAACGCGGCGTCCAGGGCGCCGAAGTAGCACAGCGTGTCCGCCGAGACAATCACGTCGTAGGCGTCCGGATGTGCTTCCATGAAAGCGCCAAGCTCCGCTTCGATCAGCTGATCGTACAGATTCAGCGCCTTCGCCCGGCGTAGCATGCCGCTCGACAGGTCGATGCCGACGAGCGTTCGCGCCTGAGGACGCAGGAAGGCTCCGCACAATCCGGTGCCGCACCCCGCGTCGAGTACATCGAGATCGCCGAGCGGATGCGGCCACCGAGCGGCCACAGCGGCACCGACGAGTTGCGGAGCGCGGTAGCCCAGGTGCGCAAGGTGTTCATCGAAGCCGTCGGCGATGTCATCGAAGAGCGTGCGGACGTACGCGTCTGACGCCCGCGCCGGCGCCGCATCGCCTGAGCACGCGCTCAGCATATGCGGCGCGATCGGATTGCCTGGATCCCGCTCGAGCCATGTCTGGAACACCTCGCGCGCTTTCTCGGTTTCGCCGTTGGCTTGATACGCGCGGCCGAGCACATGCAGAGACATCGGATTGTGCGGGTCCAACGCGGTCGCGGCGCGGTAGAAGCCGATGGCCTCTTCCGCCCGCCCTGTACGCTTGAGCAGGTGGCCGAGGTTTGTGTACGCCGGAACGTGACGTGGGTCGAGCGCGATGGCCTGGCGCAGTTCGGCCTCGGCGTCGGCGAGCAGTCCACGTACCCTGAGCACGACACCAAGATTGCTGTGGGCATTGGCGTCAGCCGGGCGCAACGTCACGGCGCGCCGGTACGCGGCTTCGGCATCTTCGAACTGCCCCGACAGCTTGAGCAGATTGCCAAGATTGTTGAAGGCGTCCGCAGATGCAGGAGCCACCACGGTGGCTCGACGCACTGAATCGGTTCCCGCCGCGGTGTCGCCGCGCCGGTGCAAGAGCAGGCCGAGAAAGTGCAGCGCGTCCGGATTATCGGGATGTTGTCGCAGCACGGCGCGATACCGCCGCTCGGCTTCGTCCAGCTTGCCGATCTTGTGCAGATCGACCGCCCGCTTCACCGCCTTCTGGACACTCCTCGCCTGACTGCTTCTGCTCATCGCGACATCTCAACCAGCAGTCGCATAGACCCGCCAGACGATCTCGCGCGGCATCGGCACTTCACGCGTGAGATCAAAACGCGCGGCCGCCCAGCGCTGCAGCGCCGGCAGACAGCGTGCCGCAATGTCCTTCGGCACCGCCCACGTGTAGCTGCATTCACCGTCGACAAGGCGCTTCAGAAAGTCTCCGACAGTCATCGGGTGCCCGGAGCCGAGACGTTCGGTGGCGATTCGCGTCATGCTGAGGCCGGCGAGAGACTCTTCGACTTCGTCTTCAGTCCGCACGCCCGGATGAAACGGATTCGCAACGCCTTCGTGCTCGCACATGGAGCGGAGCTTTTCGCGGATCTGCACCCACTCCTCGTCTGCGTCGCCATTCGACCACTCGTGCAGCAGGCGTCCGCCTGGCTTGAGCACCCGGCGCACATCGCGCAGCAGCGCGCGCCAACCGGGAACGAGGTAAAGAAGTCGCGCGATCACGATCGCGTCAAACGACTCCGACGCGAACGGCAGATGCGCACCTTCCGCAATCAGGCGCGGAATCTTGAATGAAGGCGCTTTTTTCGGGATCTCCTCGAGCATCAGCCGCGCGATGTCGATCGCGAAGACGCGGCATCCGAGCGACGTCAGCGGAATGGCGACACGGCCGGTACCGGCGGCGACGTCGAGCACACGGGAACCCGGCCGAAGCGACGCGTCCCGGACAAGGGCTTCCGCGACTTCAGGCGGGATGAACGCCCCATGGCGCCTATCGTAGGTCGAGGCAGCTTGTGAGAAATCAACGCGCGCGGTCACGGCTTCGTGTTTACGCTATCACCACTCCATGCACGTCGACTGGGCCACGAGAAACGTCGTGACCGCGGCAGGCCTGAAGGCCTGCACATACCTGAAGAGAGACTCTGCGATCTCGGCGATCTCTGCGTTGATCGTTCGTCGTGGACGAGATCGAGGCGGGCGTACAAAAAGAAGGGCGGCTACGGCGAGTCTCGCCGACAGTGCCACCCGCGTCGCTCAGACGAAGCGGAGGTGCCGGATCGCGGCGGTGACGACGTAGGCGCGGACGTTGTTGCCGCCTGCGGCGGCGGGCGCCACGAAGAATCCCTGCTCATTCGGTTTGTAGCTCAACGTCGATCCCGTCATCACCTCGCCATCGCGGAACGTCACCTGCACTTTGCGGCCCGGAGGCGCGTGGTCGAACGTCTGGCCGTCGACGCGATTCCGATCGCCGTGCAAATCCTTCACGAAGAACAGTGCTTTCAGCCGGGCGATCGGAACCACTATCCGCTCGGCGTCCAGGGAGCCGACGCTCGGCGAGAGCTGAAGGCATGCGCGGTCAGGAGAGAAATCCTTCGAGTATCCGCGCAGGAGCTGTCCGTCCATGTAGCGCAGGACGAGACGGTTCCAGCCATGGGGCAGATCCGAGCGCGCGTCGGTCTCCGCGACGGGCGGCGGAGGCGTCGCTCGTTCCGGTTCAGGCGGCATCGATGCGCTCGGAGCATCCGTCAACACCTGCGCATTCCAGTCGTCGAGCAGTCCGACGAGATACGCGCTCAATTTGAGCAGCCTGAACTGAGACGCGTCCAGGCCGAACCCTGGCGGAAACTCGGCCGTGATCGCCATCGGCACGGGATTCGTGTCGACGCGCACGTTCAAAGTGACGCTTTCGCAATCCTGTCTGAGCGGGCCGCCGGCATTGCTCGTGCGAATGGCGAGCAGCGGCAGCTGCTCGGCGAGCTGGTCGTGCAGTCTGTGAAGGACAGCGGCGGCCGGTTCCCGCCGTTGGAGCGCCGGGATCATCGCCGCGAGCAACACGCCGAGCTGGCGGTCGATCGGATCGCGGCGGCGCTCGGCGGCCGATCGAAGGTGCACGAGCGCATCGAGCAGCGACGAGGCGTCGCGCGACCGGCCGGCCGCGGCGGCTCCGTGCGGACACTTGAAATAACTCTCGATAATCGTCTTGAGCTGGAGCTCGAGCTTCAGGTAATCGGGGCCGTCGGGTCGAGCGGGCGCCGCCGCCGGAACGAACAGCGTCGGATGCGACAGCGGACGCCTGAACGCGCACGCGGCGCGATATGTGACTCCACCATCACCGAGTCCCGAGACGTTCGCCCGCAGCACACGCGAGACGGCCTGTGCGACCTCGCGCGTGCGCGAATTGATGATTTCCAGCACGACGTCGGCGTCAGGCCGAACGAATCGCTGTGTCTCGAACTGCACCCCGCCGACCGACAGGTCGAGGAGAGTGACTGACTCGCCGTACTTGTGCCGGGCGACGATGAGGTTCTCCAGCTCGGGCGGCGTGAACCGCGGCTCGGTGCGCCGTTCAGCGCCGCCAGGCGATGGCTCCGCCGACGGAACCTCGAGGGCTGACGCATCGACAAGCGTGCGCAGAGCGGCCCGGGCGTGGGACATGACGTTGGGCTTGCCTTGGACTCCAGCAAATGCACCGCCACCGCTCGAGAATGCGGAAAGTGCCCCATTTCGTGCTGAAGGCTGCGTGGCACGCCCGGACTCTGCTCCGATATAGCACATCGGTTGTGCAGCAACTGATCAAAGTAAGACACAGTGGACTGCTTCACCTTTCGATCGCGTGACGTGACGCACAAAGAAAAACGGCGGCGAACTTTCGCTACATTGACGCAGCAGGCCAGCGCTGCACTGCGCCCGTCTAACGCGGGGTGCGATCCGGCGATTCCCGGACGGGTCGGTCGTGGCGGCGGGTTTCACGTCCGCGGTCTTGGCTCGGAAACCAGGGATGGACCTTGCGCGCCGGGCGGCTCTCTAAGGCAGCAGAGGCCCGCGAGGCTGCGTCATCGCCTGACGCCGTGACCGACACGACTCTCCGGTGGCCTAAGACGATTTTTCGATCCAGACGTACAGGAACGTACCGTCGCTCGGCGTCGCGACGGTGATACCGCGCTTCCGTGTCGCGCGATTCAGCGCGGAGCGCACGTTCTCCTTCCCCAGCGTCAGTTGTACCAAGGGGATCTTGAGCGCCACTCCGTCGCGCACCTGGTCGAGATCCGAGAGGATCTGGGCGACGATGAGTTTGTGCTTCCGTCCCGGCCTTTCGGGACGTCCGATTGCTGCATTTCCCTGAAGTTCATCGGAACTTTCTTCGCGTGGGCGCCCATGACAACCCTCCCGAGGTCGGGCGAAGCGTTAGCGTGACCTGACGTGACCTAGCCGTATCGAACCGTGCCGTCGCCTGCAATTAGGGAAACCCCCCTGAGGCGCTCGTCCCGCGCAGACGCGGTCGATCGTGTCGCGCACGCTAAGTTCCGAATGAAGGTAGGCGTAACCCTTGCCTGCCGCATGGCAAACGAGACAACCCGTATGCCGCGAGCCGCGCTACTGTCCGCCTGTGAGACGACAACCAACTCCCCGAAAACGACGGACGCATTTCGCACAGGTCTCCGTCGCAGTGGCGAAGACCATCAGCGCAATCTCCGCACCCGCCAAACCACTCAAAACGCCCGTGCCGGCGGCTTCGCGGCGGATCGGACGAAGACCGGCGCCGCGCCAGCCGTGCTCGTGGTCGACTCCACGGCCGACAACCGCGCGATGTATGCCGAATACCTCAGATCGTCGGGCTATCGGGCGATCGAAATCGGCGACACCGCGGATGCGCTGGCTCTCGCGGTCACCGCGGACATCGTGGTCACCGCCATTCGCGTGCGCGGGCCATTCGACGGACTGGAATTGATACGTCGCCTCAAGGCAGACGGGCGGACGAGTCACAAGCCGCTGATTGTCCTCACGGCGTGCGCCTTTGAAACAGACGAACGACAGTCGCACGACGCGGGCTGTGACGTGTTTCTGCGGAAGCCGTGCCTGCCAAGCGCACTCGAAAAGGCCATTCGCCGCGCCCTGTCCCGTGGCGTGCGCGTAAGGACGTCGAGAAAGACCTGAGTGCCCGATCGAAAAGGTTTCTTGCGTACTTTGTACACGTCGTTTGACTGAGCAATGTGTGGCGCGGCCACTGTCGTGATGCGGAAGAGCACGCCGTAGACTTCTGTGCCCGCGAATCATCCTTCGTAAGAACAGTTACTTTTCTCGAAAGCATTTCTCCGGCCGTACGCGCGATCCTCAAACACTGGTAGGTCTTTCTATCGGCATTCCGTTTGCCTCCAACCGCG
>WNFL01023270.1_pt3 | contig 15761 bp, 12 predicted proteins | sample 5400361 | NCBI WGS metagenome assembly WNFL01 (sample SAMN13153351, study PRJNA577476) | soil metagenome | isolation source: 40 cm soil on Douglas fir-dominated hillslope | place: USA:California | collected 2013-09-17
ATCAAAGCCGTTACGCGCCATGCGGCGAGCCAGCAGAGGACCAGCCAGACGAGCGATGACGAAGGATGGGCGAGCATAGCTCCATTTCCGCGAGCCGGGAGCGACGTCGCGTCGCTCCCGGCACAAACAGGTTAGCAAAGTCCCGGCGGCGGGCAAGGCCCGGTGATCGTGTAACCAAACGGCCATGACGCAGAGAAGACCGTAGCACCGAACACCTGACACACAATTGACGCGTTGATGCCAAGGCCATACGTGCATTGAGAGCCGGCAGGAGTTCTCGAGAAACCGGCGACGCCAACGACCGTGGCGGTGCAGCCGACGCACTTGGTGATACCGGCAATCGACCCGCACGCCTGGGCATACGCTTGTCCCCACGCGGTCGCGCCGCAGCAACTGACCTTGTAGCCGACATCCAAGCCGATATTGACGCTGACGGTTGCGACGCTTAGCGTAGACCAGCAGATCCTGAATGGATTCGTCCAGGTAGGACAGGGATACGGGAAGGACACGGAAAAACTCCAACTGTCCGACCAGTGTTTGGTGAAACTTCCCTGCGCAAAGGGTTGGCTGCAGAGATTGGGGATGACCACCGTGAAAATGTTCGGATCGATGATTCTCGCGGTAGCGGTCGTGAACGAGCCAATCAGCGCGCCGCCGTCAAGAGCCGTCGCTCGAACACCGGCCGGACTCGGCGTTTTGTCGTCCCTGACCACTCGGGTGTGCGCGATTCTGGCAACGGTTTCCAGTTGGCGTTTGTTGCCGGCGAGATCTTTGGCGGACGCCGTGAGCTGGGCTTCTGTAACGTTCAAGCCAGCGGCAGTGAACGCACTTTGGAAGCCCTTGACTACTTGCGCCCAATCCCTGTCGGCGGTTAGAGCGGTTCCTTTGGCAGCCCTTCGTTTTTGCAATTCCCCCTGCATGCGAATGTACTCGTAAAGAGTCAGCGCCGAAAACACCATCCCGAAGAATTGCTGTTCATCCAACTTCTGGTTGATCAGTTCCTGTGGCGCCTGGTCGCTCGTGGCGATCGTGACGAGCGTTTCTATGCTTGCCGTGGACAGCGGCGCGGCCTTGATCGTTACGTTCGGATTCTTAGCCTGCGCCGGCACGGGCTGGTTCTTCTGCCAGTCCTTGAATGCCTTGTTCGCCTCGGCGACGGACCCCCCCGCGCGCTTGGCGAACGTTGCCTCATGTTCCAGTACAGGCGGCACGTTTGTCAGTTTCGATCGCTCCTGGTCTGAGATTCCCTTGATTACGAGTGGCATAAATCCTCCTTTTCAGTCCGATGATGCAAAGCCTGTCCGTATCCCGCGACATTGAGGTCTTCCTGTTGAAATAGCGGCTCTTGCCTGCATAGTGACGGGGATAAGCAAATCGTTTCATCGAAAGCGGGTTACAACGAGGCAGGCCTTCCCCGGAAGGGAGTATCCGGGCCTGCGGTGCGCGTCGGAGTGCCGGCCCAATCGATCAGCGGCGTGCAATCACCGCGATCGAAACGTCATCCTCCGGCGCCCGGCCACCTGTGAACAGGTTCCATTCGCCGACGAGCGTGTCGACGAGGGTGGCCGCCGAGGCGGCGTTGTTCCAGCCGATGATGGCGTCGACGAAGGAATCGCCGAATTCCCTCTCGTTGGCGTTGCGGGCCTCGGTCAGGCCATCGGAGTGGAAGAGCAGGCGTTCGCCGGGGGCGAGCGACCCGGGGAGTTGCTCCCACTTCATTCCTTGCTTCACGCCGAGGGGATAGGAACCGGTGCCGATGCGATCGACGACCTTGCCGGAGGCAATCTTCACGATCTGCGGATGGCCGGCTACGGTGGCGATGAAACTGCCATCGCGGTCGAAGAGAACGTAGCAAGTGGAGAAGAACGATCTTGGGCCGCCTGTCCTGCAAAGGATGCGGTTAAGCGAGCCGATGATCGGCGCGGGCGACGGATCGACGTCGAGCTGTGTCCGCCACGCCGCATGCGCAACCGCCATCACCAATCCAGCCGCCATCCCGTGACCGGAAGCGTCTCCGAACAGGACGGCCAGCCGGCCGTCCGGAAGAGGGACGAAGTCGTAGATGTCACCGCCAACCGTGTTGGCGATGCGGTTGTACGCGGCGATCTCGTACGCGTCCGTCTGCGGCGGCGACTTCGGAATCAGATCGGCCTGCAGGTCGCGGGCGAGCTCCAGCTCGTCGCGGAACTTGATCTTGTCGATCAGCTCCATCGCCAGCAGGAGGACGATGATCATGAACGACGCGGTCATTTCGACGAGAGGCCACGCGCTGAAGTGGCGGTGATAGCTAATCGCGTCGAGCAGAGAAAAGAAGAACCAGACGAAGCCAACGAGAAAGAGAACGCGGCGATGCGGCGCCAGCCGTTTCGCCAGACCAAGAAGGATGGCGCTGCGGGTGCGAATGAAACGGCGCAGACGCTTCGGATCGCTGTCGATCTTCGACTGGTAGTCGGCGATCAGCATCTTCCGCGTCTCGGGCCACTCGAGCGCGTAAAGGTTCGTGACGTCCTTCGTCTTCAGCGACGAGAACGTATCTTTCCCCAGGTTGACCCAGTCGTGCAGCTCTGCCACAGCTCGATTGTACGTAGAAGTAGCGGTGGGGTTCGGCGGCTGTAAACTGCGCCGATGCTCCGATGGGTGCGGTGCCTCCTCCCAGCGCTCCTCGTGACGCTTCCTCTCGCTGCGGAGGAGCTCCCTTTCCGCCATTTCACCCCGAGCGATCAGGTCAACCCGCTTTCCTCGGCAAGCGTCCAGAAGCTGACGCAGGATCACCTCGGCTACATCTGGTTTGCCTTCTACTCGTCCGGCCTGACGCGCTACGACGGTCATGCCATGGAGGAATACGGAACGGATGACGGACTCCGCGATCTGACGATCCGCGAGGTCGACGAAGACGGTACGCATCACCTCTGGGTGGGCTCGGAATCGGGACTGGTCGTTTCCGAGAAACCGCTCGATGCCTACGAGCCGGGCAAGCGTGTGAAATTCGTAAACGCCGTCGGCAACGAACGGCTGTTGCAGATGCGCGTCCGGCGGAACTGTCTGGTCACCGGCATCGACGGCTGGATCTGGGCCGGCGTGCAGGACCAGCTCGTCCGCTATCGCTTTCGCGGAGACACGCTCGAACGCGGCACGATCGACTCCGTACCGATGACCGTGGGCATCGCCTGCATGCTGATTCGCCGTGACGGGTCGGTGCTGGTCGGGCTCAACAACGGATCGATGCTTCAGTTCGACCGTGAAGGGAAGTTTCGAGGACCGCTGCAAGGCCTGCCGCCGTGTGTTGCCGGAGCGCTGACCGAAGCGCGCGACGGCGCGCTGTGGGGCGGATGCACGAATGGCGTGGTCTGGCGGGGACAGGGCCAGCGCTATGACATCGTCAATCACGATCTCAGCGAGCGGATCGTGTCGATTCTGGAGACGTCGCGCGGCGAAGTGTGGATCGCCAGCCTCGGATCCGGAGCCGTACGCATCGACGGCCGGAACTTCGCCGATCGCCTCGACGTGAACCGGACGAGCAATCTCCTCGGCGACACGCTTTGGGCGCTCTACGAAGACCGCGAAGGGAACATCTGGTTCGCGCAGAACGGCGGCGTATCCAGGCTGCGCAGGGACTACCGCGCCTTCGAGGCGCTGACCGGCCACTCCCATTCCGGCGAGCAGCCGGCGCTGCCCGACCCGAGTGCTTTCTGCATCCTGGCGCGCGAGGCCGGCGCTCGCGGACCGTGGGCAAATCAGATGTTTATCGGCACCGGCGGCGGCCTGGCGATGTTCGCTCCCGACAGAACCAGAACGCTCCTGCGCGTGAGCGAGGGATTGCTCAGCAACTCGGTCTATTCGCTCGCTCGCGACGCCGAGGGACGCATCTGGATCGGTACCGTCGGTGGGGTGAACTGCCTTTCCACGATTACCGATGCACCGCCGATGATGGCTGCGTCGACGCGAAAGAACATCACGATCGCGGGCGTACCGGCTGTCAACACCTCGTACCCGGTCGACACGACCTATCTCGTGCAGCCGTTCACGATCCAGGGCGCGGAAACGATCTGGCTTGCAGGCATTCACGGCCTCACGTGTCTCGCCCATGGACAATGGTTCGCGTTCGACACGCGCACCGGACTTCCGCCGGCGGGAGCCAGCGCGGTGGCGGTCGACGACGAAGGTTACGTGTGGGCCGGCACGCCCGACAGCGGCCTGCTTCGCAGTCTCGCGCCGTTCAATCCGGCCGCCACGCCTCCGCTTGACGAGAAGAGATTCTTCGCCCCGGTATGGTCGCATGCCACCGGCGCGCGCACCGACTCGGTCCGGACGCTGTTGTGGGCCGGAGGAAAGCTGTGGAGCGGTACGGCCAACGGTCTGGCCATTTTCAATACCAAGCCATTCCACACCATGGCAACTCTCCCCGACACCGCCCTCGGCGGCAGCATGGTCGCCGGACTCGTCCCCTCGCCGAGCGGACAGTCGGTATGGGTCAGCCAGAATGCGGGACTGGCCGAAGTCGACCTTCGCGACTTCCACGTCCGCGCGCGCGTTTCGAAAGCGGATGGCCTGATCGACGACGAAGCGTGGGCGTATGACCCGCTCGCCGCCGGCGACGACGGCCGCGTTTACTTAGCCACGCCGAGCGGCGTATCGATCTTCAACCCGGCATTGCGCGAGCCGAACGCGGAGCCTCCCATCGTCCGCTTTCGCGACGTGGCGTTCCATGAAGACCGCAGCGGCAACAACGAGATCTCGATCGCGTACGCGGCGCTGACGTTCAGCGACGAATCGCGCGTCGTCTACCGGACGCGCCTCTTCGGCTACGACAACGGCTGGTCGGCGGCGCGGCCCGACGCCAAGATCCGCTACACCAACCTGCCGGCCTATCTCTTTCCAAAGTCCTATCGCTTCGGCGTCATGGCCCGCAACAGCGACGGCGTGTGGTCATTGCCGCAGCTCTACGAGTTCTCCGTCCTTCCTCCGTGGTGGCTGCGCTGGTGGGCGTTGATCGCCTACATCGCGTTGATCGTCGCCCTGGCCAGCCTGGCCAACCGTCTTCGTATGCAGCGTCTCGAGCGCAGGAATCGCGAGCTCCAGGCGATCGTCTCGGCGCGAACCCACGAGCTGGAAACGCTCGATAAGATGGTCGAGGTCATCAACCGCGAACTGGTCCTGGAAAACGTGTTCCGCAGCCTTCTCGACCAGGGAACGAAGCTTTTCCCGCAGACGGAAGCAGCAGCGTTCCTTCAGTTCGATCACGAACGGCACCGCACCGAGGTTGTGGCCGAGCTCGGGTACGAAATGGAGTCATTCAGCGACGTCCGCCTCACTCCCGAGGAGGCCACACGGCGCTATTCTGAGCGGGCGGAGTTGCTCGAAGAAGGGGTGTATCTCATCAAGGGAGACGTGTTTCACGAACTTGCGGGCAGCGAGCAGACGAAGCACTTCCGCGTTCCCAAGTCGATGCTGGCCATGGAGGTCTCGCTCGGCGGCCGCATCGAGGGTTTTCTCATCTTCGACAATTTCACCGATCCCGACGCCTTCAGCCGCAGCGATCTTCGCAAGCTGGCGCGCGTGCGCGAACATGCCATCTCGGCAATCTCCAAAGCGCGCATCCTCCGCGAGCTGCAGCTCAAGAACCGCGAAGCGGAGGAAGCGAATCAGGCCAAGAGCCGCTTCCTGGCGAACATGAGCCACGAATTGCGGACGCCGATGAACGCCATCATCGGTTTCTCCGAGATTCTCATCGAGCGGCTCGAGACGCAGATCGACGCGAAGTCGATCAACTTCATCCGCTCGATCCTCAGCTCCGGCAAACACCTGCTCGAGATCATCAACGACATCCTCGATCTCTCGAAAGTCGAGGCGGGCAAGATGGAGCTGTTGCCGGAGACGTTCCCGGTCAAGAGCGCCGTCGAAAGCGTCTGTCAGGTGATGCGAGGCATGTCGACGCGCAAGGCCATCACGTTTGCCGTGGAGATCGAACCGGGCGTGACCGCGATCGAGACCGACCAGGCCAAATTCAAGCAGATCCTCTACAACCTGTTGTCGAACGCGGTGAAGTTCTCGCCGAGTGATTCGATCGTCACCATCCGTGCACGCCCGCTCGCGGCGAACGAGGACCAGCCGGAGTCGGTCGGCATCGACGTCATCGACCGCGGCATCGGCATCGCGAAGGAGAATCTGACGCTGATTTTCGAGGAGTTCCGCCAGGTCGACGGCACGCTGAACCGGCAATATGGCGGGACCGGGCTGGGACTCTCACTCGTTCGGAAGTTCGTGGAGTTGCAGGGCGGAACACTGACCGTGGCCAGCGAAGTCGGAAAAGGAAGCACGTTCACGTTCACCCTGCCGGTTCATTTCGCGGGCACGACCATTCCCAGCCCGATCATCAACGTCGACGGCACGGTGATCCCGCCGGGCGAGCGCGTGCTCGTGGTCGAAGACGAAGACCTGGCCTACTCGACCCTGGCCGCCTACCTGCAGGCGGCCGCGTACGTGCCGATCCGCGCACGGACCGGCGATGAAGCGCTCCGCCTCGCGCGCAGCATCCGTCCCGTCGCCATCACACTCGACATCGTGCTGCCGGGCGCGCAGGGGTGGGACGTGTTGCGGGCGTTGAAGGCGGACGCGACGACGGCCAGCCTGCCGGTCATCATCGTGTCGATGATCGACAATCGCGAGCTCGGTCTGGCCTTTGGCGCCGACGACTATTTCGTCAAGCCGGTCGACTGGACGCGGTTGATGCGCCGGCTGCGCGAGATCACCGTGCGCACCGCCGCGCCGAAACGGCCGCGCCTTCTGCTCATCGACGACGACGTCAGCGTCCATGACATGCTCGAAGCGGAGCTGACAAAGCAGGGCTATCAGCTCGAGAAGGCGTTCTCCGGCGCCGAGGGGTTGGAGCGGGCGGAGGTCAGCGTGCCGGACGTCATCATTCTCGATCTGGCCATGCCCGGGATGAGCGGCTTCGAAGTGGCCGCACAACTCAAACAAAGTGATACGACGTCGCACATTCCTGTCCTGGCGTTCACGGCGAAAGAGCTGACCCTTGACGATCGCGAACAGTTGCGAGGTTTTCATGCCGTCGTGGCAAAAGGAGCATCTTCCGGGAAGAGGCTGATCCACGCCATCCACGCACTCGACGCCCGATCGACGATGGGCGCCGCGTCGTAACGGGCTACGGCGCGAGCTGCTTTAACAGGAACGTCCGCGTTTCCGCCGTCGGGTAGAGGACGTTCCCCTTGCGGTCGGCGACTCGAGCGTCGGCGATGAAGTCGTCGTAGCCGGGATAATCGGCATTGAGCCGATCGTGCATACCGGGCAGCGACTCGTCGTCGAACCAGGAGCCGTAGCGATCGCGGACGGCGAAGCTCCAGACCGCGTCCACATCCTCGTAGATCAGGATGGCGCGCCGCAGAGCGTTGCGCGCCGCGCCAAGGGGCATCGCCTCCGCGAGCGACTTCGCAACGGCGAGAGCGGCCTCGAAACGGCGGAAGTCGTTCGCCTCATTCGAATCGCGTAGCGCGGTGAGCATGATTGCCGGCACGACCGCCGGCAACCGATGAGGAAGTGGCTTTTCGGTAAGGGCCGAGACACTCAGACCAGGGACGACACAGAACACCGCGGCCATCAAACGCATGGACCGAAGCGAATCCACGACACCCTCCGCCTGAGTTGTATTGCCGAATGAAACCAGACTACTTGCTGGCCATCGGCCGGCGCGAGCTCTCGGCGCCGAGCGCACGCGCGGTCTCGATCAGCTCCTGAATCGTGGCCTGATCCTTGCCGGCCGCCTGCAGCATGTAGATGCGGATGGCGCTTCCGACAGGGATCAGCGTATTGGCAGGATCGGCATAGAACTTCTCGAGTCCGGAGACCAGCTCGAAGCCGGACATCTTGCCCGCGGTCGAGCTTTGCCGCTCGGTACGCGCGGCCAGACTGGCACAGGCCGAATTCGGTCCGGCGGCGACGTCGATCTTGTTCAGGGCGTCGAGATAACCCTGTGAATAGCCAATCGACCAGAACAACTTCTCGGTGCTGCTCAGACGCAGGAACTCTTCGCCGTTGGCAGGCGGCGTGATCTCGGGCGTCGTCGCTCGTTCGGCGGAATATCCGACGATCGCGAACAGCATCAGGGCGATAGCAACGGCAAGTTTTTTCATGGCAGCCTTTCGAAGACGCTCGCGGATTTTGGTCGACTCACTCAAACGGATTTTGGCGATTCTACCAAAGGGATGTGTCAGATAGACAAGAGATTGCGTCGTTACTCGATCGCTCCCTCGATCTTCGCACGATAACGGGCCACCTCCGTGGTCGCGGCGATGTAGGGAAGCGAGAGAGCGAGCTCGCGCTTTGCCTCGGCGTAGCGGCCCGTTTCGTACAAGGCCACCGCGTAGGAGTAGTGGTATTTCTCCTCGCCATGGCCGAGCGTTCCCGCACGCTGGAAAGCGCGCGCGGCGCCTGGGAAGTCACGCACGCGATACAACCCTTCGGCGAGGCGTAACGCCGCGGGATGCGGGAGCGGAGGACCCGTCAGGAGCGCGTTGTAGATCGATCGCGCGCTGCCAATCTCGCCATCGTCGATCGCCCGCTGAGCCTCGGCAAGGCTTGCGTCCGCGTTTTTCACCGCGGCGTGTAGCGCGGGAACCGGCGTCGCCGTCTGCGGCGTGGGATCTGGCGTCACAGACTGTGGCTGCGGTCGGGTCGTCTCCTGTTTCGGAGGAGCAGACGGTTGCCGAATCGGTGGCTGAGGCTGGACAGGCTGGGGAGGGGGAACGACCGGCTGCGGAGCCGGAACCACGGGTTGCGGTGTAACGGGCGGCGGCTGAGGCACCGGCACGGCCGGTTGCGGGATCGCCTTCGGCCTGGCATCAGGAGGCGACGTGCCGGCTTCGTTTTCGCGCGGCGCGGTCACGGCAACATTCGGACGCTTCGTCGGTGTCGGTACGACGACCGGCGGCTTTGCGGCAGCCGCTGCCTGCTGTACCCGTTCCGGAACGCCGAGCAGCGTGCACTCCTCAGCCGTCAACAGCGCGGCGGCGACCGTGTCGACTTCCGCGCGCACGTCATCGGGAAGCGTGACCGAGCGGAAGTGCGGCTGAATCTTCTCCGCTGAGACGATACGCAGCAGCGAGTCGCGCGCGTCGTTGTCGTGTCCGAGCCGGTGGGCGGCAATGATTGCGTAGGATTGCGCGGTCTCGAATTGATCGACGTGCTCGACGAATCCGAAGGCGGCATTGCGCAGCTCCAGAAAGGCGTGGGCGTAATCGCCGGCGGCAAAGTGGGCCATTCCGCGCTGATAGAGGCGCTGGTAAAACTCATCGCCGGACGCGGCAAATCCCGCGACAGGAATGAGCAGCAACCACAACACCGCCAGTTTGCGCAGGGACGTTTCTCCGGTTGAACGCACGAGTTTCTGCACCCGTGCCGTAGCCGGCCACGAGAACAGTGGAGCCGCAGACTTTTCATCCTGGGGAGTTGGACCGAAAGAAATTGTGCCACACTTCATCCGCCCGAGCTGTGAATTCGCGGTAGCATCTGCCTTCAATCGTGGCAAAGAACGTCATCATCGTCGGCGGCGGTCTGGCCGGGCTTTCGGCGGCGGTTTACCTGGCGCGCGCCGGACGCACCGTGACGATTTTCGAGCGCCGCCGTTACCTCGGCGGCCGCGCGGTGACACATCTCCGACACGGCTACCGGTTCAATCTCGGGCCGCATGCGTTTTACCGCAACGGCCTCGGCTGGAACGTTCTGCGTGAGCTCGGCATCCCGGTGCGCGGCGGCATTCCGAAGCCGCGCGGCGTGGCGATGCTCGGCGAGGAGCGATACAAGCTTCCCAGCAACCCGTGGTCACTGCTCACCACGTCGATCTTCGGGCTGAAAGCGAAGGCGAAGGCAGGGATGCTCCTGCTTCGTATACGGCGGATCGATCCGAAGCCCTACGCTTCGATGACCGTCCGCGAATGGATCGACGCGAACGCGTCCGACGAGCGCCTGCGGCAGGTGCTGGAGGCTATGTTCCGCCTCGCTACCTACAGCGACCGGGCCGACCTTCAGAGCGCCGGTGCGGCGCTGGCTCAGTTGCGGCTGGCCATCCGCGGAGTCGTCTACGTCGATGAAGGGTGGCAGAAGATCGTTGACTCGCTCCACAGCGCCGCGGTCGCGTCGGGCGTCAATTTCGTGACCAGCTCGCGCGTCGTGAGCGTCCATCACGACGGCGGCGCGGTTCGCAGCGTGGAGCTCGGCGGACTCGAAGTCGACGTCCGCAACGACACCATGTCGCTGGCCATGCCGGACATGTCCGATCCGGACAAAGGAACGCGCATCCCTGCTGAAACCGTCCTTCTGGCGGTCGATCCCGGCACCGCTCGCGAGCTGGCTCCCGACCTCGACTGGCCAACGTCGAGTGCTGTAACGGCTGCCTGCCTCGATGTCGCTCTGTCAAAACTTCCCGAGCCGCGGAACACGTTTGCCCTCGGCATCGACAAGCCGCTCTACTACTCGGTGCACTCGAAATGGGCACAACTGACGCCGAAAGGTGGCGCTCTCCTCCACGCAATGAGATATGGCGAAGGAACAGAGGGGGAGCTCGAAACGCTCATCGACGAGATGCAGCCCGGCTGGCGCGAGCTCATCGTCCACCGCCGGTTCCTGCCGGCGATGACGGTGTCCAATGCCCTCGTCGAGCCCGAGGGCCGATCATCCCCGCGGATGCGCGCGGTGACGCCGGTGCGCGGTCTTTATGTAGCCGGTGACTGGGTGAACGAAGGCGGCATCCTGTCTGACGCCGCCTTCGCCAGCGCGCGTGCGGCCGCGAAGGCAATCCTCGCGGCTGGCTGAGCCGGCACGGCCGGCGGCGTTGCTTGCCCAAGGCTCGGCCGCCGTTTGCGTTTTGAAGTTTCTACCGCGCGGACTCCTGATTACTTCTGGAGCCGGATGTCGCCGCCGGAGCTGCGGAGCACGAGTTTCGGACCGCCACCATTCACCTTTCCATTCAGTGACGAATCGTTCTGCTTGCCGAGAATCGTCACCGGAACATCGGAGGCGACGTCGCCGCCGCTCGTGTGCGCGTCGATGTCGAGCGCCAGATTCGGAGCGAGGGAAACAGTGATTCCTCCTCCGGATGTCGACAGCGTCGAATCGCCATGCGGCTGCCGCGACAGGCGTGCCCGGATGGATCCGCCCGAACTGGAGGCGTCGATGACTCCGCCGGCATCGCCGATCTCGATCGAGCCGCCGGATGTATGCGCCTTCAGATCGGACCCGGCGCGTCGAATGTCGATCGAGCCGCCCGAGGTCTTGACGTTGAGCGAACCGGCTGCGTCGCCGACTTTGATGTCGCCGCCCGATGTGGAAAGCATCGCGTTTGCGTGCGAGCCGGCCATCGAGACGTCGCCGCCAGAGGTGTGCGCGTCGACCAGGCCGTTGATCCGTCCCAGCGAAACGTCGCCGCCCGAGGTCTTGGCCCGCACCTGTCCGTTCAGATCGGAGACGGTGATGTCGCCGCCCGCGGTGGTCAGATCGACGTTGTACTGAGACGGAACATTGACGACGTAGTGAACATCGAGGTCGGTGTTCCAATGAAACCACGACGTGGGGTGGTTGTAGCGCGAGCGGATCCGGACGTCGTTTCCTTCCTGGGCGAAGCTGACGTCGAGGTCCTTGAAAAGCTCGTCCGCGTGCGAGCGGCTCGACGTCCTGGCGCGACGGATGACGTCGACGCTGACGTTGGCGGCACCCGAGGTGACTTTGATATCGCCTACGTCGGCGTCGATGGTGATCGTCCCGCCGGGACGGACGTTGAAATTGCGGTGAATGGGGCTATCGATCGCAGCATGCGCGGCCGAAATCGATACGAGCCCAAGCACGGCCGCGAGCATTGCACTGCGGATGCGCTTCATGGTGTGCCTCCTGTGCAGAGTAAGTACGCCGTGGAGGCTGAAAGGTTAGCAGCGGGACTCGCCGACCCCCTTATTTCACACGCTCGCGCTTGATCGAAACCCGCTTGATCGAAACCGGAGAGAACTGGCCCGAGACGCAAAACCAGCCGTGGTCGGTCTTGATCCAGACATCGCTGAATCGGAGATCGGCAGTGACGCGCTCGCCGTTCTCGATGGTTTTCCGGAGGACGCGGCCGGAGATGATGGCGATGTTGTCATGGGCCCGGATCGTTACATCGGTCGGCTCGTACGGCTCCATCACCACGCCCTTCTCGAGCTCCGCGATCAACTGCGCCTTGGTTTTCACGGCGCCGCTGCTGGTGATGAGCACGTAATCGTCGGAGACGTGGGCGCTGAACCAGCCGGCCTCTCCCTCGTAGGTGGCCACGGCCTGCTCGCGCTCGAGTCTTCGTAACGCCTGCTCGTCGCTGAGGAAACTCGCGCCGAGCGCGGAGGTAGCGAGAAAGCCGAGGAGAAGAACGATGATTGTCCGTTTCACGGCGCGCATTGTGCCACGCGGGTAGACTTCGGGGATGCTGAGTGCTTTCGCCGCCGTTCTCACGCTCGTCATGATGCCATCGCCCCGTTTTCTAGCCCTCGGCGATTCGTACACGATCGGCGAGAGTGTCGCCGCCGCCGACCGCTGGCCGAACCAGCTTGCACTCCAGCTACGCAAGGACGGAATCGACATCGCCTATCCGGAGATCATCGCCAAAACCGGCTGGACGACGGACGAGCTATCCTCGGCCATCGACGCGGCGAAGCCACACGGATCGTATGCGCTGGTGACGCTGCTAATCGGCGTCAACAATCAATACCGCGGCCGCGATGCCGAACAGTATCGAAAGGAATTCGTCGCGCTGTTACAACGAGCCATCGCCTTCGCCGGGAACGATCCGAAGCGTGTACTCGTCGTCTCCATCCCGGACTGGGGCGTCACTCCATTCGCCGCCGGCCGCGACCGGGCGAAGATCGGCGCCGAGATCGATCACTTCAACGCCATCAACGCCGAGGAGACGAAACGAGCCGGTGCCCGCTACGCGGACATCACACCGGTCTCCCGCCATGCCGCCACCGACGCGGCGCTGGTCGCGCCCGACGGCCTCCATCCCAGTGCGAAGATGTACGCGGAGTGGGTCAAGGTCATTTTGCCGCAGGCGGAGGCTGCGCTGAAGGGGCATTGATCTCGATCGACTCGAGCTTCGTGTTCGCGGTCGGCATCCCCTGGGCCATGCCCGCTTCCGCGAACGGGAAGAGCAGACCGTTGACGCGCCGGAAGTCGCTGTAGTCGACGACGAACTCGAGGCCTGACGCTTTGCCGGTCGACCGGAGGATGTGCCACGTCTTCGTATCGACGTTGACCGTCGACGTCAGCGACGCCGAAAGGGGGATCTCGATCGTACAGACACCGTCTTTCGTGCCGAGGTCGTGAAGGGAGGCGCTCTTCTCGACGAGGAGCAGCGGCAACGCCAGCCGAGCAACCTGTTGTTTCATTCCATCGAGCTGATCGCCGTTGACCTCGTTTCCGTTGTTCGTACCGTGCTCTCCATCGATGACGCGTAACTCGGTTCGCGATGGATAGACGATCTCGACGCGCAGCTTGTCCGGCTTCTGCCAGAAACGCGTCACCTTGCCGTCGCCCTTGCGCATCATCGGCACGACCGTGCCGCTCTCGCGCAGCGACGTCACCTTCTGCCAGGCGGCCTGCCCGCCGTACTCCTTCATGACCTTCGAAACGACGTCATCGAGCGACTGGGCGTGTGCGGTAGCAGCGAAGAGAAGCGCGGCGAGGATGGAGAGTTTTCGCATATCGGGATTGTGCCATTGTTGACTCGCCGCGCGGCGATGTATACGGTCCCGCCCCATGACCACCGAAGCCCCATCGAAGCCGCGCGACTTCATCCGCGAGATCGTTGAAGAGGATCTTGCCGCCGGCAGATACCAGCGCGTCATCACCCGCTTTCCGCCCGAGCCGAATGGCTACCTGCACATCGGCCACGCCAAGTCGATCTGTCTCAACTTCGGCATCGCCGTCGAATTCGGCGGGCAATGCAATCTCCGCTTCGACGACACGAACCCGACCAAGGAAGAGGTCGAGTTCTCCGAGTCGATCAAGCGCGACGTAGCCTGGCTCGGCTTCTCCTGGAGTGAGAACCTTTTCCACGCCTCCGACTACTTCGACCAGCTCTATGCCTGGGGCGAGGAGCTGATCCTGAAGGGAAACGCCTACGTCGACAGTTCCTCGGCCGATGAGATGCGGGCCATGCGCGGCACGTTAATAGAGGCCGGCCAGGAGTCGGCGTATCGCACCCGGAGCGTGGACGAGAATCTCGATCTCTTCCGGCGGATGAAAGCCGGCGAATTCCCCGACCACGCGCACGTGCTGCGGGCGAAGATCGACATGACCTCGCCGAACATCAACATGCGCGATCCGGTGCTCTACCGCATCCGCCATGAGCGCCACGACCGCACCGGCGACGCCTGGTGCATCTATCCGCTCTACGACTACGCCCATCCGCTGTCAGACGCCATCGAGCACATCACGCATTCGCTCTGCACGCTCGAGTTCGAGGATCACCGCCCGCTGTACGACTGGTTGATCGAAAGCGTCTCGGTGCCATCGCGCCCTCGGCAGTACGAGTTCGCGCGTCTCAATCTCAGCTACACGGTCATGTCGAAGCGGAAGCTGCTTCGCCTGGTCGAGGAGAAGCACGTCCGCGGCTGGGATGATCCGCGCATGCCGACCATCGCCGGACTGCGGCGCCGCGGATACACGCCCGCATCGATCCGCAACTTCTGCGAGCGGGTCGGCGTCGCCAAGCGCGAGAACGTCATCGATGCCGGCCTGGTCGAGTTCTGCGTTCGCGAGGATCTGAACACCACCGCGCCGCGGGTGATGGGTGTGCTCGATCCGCTACGCGTCGTCATCGACAACTACCCGGAAGGGGATACGGAGTGGTTCGATACAGGGACGCGCAAGGTTCCGTTCACAAGAACGCTTCTCATCGAGCGGGAGGACTTCATGGAAGAGCCGCCGAATAAGTTCTTCCGCCTCGCTCCCGGCCGCGAGGTGCGCCTCCGCTCGGCGTACTTCATCACCTGCACGGGAGTGGTGAAAGACGATGCCGGCAACGTCGTCGAGCTGCACGCGACCTACGATCGTGCCACGCGCGGCGGCGACTCTCCGGACGGACGGAAACCGAAAGCAACACTGCACTGGGTTTCCGCCGATCACGCCATCGACTGCGAGGTGCGCCTCTACGACCGACGCCATCGACTGCGAGGTGCGCCTCTACGACCGTTTGTTCCGGTCCGAGAACCCGGAGGAGAGCGGCAATTTCCTCGACGACCTCAATCCGAATTCACTCAAGGTTGTACCGCGCGCGAAGCTCGAGCCCTCGGTGCGCGGCGCGGCTCCCTTCACGCGTTACCAGTTCGAGCGACTCGGATACTTCTGCGTCGATCCTGATTCGTCCGGCGATGCCCTCGTCTTCAATCGCACGGTGACGTTGAAGGATGCGTGGGCGAAGGTGAAGTAGTACAGGGGTTACGGGGTCTCGCGGTTACGCGGTCTCGCGGCGTTTCGATCACCGCTGCCGCGAGACCGCGAGACCACGAGACCCTGCGAATCTTTAATCATCATTCTTTTTCATCTGCTATTCTTGCAGCCGTCCAATCGTCCATCTTTTTCGAAAGGGGTCGCGATGGCTGTTTGCTGGCGTTGTCCGAGTTGCGGTAAAGTCAGTTGCGAAGATGACGTGAACGCCACCGGCAAACCTGTCGCCTGCGATCACTGCGAACGGCCGTTTCCGCAGCAGGACACCCTTTGCACCGTCT
>WNFL01239839.1_pt2 | contig 15760 bp, 16 predicted proteins | sample 5400361 | NCBI WGS metagenome assembly WNFL01 (sample SAMN13153351, study PRJNA577476) | soil metagenome | isolation source: 40 cm soil on Douglas fir-dominated hillslope | place: USA:California | collected 2013-09-17
CCGGCGCCTTCGCGCGGCGCGAGGCGAGCGCCAAAGGGGGCCGCTACAGTCTCGACACGCTCGACCGCGCACTCGATCTGACCAAGGCCGGCAAGACCGACGCGATCGTGTTCGGGCCGCTCAACAAGAGTTCGCTGCACCTCGCCGAAATGGGCCACAACGACGAATTGCACTGGTTCGCGGAGCGCCTCGGCTACACCGGCCCGTTCTGCGAGTTCAACGTGATGGGCAAGCTGTGGACCTCGCGGGTGACCTCGCACGTGGCGCTGAAGGACGTGCCCGGCATGCTCAGCCAGGAAGGAGTGATTGACGCAATTCGCCTGATCGATCAGGCGCTGCGCCAGAACGGCGTGGCGGAGCCGCGTATCGCGGTGTGCGGACTCAACCCGCACAACGGCGACAACGGCGCGTTCGGGCGCGAGGAACTCGACATCATCGGCCCGGCCGTCGAACAGGCACGCAAGCTCGGCATGCCGGCGACCGGGCCATTCCCGGCCGACACGATTTTCCTGAAGGTGCAGGGCGACGATCCGGCCTACGACGCCGTCGTGACGATGTACCACGACCAGGGTCAGATCGCGATCAAGCTGATGGGATTCTGGCAAGGCGTGACCGTGCAGGGCGGGTTGCCGGTGCCGATTACCACGCCGGCGCACGGCACGGCATTCGACATTGCCACACTAGGCCGTGCCAGGGTCGAGCCGACCCGCCAGGCATTCGCGATCGCCTGCCGCATGGGCAAGTCGCGAAGGGCTGCGGCTGTAGGAGGAAAGTGAACCGATCGCCGCGATTTTCGACAGCCAGGTAATGCCGCACATGCCGGTCACGGGCATGTTCCGCCACGCGGCCGCACGACTTGTGAATCGGTGCGTGCCTGTTTTTGGATTTCGGATGACCGGACTGTATCGGGCAGACAACTTACGGGGCTTCAGATGACTGGCAAGCAGACGCTTTTACTGGTACAGAAATGTGCTCATACGTTCAGCTTCTATGATCTCACGAGCGGAAAGGCCGAGAAGCACATCGTGCTGCCCAATTTCCCCCATGAGTTCACCGTCGACCCACGGCGCAAGCTTGCCTACGTCGGTCACTATGGCATCGAAACCGCCAGCCATCTCGGTGACATGGGGGGGCACTCGGTGTTTGTGATCGACCTTGAAAAGCGCGAGCACACGGCGACGCTGAACATCTGGCCCTTCTATCGCCCGCACGGCATTACTGTGGATCAGGAAGGCCGCCTGTACGTGATGTCCGAAGCCCACAACACCTTGCTGCGGTTCAGCGCCCCGTATCAGCAGCGGGTACCCGATCTCGCTGTGCCTTCGGGCGGTTACAAGACCCATCTTTTTGCGCTGACCGCAGACGCGCAGACCGCCTACGCGCTCAACCTGCTGTCCAATACCGTTACCAAGATACGCCCGCACGACCCCGCATTCGCGCCGGTGGCGGTGATGCCCGGCCCGACGCCCGAAGGCAATTGCCTGTCGGCCGACGAGTCCTTGCTGTACGTGGCGAACCGTGGCGACGATACGATCGTCGCAATTGATACTGCAAGCATGAAGGTAGTGCAGCGAGGCAAGACGCGCCGCGACCCTAATCGTGTCTATCGGATCACTGATAGTCAGGGTCGGGACTGGTTGCTCACCACCAATTCCGGAGAGCAATCCTTGTCGGTATTCGATCTGGAGTTGCACGAGGTGAAATGCATCGAGCTGCCGGCCAATCCCCTGGCGCTTTCCCTGCACCCGACCGCGCGCGCCGCCTTCCTGTCGTTCCAGGATGAAAAGGTACGTCAGCTCAATCTGGACAACTTTGCCTTCGAGTTTGAATTCAGCACCCTGCGCGAGCCGGATTCGTCGTACTTGTGGGTGCATTGATCGCGCCTCGGCCACGAGAAGACCGAATCGCTTTTTCATTTCGGGACAAGTGCAACAGGAAGCAGGACTCATCAAGCGGAGGATCAAGCAATGATCGGCGATCGAATCGAAGTCAACATTTCAGGTGGTCTGGACATCCCGCTTCCGCGGATGGTGCACATTCGTCAGAAGTTCACTGCGCCTAAGCTCCCCAGCGTCAGCCAGGCAGTGGTCGAGCAATTCCAGCGCCCCGAGGTGCAAGACAAGATCAAGTCCGGCATGACGATTGCCGTTGGCTGCGGCAGCCGCGGCATTGCCAATATCGCCGAATGCGCGAAGCAGGTGATCGCGGAACTCAAGGCACTGGGCGCCAAGCCGTTCATCTTTCCTGCCATGGGCAGCCATGGCGGTGCGACACCCGAAGGCCAGCGCGCGGTGCTGGAGGGCTACGGCATTACCGAAAGCTTTGTCGGCTGTCCGATCCATTCGCAAATGGAAGTTGTCGAATTGGGCAAGTCCGACGGCATGCCCGTCCACATGGACAAGCTCGCGGCTGCGGCGGACGGCGTCGCACTGATCTGCCGGATCAAGCCGCATACCAACTACCGTGCGCCGATCGAAAGCGGCATTGTCAAAATGCTGACGATAGGCATGGGCAAGATCATGGGCGCCACCGAGCTGCATACGTTCGGGATGGATACGTTCGGCGAGTTATTGCCCAGGACGGCCCAGTTCATCATGTCCAGGAAAAACTTCCTGTTTGGTTTAGCGATGGTGGAGAATGCCGCCGACGAGACGGCGATTATCGAAGCCGTCCCGGCCGAACAGTTACTCGAACGCGAGCCGGTGCTGCAGGCAAAATCCAAGGAGTTGATGGCGCGTATCTACTTCGATGCGATCGACGTGCTGATCGTCGAGCAGATAGGCAAGAACATCAGCGGCCCCGGCATGGATCCCAATGTAACTGGCCGCAATCTGCGCTTTATCGAGTGGGAAGCCAAACCGCTCGTGAAGAAGATCGTCGTGCTCGGCCTGACGCCTGAAACCCACGGAAACTTCAACGGGATCGGCGTGGCGGATGTGATTACCATGCGCTTGTACAAGGAAATGGACATGCCGAGCACGTATGCCAACGTGATCGCGAGTTGCTTCCTGGACAACGGTAACATTCCGGTGATCATGAATAACGATGAGGAGGCGATCCGGTTGGCGGTGAAAACAGTGGTGCGTGTCAAGCCACTCGATGTGCGCATCGTGCGTATCCGCAATACGCTCGAGCTGCTCGACATTCAAGTGTCTGAACCGATGATGGCGGAAGTGCGAGCCAGGCCGGACCTCTATGAGATCAAGGGCAAGCCTGGGCCGCTGAAATTCGATGCCGAGGGAACGCTCAAGCCGATCGCCAGCATGCACCATGAGCATGCTAATCCGGTGGAGGATCCTTCTCCTGAGAGCGTGTTCTGACCCTGCCCGGAAACGGGGCGCCCTCCGCATCTTCTGAGCATTCAATCTTGCACATTCACCTCGACGCCATCGGCGGCGTAGCCGGCGACATGTTCATCGCCGCAGTACTGGACGCGTTTCCGGATCTGCGCGACGGCATGCTCCAGGCAATCCGTATTGCCGGCCTTCCCGAAAGCATCGGCTGCGACATCGTCGCGCATCGCGATCATGCCTTGGTCGGTGCGCGCTTTCTGGTGCAGGAACCGGCTTATCGGCTGCGCGACAGCCGCCTGTCACTGCTCGACGACGGCCACCATCACACGCGCTTCGGCGAGATCCGCGCGCGACTCGAAGGCAGCGCCCTGGCGCCCGCGGTGCGGCGGCACACGATCGGCATCTTCACGTTGCTGGCTGAAGTTGAAGGGAAGGTTCATGGCGCGCCGCCTGACGACGTCAGCTTCCATGAATTGGGCAGTTGGGATTCGATTGCCGACATCGTCGGTGCCGCCTACCTCATCGACGCGTTGGGTGCCACCAGTTGGAGCGTCAGCCCGCTGCCTCAAGGCTCCGGGCGAGTCGACACACAACATGGCTGGCTGCCGCTCCCGGCGCCGGCGGCAACCTTATTGCTGCAGGGCTTCCAACTGATCGACGACGGACTAACGGGCGAGCGAGTTACCCCCACCGGCGCCGCGATACTGCGGCACTTAAATGCGGCGCAGCAGGCTACGTTTCAGCCTCGCAGATTGCTGCGCAGCGGACATGGATTCGGAACCCGGACTTTCCCCGGACTGAGCAACGTGCTGCGACTGCTGGCCTTCGATCAGGTCGCTTCCTCCGGGGAGAGCCGCGACCAGGTGGTACAGATCGCCTTCGAAGTGGACGACCAGAGCCCCGAAGACCTGGCGATCGGTCTCGATCGCTTGCGCGCCAACCCTGGCGTGCTCGACGTATTGCAGGTGCCGGCCTTCGGCAAAAAAGGCCGCATGACCGCACATATCCAGATCCTGAGCAAGCAGGAACATCTGACCAGCGTGTTCGAAGCGTGCTTCAGCGAGACTTCGACCATTGGACTGCGCTGGCAACGGGTGGAACGCCGCATCCTGGAACGCAGCCAGGCCACGGTTGAGGTAGGTGGGCGCAGCGTCAGCGTGAAGCTGGCGAAGCGCCCCGATGTCGCCACGGCCAAGGCGGAGAGCGACGATTTGCTGTCTGCCGCGGGGCGCAACGAGCGCGAAAATCTACGAAGACAGGCCGAGACCGCCGGCCTCGCAATCAGCGCCAAATGAATGCGCCAGCCTCAGTAGCCGAGTTTGCTGCCGCCCGGCTTGATGCACTGGAGTCCGTGCTGCGCGGCATGGGTCGCGTTGCGGTGGCTGTCAGCGGCGGAGTGGACAGCATGACTTTGGCGAGCGTCGCGCAGCGTACTCTGCGGAATGGCGCAACGATGTTTCATGCCATCTCGCCAGCCGTGCCTGCTGAAGCCACCAAGCGCGTCCAAGGGTTGGCCGAACATGAGGATTGGCGTCTGACACTAATTGACGCGCACGAATTCGAGCACCGCGAATACCTGCGCAACCCGCTGAATCGCTGTTTTTATTGCAAGACCAGCCTTTACGGCGCGATCCTGCCACATACCGATGCCCAGATCGTCTCCGGCACCAACCTCGACGATCTGGGCGAGTATCGGCCCGGACTGATTGCCGCCAGGGAGCACGGAGTACGCCATCCGTTCGTCGAAGCGCAAATCGCCAAGACTGCCGTGCGCGCGATCGCGCGTCACTTGGGGCTGAGCGAGCTGTCCGAGTTGCCCGCCTCGCCCTGCCTTTCCAGCCGCATCGAAACCGGTATTGCGATCGATGCCGGTATGCTCGATTGCGTGCATCAGACCGAACGCCTGATCGCGAGCGAACTTTCTCCGAAAACTGTGCGCTGCCGGGTGCGGGCGAAAGGGGTTGTGATCGAACTCGACGAGGCGACTCTGTCGCGGCTCGCGAATGATCGGAGAGATGCGCTGGCGGGACAGGTGCGATCGCGGTTCGCACACGCCGGCTTCGACTATCCGGTCGATTTTGCGCCCTACCGCGTCGGCAGCGCGTTTCTGCACCCGGTCAAACTTGTCCGCTAGCCGGGACATCAGGCTGGACCTGCAACGCGCCGAGCGTCTGGGGTTCGACGAAGCCATTCTTTGCGCGCCGAAGGCGCTTTCTCATCTGACCCATATCCTCGATCACGCACAGTCAGAGGGGCTGCGTCTGCTGCTGACCCGACTGGCTCCCGAGCAGCTTGCCCAATTCCCCGAGCAGCACCGCGACCGCATCGACTTCGAGCCGCTGTCGCGTACCGGCTACTTCGGCCCGGCGCGTGAAGTAACCGGGGACGCGCGTGTCGCGGTGGTCGCCGCGGGAACCTCTGATGTACCCGTGAGCCGTGAAGCGGCGCGCACTCTGTACTACTACGGCGTACCCAGCGTCGAGATCACCGATGTCGGGGTTGCCGGGTTATGGCGTTTGCTGGATCGGATCGACGAGATCCGCCGCATGCCGGTCGTGATTGCGGTCGCCGGGATGGATGCAGCGCTGCCGACGGTGCTCGCCGGACTGGTTGCGAGCGTCGTCATCGGCGTCCCGACGTCGGTCGGTTACGGTGTGGCGAGCGGGGGCGAATCCGCGCTCAGGTCGATGCTGTCGAGCTGCGCACCCGGATTGTTGGTCACCAACATCGACAATGGCTATGGCGCAGCATGCGCGGTACTGCGCATGCTGCGCATCGGCCGCGTTGCCTGAGCCCGCGCGGCCAACTTCGACACCGGTCGGCCACCGGTAAGAGCGATTCCGGGGCAGACCAACCGGATCGCCCGTGTCACTACCTGCCCCAGCGCAGCACCATCGGATCGAGGCGCCGCGCGGCATCGATCAGTCCTACACGCGTGGCAGGATGCATCGGCGGGAACGGATGGCGCGGCGCTTCGCAGGCAATGACCCCGCCTTCCTTCATCAGCGATTTGCACGCCAGCAGTCCGCCCTGCCGGTTCTCATAGTTGATCAGCGGCAGCCAGCGGGTATAGGCGGCCACGGCTTCCTCGCGCCGCCCGGCGTGGAACGGATCGAAGATGGTGCGAATGCCGTCCGGGTAGCCGCCGCCGGTCATCGCGCCGGTCGCGCCGGCATCGAGATCGGGGAGCAAGGTGATGGCTTCCTCGCCATCCCACGGGCCTTCGATCGCATCGCCGCCGACGCGGATCAGTTCGCGCAGCTTCGACGCGGCGCCAGGAACTTCGATCTTGAAGTACGCGACGTTGGCGATTTCCTTGGCCATCCGCGCCAGAAATGGCACCGACAGCGTCGTGCCGCTGGCCGGCGCGTCCTGGATCATGATCGGGATCGTGATAGCGTCCGACAGCCGCTGGAAGAACTCGTAAATCTGCGGCTCCGGAACGCGGAACGTGGCGCCGTGGTAAGGCGGCATCACCATCACCATCGCGGCACCGGCCTCCTGCGCGCGGCGCGAGCGCTCGGCGCATACCCGCGAGCTGTAGTGCGTGGTGGTGACGATCACCGGCACGCGCCCGGCGACGTGCTTGAGGGTCGTGCTCGTCAGGGTCTCGCGCTCGTCGTCGGAAAGCACGAACTGCTCCGAGAAGTTGGCCAGGATGCACAGCCCGTTGGAACCCGCGTCGATCATGAAATCCAGGCAGCGCTTCTGGCTTTCGAGATCGAGTTCACCTTGATCGGTGAACGTCGTCGGAACCACTGGAAACACACCTTTGTAGCGTGCTGTCTTGAAAGCACTCATCGAAGTCTCCCTATAATCATTCGCCCTCAGCCGTTGTGATGCTCAGGGGCTGAGCCATGCGGCTTAAGAAGTGATGTCTCAGGTTTACTGGAAATTCGAGATCGGATGCATCCTGCGGGTTGAACGTTTGGCAGCGTTCGAATCGATCAACGGGGAGGAACATCCCGATGGTAAGAATACCCGCATCCAGGCAGACGCGAAAGCAGCTTGCAAAGCTTTTTGCTGGCAAAGAAGCGTCGAAGGAGAACGGAGCAATCTGGTGAAGTCTGCGGCCCGCCTGATTGTCGAAAGAATTCCGCACGCCCGTTGCGGCCTGCGTGGATTCCGAACCCGGCAGTTGTGGCACACTTACGCGACATCGGGGTCAGGAACCGCCTCGGCAGCCCGGGAGACGCCAGCGTGGGAAAAGACATTCAACCCTCTGCCCAGCGCATCTGGGAACATTGCGAAGCGCTCGCCCGCTGCTCCGAGCAGGCGGACGAACTGACGCGCGTGTTTCTGTCGCCGCAGCAGCACGCCGCGAACGAGCTGGTGCAGGGCTGGATGCGCGAAGCCGGCATGGACGCGCGGCTCGACGCGATCGGCAACGTCGTCGGGCGCTACGAAGGCAGCGAGCCGGGCCTGCCCAGCCTGCTGATGGGTTCGCACCTCGACACGGTGCGCGACGCAGGCAAGTACGACGGGATGCTCGGCGTGATTGCGGCGATCGAATGCGTACATGTGCTCAACCAGCGCGCGCAGCGCCTGCCGTTCGCGCTGGAGGTCGTCGGTTTCGCGGATGAGGAAGGCGTGCGCTTCGGCGCGACGCTGCTGGGCAGCCGCGCGATCGCCGGCACTTTCGATCCGGCGCTGCTCGACAAGACCGATAAGGGCGGAATGACGATGCGCCAGGCGCTCGCCGAATTCGGCCTCGACCCGGCGCGCATTTCCAGAGCGGCAAAAAAACCGCAGGAAGTGCTCGCCTTTGCGGAACTGCACATCGAGCAGGGCCCGGTGCTCGAAGACGAGGGCCTGCCGGTCGGCGTGGTGACAGCGATCAACGGCGCCAGCCGCTTCTCGGTCGAGATCGACGGTATGGCGGGCCACGCCGGCACAGTGCCGATGAACCTGCGGCAGGACGCGCTCGCCGCCGCCGCCGAATGCGTGCTGGCGATCGAAGCGCGCGCGCGGCAGACGCCGGAATTGGTGGCCACCGTGGGCCGCATCGAAGCGCTGCCCGGGGCAACCAATGTGGTTCCCGGTAAGGCCGTTTTCACCATCGACATCCGTTCTCCGCGCGATGCGGAGCGGATCGACGCGGTGGCCGATGTGAAGCGTGCAATCGAATCCGCTTGCGCGCGCCGCAAGGTCCGGCCGACCATCATCCAGACTCACGAAGGCAAGACCGCGGCGTGCGCGCGCTGGCTGATGGATGAGATCGGCGCGGCGATCGCCGCGGAGGGCATCGCGGTGCGCGAACTGCCGAGCGGCGCCGGTCACGACGGCATGGCGATCATCGATCTGCCCGCCGACATCGGCATGCTGTTCGTGCGCTGCAAGGGTGGCATCAGCCACAACCCCGCCGAGGCGATCACGCTCGAAGACGTGGAAACCAGCACGCGCGTATTCCTGCATTTCATTGAAAACTTCCAACCCAAGCCGAGGCGCTGACATGAGCGAAGCCGCCATCCGTGCCATCGAAAGCTTTCTCGCAGCGAAGCGCGCGGAACAAACCCGCTTTCTTGCGGAACTGGTCAAGGTTCCATCGGACAATCCACCGGGAGACTGTGCCGCGCATGCCGCGCGCGCGGCCGAACTCGTCGCGGCGCTGGGCCTTACCGTCGAACGCCATCCTGTGCCAGACGAGGTCGTGCGGGCCAATGGCATGATCTCCGCGGTTAACCTGGTGGTGCGCGAGAAATTCGGCGACGGCCCCACGGTCGCGTTGAACGCCCACGGCGACGTGGTCCCGCCGGGCCTCGGCTGGAGCAAGGATCCTTACGGCGCAGAGATCGAGGACGGGTTCATGTACGGCCGCGGCGTCGCGGTATCGAAGTCGGATTTCGCCACTTACGCCTTCGCGCTGCTCGCGCTCAAGGCGAGCGGGGCGAAGCTCTTCGGCAGCATCGAGCTTCATCTCACCTACGATGAGGAAGCCGGCGGCCTGATCGGCCCCGGCTGGCTGCTGGCGCAAAAAATCTCCAAGCCCGACTATGCGATCTCCGCCGGCTTCGCTTACGGAATCACTACGGCGCACAATGGCTGTCTGCATCTGGAGGTCGAAGTGCTCGGCAAGTCGGCCCACGCGGCCCGGCCCGACACCGGGGTCGATGCGCTGGAGGCCGCGACCGGCGTGCTTTCCGACCTGTACGCAATCCGCAGGAGCTACGCGGCAAAGAAGTCCGCGACCGACGGAATCGAAAGCCCGACGCTCACCGTGGGGCTGATTTCCGGCGGGATCAATACCAACGTCGTGCCGGACAAGGTGACGCTGCGCCTCGACCGCCGTATCATTCCCGAGGAGAACCCGGCCGAGGTGGAGGCAACGCTGACGCAGCAGATCACCGACTCAGGCGCGAAGTGGCCGGGAATCACGGTGAAGATTCGCCGCATCCTGCTCGCCACACCATTCGTACCGATGCGGGGGCAGGAGAAGCTCGTCGCCGCGATCCGCAAGCACGCGGTGCCGATCATGGGCGAGGAAGTTCGGCCCCATGGCGTGCCGCTTTACACCGACGCGCGGCTGTACTCGGCCGCCGGAATCCCGACAGTGCTCTACGGCGCAGGGCCGCACACGCTGCTTGAAGCCAACGGCCACCGCGCCGACGAGAAGCTCAAGCTCGACGATCTCTACAAGGCGACGCGCGTCGTGGCGCTTGCGCTGCACGACCTGCTCGCGCGGTGACGAGAGAACAACGCAGCATGCGAGCCCCCGACCCCAACTATCCACGCGACCTGATCGGCTACGGCCGCAACCCGCCGCACGCGCAGTGGCCCGGCCATGCGCGCATCGCGGTGCAGTTCGTGCTCAACTACGAGGAAGGTGGCGAGAACTGCGTGCTCCACGGCGACAAGGCTTCGGAGCAGTTCCTGTCGGAGATCGTCGGCGCGGCGGCGTTCGAGGCGCGCCACCTGTCGATGGAATCGATCTACGAATACGGCTCGCGTGTCGGCGTGTGGCGCATCCTGAAGGAGTTCGAGCAGCGCCGCCTGCCGCTCACGGTGTTCGGCGTTTCGATGGCGCTGGAGCGCCACCCGGAAGTGACGCAGGCGTTCGTCGAGCTGGGCCACGAAATCGCCTGCCACGGCTGGCGCTGGATTCACTACCAGAACATCGACGAGGCCACGGAGCGCGAGCACCTGCGCATCGGCGTGGAGATCGTTCGGCGCCTCACGGGATCGGCGCCGCTCGGCTGGTACACCGGCCGCGACAGCCCGAATACGCGCCGGCTGGTGGCGGATCACGGCGGCTTTCTGTCCGGCGTGCCCCGGAGCGACGGCGAGACGGTGCCGCACCTGGTGGTGCCTTACACGCTCGACACCAACGACATGCGCTTCGCCACGCCGCAGGGCTTCAACACCGCGGAGCATTTCTTCGTCTATCTGCGCGACAGCTTCGACGCGCTGTACGCAGAGGGCGCGGAGACGCCGCGCATGCTGTCGGTCGGCATGCACTGCCGCCTGCTCGGCCGGCCCGGGCGGATCGTGGCGTTGCAGCGCTTTCTCGACCACATCGAGAAGCACGACCGGGTGTGGGTGTGCCGCCGCGTGGACATTGCGCGCCATTGGGTCAAGACGCACCCGGCGCGATAGCGCGAGCGGTGCGCAAAACGGCATTCCGCGCCCTACCGCCGACGGCGGCCCGCGTAGATACAGTCTCTGCCGCCAACGTCAATGCGCCTCCGCCTCGCGTGCCGCGGCCTTGGCGCTGGCGATCACGTCGCCCTTGAGGCCGTTGAAGTAAAGGTTGAGCAGCACCGCGACGATCGCCGCCAGCAGGATACCGCTGTGAAGCAGTGGCGAAAGCACCTTCGGCATTTGCTGGAAGAACTTGTCGGCGACCAGCGGGATCATTCCCAGCCCGATTGAAATCGCCACGATGTACGGGTTGTAGCGGTTGTCCCGCAGGTTGGAAGACATCAGGATGCGAATCCCGGTTGCCGCGACCATGCCGAACATGATGATGCCGGCTCCGCCGAGGACGAACTGGGGCACGGACGCAACCACGTGCGCCATTTTGGGGAACAGCCCGAACGCCACCAGGATCGCGCCGCCGGCAACACACACCCAGCGGCTCCTGACGCCGGTGATTCCCACCAGGCCGACATTCTGCGAGAACGACGTGTAGGGGAAGGTATTGAAAATTCCGCCGATCAGCGTTCCCAGCCCGTCGGTGCGCAGCCCGGCGGTCAGATCCCTTTCGTGCAATTCCTTGCCGGTGAGGTCGCCCAGCGCGAGGAACATGCCGAGCGATTCCACCATCACCACGATCATCACCAGGCACATCGTCGCGGCAGCGACCAGCTCGAAGGTCGGCATGCCGAACTGGAACGGGTAGATGAACGCCACCCACGGCGCCTCGGCGGTGCCGGCGAAATTCACCTTGCCCATGAAAATCGACACCACCAGCCCGACGACGATGCCGAGCAGCACCGCGATGTTGGCGAAGAACCCTCTGGCGAACTTGGTAATCAGCAGCACCGCGATCAGCACGATCAGCGCTATCGAGAGGTGTTCCGGCGCGCCGTAAGCCGGATTGGCGATCATCTGGCCGGTGGCGGCGTCACGGATCATCGGCTGGCCGCCGGCCGCCCAGTTGATCGCCACGCGCATCAGCGAGACGCCGATCCACCGGCGGAAACAGCGGCAGGCAGCGCGACACCAGCGGCGCGAACAGTATGCCGAAGATGCCGGCGACGATCACCGCGCCGAAGATGCCGGTGATGCCGATTGCCGGGTTCGTCGCCATCGCCAGCATCGGCGACAGCGACGCGAAGGTTACGCCCATCATCACCGGCAGCCGGATGCCGAAGCGACCGACGCCGAGTGCCTGGATGATGGTCACGATGCCGCAGCAGAACAAGTCCGCGTTGATGAGCAGCGCGACCTGTTCCTTGGGCAGCTTCAGCGCCCCGCCGACGATCAGCGGCACCGCCACCGCGCCGGCGTACATCACCAGCACGTGCTGGAGACCCAGCGCGAACAGCTTGCCGCCGGGGAGTTTTTCGTCGACTGCGTTCGTCGATCCGGTCGTTGCTGCTCTATCGTTGCTCGCCATGATGCCCCCTCGACTTATCGGTTGATATGTGCTCCCTGGGCGAACCAGGTGGCGATCAGTTGCCGCTCTTCATCGGTCATTTGGGTGAGATTGCCGATCGGCATGTAGCGATTGCCCACGGTCTCTCTCACCTTCGCTGCGTGCTGCAAAATCTGTTCCGGCTTTTCCAGAATCACGCCTTTGGGCGGCTGCGCGAAGCCGGGCTGCGTCGGCGCGGCGGCATGGCAAGCTACGCAGCGCGCTTCGATGACTGCGCGCACCCGGCCGAATTCGAGCGCTGGCGCGGCTTGCGCCGGTGCGACCGCGCGCTGCGGCGCGATTGCCAGCGCGACGACGGCGAGGATCGCCACCGCCGCCGCCGGCACCGGCCAGTTTTCCTTCCCCTTGTGGCGCTGCACGAAAAAGATGCGTATTAGCACTCCCGCGAGCATGATCGCCACCAGCACCAGCCAGCCGTACTTCGCGCCGTAGGTCATCGGATAGTGGTTGCTGATCATCGCGAACAGCACCGGCAGCGTGAAGTAGGTGTTGTGTGTCGAACGCACCTTGCCGCGCATCCCCGGTGCCGGGTCGGGACTTCTCCCGGCGCGGATCTCCGCCACCATCTTGCGCTGGCCGGGGATGATGACGTGCGCCACGTTGGCGACCATCATCGTTCCCAACATCACGCCGACGTGGATGTAGGCTGCGCGCGCGCCGAACACCTGGAACGCGAACCAGGCGGCGAACGCCAAGTAGAGGAACAGCACCGCCAGCAGAACCATCTCGTTCTTGCCGAGCAGCTTGCACAGCGCGTCGTAAACAAGCCATCCCACGACGATGTAGGTAATGCTGATGCCAACCGCTACCGCCGGCGTCAGGTCCATCACGCTCTTGTCGATCAGATAGGTGCTGGCCCCGAACCAGTAGACGATCGCCGTAAGGGCGATGCCCGACAGCCAGGTGGTAAAAGCCTCCCACTTGAACCAGTGCAGGTCTTCGGTGAGCGGCTCGCCTTTCGGCCCGGTGAGCAGCTTCTGGCTGTGATAGAAGCCGCCGCCGTGCACCGACCACAATTCGCCGTGCACGCCGCGTTCCCGGTCCGCCGACTTCTCTGGCGGCGTGAGGTGATTGTCCAGCCAGACGAAATAGAACGATGATCCGACCCACGCGATGCCGGTAATCAGATGCAGCCAGCGCACCAGAAGATTCAGCCAGTCGAGAACATAGGCTTCCAAAAACCCCTCCGTAGATCAACTGCCGCGGTAGGTCGAATAGCTCCACGGCGTCGCCAGCAGCGGCACGTGATAGTGCCCCTGGGGGTCGGCAATGCCAAAGCGCAGCGGCACTTGGTCGAGGAACGGCGGATTGGTCTGGCCGAGATCGCGGCTGGAGAAGTACTCCGCGACGTGGAACGTCAACTCGTAGCGCCCCGCCTTGAGCGCATCACCGCTGAGCAACGGCTCATCGGTGCGGCCGTCGGCGTTGGTGCGGACCGTCTTGAGAGTGCGATAGCCGGCGCCGTCGTGCAGCGCAAGGTCGATCCTCACCCCTGCCGCGGGCTTCCCGGTTACGGTATCCAGCACGTGCGTGGAGAGACGTCCCATGTCGATTCCTTATGGCGTTGGGCGTTGGGGAAGTGCCGTAGGGTGCGCAGCGCCTTTCCGTTCGCAGCTACCTTTACCGTCCGCGCCATACCGAAATCCCCCAAGGCGAAATCTTGAACGGCAGATGATAATGTTCGCGCACATCGGCGACGGTGAAGCGGAACGCGATCGTTTCCTGGAACGCCGGCGCGGCCTCCACCAGACCGGCGGCGCGGTAGTAATCGCCGGCGTGCAGCAGCACCTCGTGAACTCCCGGAGCAATTCCCGTGCCCTGGTTCATCGGATGGTCGAGCACGCCGCCTTCACCGATCGCGCCGGCGCCGACTTCGCGCGATCCCGCGTCCGTAAGTGCGCTGACCACAACACGCAGACCGGTCGCTGGGACTCCGCGCACCACGTCAACGACGTGGATCGACACGCCTGGCATGGCGATTCGTTAGTTCAGCTTTGCGCCTGACGCCTTGACCGCCGGGCCCCAATCGGCGATCTGCTTTTGCACGAACGCCGTGAACTGCTCCGGCGTCATCTTTCCGGTGGCGATGCCAAAATCGGCAAAACTCTTCAGCAGCTTGGGATCTTCAAGCGCTGCCTGCGTTGCTTTGTTGAGAGCGTCCACGATGTTTCGCGGTAAGCCGGCGGGCGCAGATATGCCGAAAAAGTTCTCTGCAACGAGCTTCGGATAACCGGCTTCGACAATCGTAGGCAAGTCCGGCGCCATCGCTGCGCGCTGCGCCGATGTCACCGCCAGCAGCCGCAGCCGGCCCGACTTCTGAAACTGCACATTCTGCGGCAGCGTGTCGATCGCAAACAGGATCGAGCCGCCGAGCAGATCGTTGTGCATCGGTCCCGACCCGCGATAGCCGACGTGTTCGAGCTTGATTCCCGCCTGCGCCTTGAACAGCTCGCCGACGTTGCCGGCCCCGGCTGCTGCTTCGCCCAGGCAATGAATTCGGCCACATTCTTGGCCGGTACGGACGGGTGCACCACCAGCACGTTCGGCACCGATCCGATATAGGCGACATGGGTGAAGCTTTTCAGCGGGTCGTAGGTCCGTGGTTCCAGCATAAACGGGGCCAGGCTGATCGGCGCGGTGTTCGACAGCATCAGCGTGTATCCGTCGGCGGGTGCACGGGCGACTTCGTTGGCGCCGATCGTGGTGCCGCCGCCCGGCCGGTTATCGACGACGAAGGACTGCCCGAGTTTCGCCGCCAGCAGCGGGCTCAGGTGACGGGCGACGACATCGCTGGAGCCGCCGGGCGCAAAGGTGACGACGATCCTCACCGGCTTGGTGGGATAGTTCTGGGCAGGTGCGGTAACCGGCAACAGCATCGCAGCAAAAAACGCGAACGTAACGCAGGACAGGCGGCGCATGAAAGCTCCCTTTGATGTGAATCGGCGAATTGGCATTGGATTCGAATCGCGGAACCCACGACTCAGGCAGTGCCATAAGGTGCGCAGCGCAACGGTGCGCCGGTGAAGCGTTGCGCACATTCGGCACTGCGGCGAATGATCGCGCTCAAACAGCCGCCTTGCTGTCGTCGAACAGCCGGTCGAGCCGCATCCGGGTAATTGCGTAGATCTGCTCTAGGCAGGCACCGAGCTCGGCTTCGCTGTCGTTACCGACCCGACGGGCAAACTCGCTGAAGATTCCGTCCTTGGTGTAGTTGCGCACCGCGATGATGAATGGAAATCCGTGCGTGGCGCGATATTTGGCATTGAGCTCGGAAAGCCTCGTCATTTCGGCTCTGGTGAGCCGGTCGAGTCCTGCGCTCGCCTGCTCCGCCACGGAGGAATCGGTCATTGTTCCCTCCTGCGCTTCCTTG
>WNFL01291766.1_pt1 | contig 15756 bp, 17 predicted proteins | sample 5400361 | NCBI WGS metagenome assembly WNFL01 (sample SAMN13153351, study PRJNA577476) | soil metagenome | isolation source: 40 cm soil on Douglas fir-dominated hillslope | place: USA:California | collected 2013-09-17
TGCCAAGGGAGAGTCTCAAGAGAGTCTGGAATAATGGCAGACCAGCATTGATGGAGTAGGATGGGATATTAATTGAGGAAAGCTCAAGCTCCTCAAGTCGGAAGAAATTGGGGAGTATGGCAAGAGTCCATCTTTTATTATGAGGGTTGTGTATCCTGAGAACACTCAGTTGGCTGAAATATGGCTCGAAAATTGGGAGGGTTTGTTGGAGGTGGTCTGGCAGTCCTTTGCCGGTATGGACCATGACAGATGTGGCAATGGCAAGGACACATGATTTAAAAAAGGAAGAAAATCCTTGAAATGGCATTAATTGGTGGATGTCGAGTGCTGCAAAGTCCAGCACATTTCGGCCACTGTCTAGGTTTAACACCTCCCACTTGATATCAGAGCGTTTGAAGCAGAGATCGAATGATTCCAATGGTGTCGTAGTCTCGCTTCTGGACCAACCAATGGCCATAAGTGGGGGAAGGATGTCCAACCGGTCCGTCTGACGAAGCCATCGCTCATATTTCAGTACCAATCTCCTCAGGGATGGACATATACTTGATTCCCATTTCCCCGCATGCTTGGGCGGGTGCTCATCCCAATCCCTGTCAAATCTGCCTTTTGGGTCATACATTGGTTTGGCAAGCAAGGCCTTGAAGAAGCGTCGACCCAACACACACGGCTTTGCAATGTCTAGCCGTAGCTCGTTCAGAGCAGGAAGGAGCTTTAAGACTGATACCAGTAGACGCTCGTCACATAAAACAGAGAGGTGTAGCACGCGGGGTTGCCAATGAAAGCCTAAACCCGCTCTACAGAGCAGAATGACCTGTCTGCTTCCACGTAACGGAGTCCATTCATTACTTTTCATTGTCATTGAATAGACCTTGGGTGCCTGGAACCACCCAGCAACCTCCACGCTTCGATGTCCGAGCTCAAGCTCCTGACAAATTGGAAAATAAACCTCAGACGACAATGGAGGATGAATTGCTGGAGAATGGATTGAGCAACTTTGTAGTTGAGGAAAATTCCGTCCCCCCATCCACTGAATTGAGACAGCCTTGAGGCGTAAATGGTGAAGGGTATGGATAAGGGGCAGATCGACGTCATCTGCATAGGGTGGGAGAGAGATGTTAGTTAGATCGAGGGCCTCAATCCTCAAAAGATGTGGAAGAAGATCGACCAAATCTGGTGTCGTTGGAGTGTCTGTCTTCAAAGTCGTAAGAAAGTGAAACAATTGGACATATTCTGGTTGGATAAGGTGACTGAAAGTCTGGTGCGATGTTGTTTCTATCATAGAGAGGCTCCCCACAGCGGCCGTACCGATATTCTCCAGAATTCGGTCTAGCAGAGGTGAGGACTTGGCTTGTGAGGCCACCCTGATATATTTGAGCTCATTTATGGGGGGTATGATAACAGAACTAGGCACCGGAATGCCGTGCGGCAAGGAGTTGATTGTCAGCCGCCTCCAACGAGATGCGTTGGCCAACACCAGAGCGAGTGCTATGTATCTCTCACCCGCACTCTCATCCTCTTTCCTTTCCACATCTTCCTCTGTGTCAATCTCGACGTTCATCCACCATACCTTCTGCAAGAACCGCTCCACTCTATCTGGAGCGGTCCAGGTTCCCAGCTTAAGAGATTGCCACATGCTAGCCATCCCTTCAACAATTCGGCACCAGTCTCGGCAGACCAGCATAAGTCTGATTGGAGATTGATCGCTTGAGAAATCGATGGTGAATACCTCCGTAAGAATCTCGATTGGGAGGCGGTAGATGGGCGTTACGAAGTCTCGGGCTTGTCTGTACTGGTGCTGAAGGGTCTGGAGAGACCTGTCGTCGTGTTTAACCCAGGATGCACGTCGACGGAACTCCCACTGAAGGGCTGCGGCGAGTTCTACACGTTTGGAAGCTTCCAGCTGAGACAACTGCGACCCGTGTTGGGAAATCGCCTCTTGGATCTGAAGGCGCTGTTTTCCTCCTCCTTTTCTAGCCAGGCCACGACCTAGTGTGATTTCGAAGCAACCATCTACATCTGGGTTGAGTGGATGATGAGCAGGGGTGTTTTCGTCTGTGGATTTATGGACGGCCATCGATCGACGGCTGGGCAAGGCAGAAGCGAAGAGCGGAAGAGCCACGTGTTCAGGGATGGTTGAGGCGGCAACACGGAATAATTTCATTCTATTCGGATTTTGAAATGGTTAAATAAAATGCACAGTTTAGTGGTCTTTGCATGGAGTTTTCATCTCTGAGATGATAAGTGGTGATGCTCATTCTGCCGAAACACATTAATGATTGTGCAAGCCGAAACCCTGGTATCCTCTGCCCGCTCATTTACCTGCTTCTCTTACATCCGTTCATATTCCTCTTACGTCCATCATGATCCAAGTACGCCCCTCGCGAATGTGAGTCTAGAACGTGCAGAGTATGCAAGGCGTGAGTCGACTTCAGCCTACCCCTGCTCGGTTGTGGAGATTGGCCAGAGGTGTTGGGCGTGAGGCTGGGGCCAGCCATTTGAAATTGCGCGTCGGCGAACGTTATTTAAGATAAAGATTTTATTATAATAAAATTTATTACTGGCTGATGGTACACAGTCGTTGGGTTTGAGGCTGGATTATAATAGAGGTGGCGACAGATTTGACAGGTAATAGATCGAACTGTAAATTGCAGTGAGGACAGTGGTGCGCATGGTGTACAAAATTTAATTGCAAACATATATCCTTACAATCACTGAGGTTGCGGCTGACTAAGCACAAATTGTGGCATTTAAACTCCGCCTGCCCAATGTCCGTCTTGAACCCAATATTCCCCTCTGCCACCATGGAACAAGCACCGCTCTTCTATTGCCGTGATTACAATAACAGCAAACCCAGGGACTAGTCTACATTACGCAAAAGGGACGGTAAATATGGTGCGCAGGGCAAGCCAACATCTATATGCTCCGCCAGTGCAGCAAAGGAGCGGCATACACTCGAAATTAAGAAACGAAAACGGGATGAGGAGGGTCCTGACCCATATGGTGATCCAGTAGTGCCCGATCGCACCACATCTATCAAGCAATTCACAGCACTGCTCCACAAACAAGTCCGTACAGTCGATCTCTGTCGTTCTGCATGTGCACCCACTCAAGGACTAGCTGGATAAGCAGGTGAGATATGTACAGGGATTGTTGGGCATGTGTGGGAGGCCACTGGGTTCGGGTTTACGTACAGCTGGTTTACACTTGAGGGACAATGGCTGATGCTCCCACTGCTCAATTAGATACAAGGCAGAACACCTACAGACGAATGTAATTGTTCAGCGAGTGTACGAATGCTGCCATACGACAGCCAGCAGCAACAATCGCAAGAAGAGACTCAATATGGAGCAAGCCCTTCCATTGAAATAGAATGGGTGTCTCTGCCTTGCTCTATCTTGAGCCTCTTCTCGCGGTTGTTCCTGCTGGCTGTCGTTTGGCAGCATTCGTACACTCGCTGGACAGTTCCATTCGTCTGGAGGTGTTTTTTCTTGTATCTAATTGAATAGTGGGAGCATTGTACACTGTAACTCGAGTGTAAACTAGCCATATGTCAATCTGAAGCCAGTGGCCTCCCACACATGCCCAACAATGTTCATATCTCACCTACTTCTCCATCTAATCCTTGAGTGGATACATGTGCAAAACAACAGGGATCGCCTGTAAGGGCTTGTTTGTGGAGCAGTGCCGTGAATTGCTCAATAGATGTGGTGCGATCGGGCTCTGCTGGATCCTCAGACGGGTCAGGACCCTCCTCATCCCGTTTTCGTTTCTTGATTTCACATCTATGCCGCTCCTTTGCTGCACAGGAGCAGCATCTAGATGTTGGCTCGTCCTGCACACCATATTTATCGTCTGTTTTGCATAATGTAAATTGATCCCTGGGTTTGCTATTAGTTCAATCATGCAGTAGAGGTTCCGTGCTTGTTCTATGGTGGCAGAGGGGAATATTGGGTCACCGACATGGGCGGAGTTTGAATTTCACATTTGTGCTTCAGTCAGCCGCAACCGAAGTGATTGTAAAGATATATATTTGCAATTAGATTTTGTACCCTATGCGCACATTCGTCCTCAGTCCTTTTTGCTGGGCTTGAGGAACCTAACCCAGCGCGCCTCGGCTCGATGTGACAATTCGGCACGTGAGTAATGGGTCCTACGTGGGAGCACAAGGTGGACATGTGGGGGCGACCCCGTGAGTGGAATTATTTCGGGACCCAAAACAACAAACTGGAAATAGGATTATGGTACGAGATCTGAGGGCACATACACGAATATAGCAAATGGCCAAGGTCACTCTTTTCGTCTCTTCTTTTTCTTCTTCTCGCTGTCGATCTCCATCTCATCCTCTTCATGCTTCCGCTTTTTGCTCTTCTTCTTCTCAGAACTGTCCGCACGCATGTTGGACGTGGGCGCCATAGCAGCAGCAATGGCAGCATCGGCCGCAGCAGCAGCCTCTGCCCTCTTCTTCTCCTTCTTCAATCTCTTGCGCTCTTTCCGTTCCTCATCCGTCTCCATTGGCACTGGAATAGCGTCCAATAAATAGGTAAGATGTATAAAAGGATCACATACGAACGACATACCGTCTTTTGGCTCAGATTTAGGCTCTTCTTCTATCGCAGCAGCAGCAACGACATCAGCCTTTCGCTTTCGCTTCTCTTCCTTTGCTCTCCTCTTCTCCTCTTTCTCTCTCCTCTTTTCCTCCTTGACATCCAGCACTGCGTTGATCGCTAAAGCCTCCGCGCCCTGCCGTTGAGTGGGTAGGAATCCGACTGCGTCGGCTGCAGTATTATACTGCTTGACCTCGGTCTTCATTTCGAACCTCGGTTGCTCCTTCTTTTTCTCACCCTTGAACGGTGTCGTTGTCGTGAGGTCGTTGCGGTATTCTAGAGCACGGAGACGGGATTCAAGCTTCGCCCGGTTTTCAATACCGATGGAGGAGGCATCGGCACTAGACTTGGAATCTGCATCTGATAACGCGTCTACGCGGATTGACAGGGCAGCTTTAGTCGCAACCATACGGGCCATCTTTCCCTTTAATTTTTGAGGGGCTTGGCCGACAAGGGAAGCCTGTAGGCTCGCTGGTTAATGTGAATTTCATAAAGTGAGGCCAATGCGCTTACGTGGTAGATGAGGCCATATTTTGGGGTATCATGCTTCGTCTTTAGCGCACGGAACAACGCCTTCTCCGCTCCCAATATCTGCACAGTACTAGCGGGTTGCTTAGCAAGATTACGCAGGCTACCAGCGTGGCTTATTAATCGTGCGCCGACGAGTTCTCCGACGAGAGCGGTTAAATTCGGCGCGATCGCGTTCATTCGATTTCGCAAGTATTCCGCCAATTGAGACCGGTATGCGCTGATTGATATCACTTGGTCACAGAGTGCGTGTATGTGATTGATATCCGATCCTGAGATTTCGGTGCCCATCGAGATTTCTGCTGCGAGCTTGACAGCGGCCTCCAACTCCTCAGGGAGGATATTTGCGAGAGTGATATCGGCAGCTTGCGTCCGCAAACCTAAAGCACAGGTAGGTATATACTCCGGTTTGAGAAAGGCGATACCCCTTACCCATCGTTCGGACTACGTTGGCGTATGCGAGGTTGTCCACAATGATCTTGGCCTTCTCAGGGAAGTGCCATCCATACCATTCCTTGACCCTCATAGCGTAGATATTGATTTCCTTATCCAAGTCGTCGAGCAGAGAAACAGCTTGCACCACCATAGTGTCGATTTTGTCGGGTGAAAACTTTAACTTGTACCTAGATAGCTGATTGGGGTTGGGAGGGTACTAGAGCATGGTGTTACCTACCGCGAGAGCGAGTGACTAAGACCTAAACTCATGGTGGCCAAATCCTTCGGGTCGAGGCCATTGAGAAGGGTAGCGATTTGCTCGCGGATGCCTCGATATAAATCCTGAAATGCCTCTCGGCCGGTGTCATTATAGATTTTTATGCCCAGTTTTTTCTTGATCGAGCCACCTTTTCCAACCGTCAACGAAAGAACGTCTTCACGGCGGGCTCACGCACCAAGTTTTGGGTCTAGTACAAGCAGCCCTTCCTTACCCTTACCCTTTTCCAGTATCTCGGTGGTGAGAAATTGCTTGACACTTTTGGATATCTTTCCCTCCTGTATCGCTGTTAGGTCTTCAACGGCAGCTGCGGTGGTAGAGAACCGATGAAGAGCCTTGAGCTTGAGGCTGCGAATACCACATCAGCACCAACAACGTTTTCTTACCCCCCAGGGCGGTTCTCTGAACTTTGGGAAGCCGATGCGGGGGATCGAAAGAAAGGACGCACAAACTCGCGGCTCGCTCTGGTGTCTGGAATTCCTTCCACAACGAGTCCTTTTCCAGCTTCCCAGCATCCGTGAGCTTGAAGAGACATAGTCCCAACGATGTTTCGTACAGGACCAGCATCGCGAAATTTTGCGTTCAGGATTAAGATTTTGCTGCTTTCTTTTCCGTCTTTGAACTTCTCTTCGACTGCTTTGGCCCGCGACCCGCGCTGAGGACCGGACATGTCCGATGCTGAAGGATCTGCACCCGTTATAAACAAGAATAAGCGGCATCGGAAGGATAAGCGTGCGTTACAGCCGCTCAAATGGGAGAAAGATATTGACTTGTGTTCATAGCATGGGACACCGATGACATTGACCAGTAAGAGGGTTTGCACCTACATTTCCTCGACCATGTTAACTAAACGTCACCCCTTCTAGTGTACGTTTACTCGTCTACCACTTACTTAAACGTGACAAACTCACATGGCCATAGTGGAAGGTCGACCCTTTCAAACCTGAAGATAACAAAGGCGGTCCACTAACAGAAGAGTCGTCGTTTGCTACTCTCTTCCCAAAGTACAGAGAGAAATACCTACGGGAAGTGTGGGGCGCTGTCACTAAATCTCTGGAATCCCACGTGAGCGGCCAATGTAACATAATGTAGCTTGGAGACTAATATACTGCGTTTGTTTACTCAGGGTATAGCATGCATCCTCGATCTCGTCAATGGTTCCATGGCAGTCCGAACAACGAGGAAGACTTACGACCCTTATGTCATTCTCAAAGCTCGGGATATGATCAAGCTCCTTGCACGAGGCGTCGCTGTTAACCAAGCCGTTAAAATTCTGGACGACGCCATAGCTTGCGACATTATCAAGATCGGAAATATTGTACGGAATAAGGAACGATTTGTCAAGAGGAGGCAGCGCATAATAGGTCCTGATGGCAGTACATTGAAGGTTTGCCAGCTCTGGTCAAATCTAATCGCGTTTGCCTGAATACGTGCCAGGCAATCGAGCTCCTGACAGGCTGCTATATCCTAGTGCAAGGCAACACAGTCAGCGCAATGGGCCCTTATAAGTCCCTTAAGGAGGTTCGGAGAATTGTCCTGGACTGTATGCGGAACATACACCCGATATATCGAATTAAGGTATAGACTGGTCAATACTTAGGTGGTAAAAATACTCACCAGGTCCTTCACTTTGACAATAGGAGTTGATGACCCGAAGAGAACTCGCCAAAGACCCAAAGCTCGCGACAGAATCATGGGATCGGTTTTTGCCCAATTTCCGCAAACGACATCTCACTAGTGCAGAAAAGAGTGCAAAGAAGAGGGAGGCCAAGGAACAGAAGGAGGTGGCAAGCAAAGCCGCCCAAGGAACCAATCCTGCCATGCAGGACCAGGGGACCGCGCCGCCAGCGAAGAAGAAAGTCTACACCCCCTTTCCACCTGCGCAGCTACCCAGAAAGGTAACCAATCATTTGACACCCGTATTCATTACCGTAGGGTTTGACACGAGCCATATAGGTCGACTTACAACTGGAATCGGGTGAATACTTCCTCAAGGCGCATGAGAAAGACGCGAGAGAGGCTACTCGCAGACGACAGCAGGTACACTCACTGTTTAAGAGTCGGTCGCGTTCTCAAACCACTTCACAGCAAGCAGAAAACACGGCGAAAAAGCAAGCCGCGCGAGCAAAAGCATTTATTCCACCCGAAGAAGATGCCGCGCCAGATGTCAAGGAGAAGAGAAAGAAGAAGCGGAAGAGGGGTGAGACGGAAGAATAGGATCGGCCCAAGTCACTCAAGTTTGCATCAAATCGCGTTTCTGCCCTATTACTTAATATTTGATGATGTGATACACATTTCGCCCCTTTTTAACTCCCCAAAACGCGTCCGCTGGATCGGGTAAATACAAACATTGCGTCTTGTTCCCGACCACGACCGCGTCGTGGAAGAGAACAATGCCGTCTGAATCCATCAACGCTCTCGCGGGTGTTCATAATCTGAATCGATTAGACTCTCACCAGTCGGACGCTCCGACGAGACGGACGTTCAGGTTCACTGCTGCAGCTGCGCCACGTCCACCACTCGCGACCCATCAAGCTAACAAAATATCCCAAGCTCCCCCTGGCGTAATTGAAGACGTCATCACCACCCAAATCGCTCACCCTACTTTCGACACCTTCGATCCTGCCACAATCCTTCCGCGACTTTTTCCTCCTCATGCAAATCGCTCTGCAGAACCACCTCAGGACTTTAATGCTCAGAAGCAATCTCACTCCTCTCTAGCCGACTCCCTCCCTCCTCCGAACCCTGCTCCAGAAGTGAAAGGGAGGCGCAGGATGTTCGGAAATCCCGACGCAACCCACGGAACCATCGATTTGACGTTGAGCCACACCAGGACTCCAAATGCCCCTGCTTTTCTCCCCCCTCCTAAACCCGACTTCGCGAGCGTTTCGACCCCAGTCGCCAAAATCCGCCCCGGTCTTGCTGGGCTCGGAATAGTCAACCATGATCCCAGCTCTCTTACCGCTCCTGCCAACAAAAGCCACACTTTCCGTCATACTCTCGCTCCGGTATACACTCCAGGCCGCGGGCTCTCTCGTGAGCGTTATAGCACGCCTTCTGTATATAGTCAAGGCCTCGGTACAGATCCTGGTGGTGGGGATGGCGTGGACGAGGACGGGACCATCAGCATCAAAGTCTTCAATGCAATGCTTGCAACAAATAAGGAGAAGGACAGGAAGCTCAAGACCAAGGTGAGTGCATAGCAACTACTGATTATCATCCAAAAACTTAGGATGATTTGTAAGGACGAGGAAGTTTGGGAACTCCTTCAAAATGTAGAGGCATTAGAAGGGAAGAATGCTGCTCTACAGAACGATCTGAAGAAGGCCCGCAATGCCGTCAAGTCTCACCAAGATGCTTGCAATAAACTGTGGGGGGCCGCTTCTCCATCCCAATTAGACATTCGGGATCTCACGTGGATGACTTAGTCTTCACTCCGTAGAGGCGCAATCCAAGGAGCTCAAGGAATCTTTCAAGAGATCGTATGGTGAACGCATCAACGAATTGCGGAGCGCCCAAGAAGAATTAGCGACATTCAAAGCGGACCTGAGTCAACGTATGGAAGGTGGGTTGCTCGATACTATCGTCCTCCTTTATATCGTCACATTGATTTTGGGGATCTCAGCTGTCCAAGCTCAACTGGAGAAGGAAAAGAGTTTTCTTGCCGAGGTTGGTCAAGAGTCGATCAGAGCCTTGGAGGACAGTACGCCCATAATACCTGGCCGGATATTCGATCTGCTAACTGGCGTCTGTAGCGAGGCACATGTCCGATATCCTACGGGACAAACTAATCGTGGTGACCTCAGACCTCGCCGAAGCGAAGGAGGTAATACGAAATCTCACGAGGAAGCACGAAAGTCAAGAAGCTAGGTCTCGGGAGTAGGACAAGAGTGAGTGGTGCTTCGACGCTCGTGAGAATTGTCTTCTCATGTCTCCAAGCAGATCAAGAGCTCAAAGACCTTAGGGCCACATTCGAGAAAGCTCGCAATGAGAACTTTCAGCTTCTCGTATCGTCGGCGCAACTCGAAGAGCGAATGGGGAAGTCGCAGGAAATGTGAGTTCCGTCGAGATTCGCATGAGTGCTATGCTCAAGGGAACTTCAAGCAACCAAGAACTTCTTCAAGCTCAAAACGACCTGAAAGATCAACTTGCCGCTTCCCTTCGCCAGTACGTCCAATTGCAAGTGCATCCTTCCTGCCGGCTCAATTGGGTAGGTTTGAGGTGATGCAAACAAGACTCAACGAGAAGAGTATCCAGCTTTCAGAACTTCTACCCCTACGTGATGAGTAGGTACTTCCGTGTTCTATGGCACTTCGGCTGATTAGGGGTTAGGCATTCACAACTGAAGACATTACTGGATTCGGCACTGGCTGAGCGCCACAAGTTCTCTGGAGAATCAAATGAGCTGAGGCGAAGCAAACCAATAAGGCTTGAAGCGCGGCTCAAGGAGGCAGAGGGCCGACTGATTGAACAAGACGATCGTGAAGAGCGCGAGAAGTCGCTGCTAAATCAACTTGAAGATGCCAAAGGCGTTCTCTCCACTCAAGGAAGGAAGTTAGAGGAGAGTGATGCAGAAAAAGGCCGGCTGCGTGATTTGGTCGAGCACGCAAATCTCAAGTACGTCTATATGTCGTCCTAGAGGGATGTGGTTGACCTTGGCGTGTGCAGAGTCCAAGGCCTCACTTGCGACCTTCAGGTAGGCATCGCCAAGAATGAACGAATATTTGCTCAGTGCATGGGCAGGGAGCGGAAGAGCGTTTCGACTACCAGACTATCACGCTAAGAGCCACCAAGGAGAACATCCTCGAACTCCAGGTGTGTTGAGTTCCCGCTGGAAGTAAAGTCCTAACGGGTCGAACGTAGGTGCAACTTTCAAGAGCCAATGAAACATATCAAGTGAACCAAACGACCTCCCAATTTCCAAAGAACCTAATTATTTCTTTCAGAAAACCTTGGATCACGAACGAGCACGCGTCAAGGACCTGGAGGATAACTATGCCCAATGTCTAGTAACGCAGCCATTATCTCGGCCAACGTACACTGTAATCACTATGTTGACAGCTCTCTACGCAAGATGAAAAAAGAATTTGGGGAGAAGACAAGGTAAAACTACTGCAGGCCCAAGCGAAAGCAGAGGCTGCTGAATCATCAATGCGCCAAGAATATAACGAGCTGCGGAGTGAAAAGGTTTGTTGCCTTGTAACGATAGTAAGCACCGTACTGACTTGGATAATCCCGAAGATGAGGCTTGAAGAAGAGAGGGTACACCTGCTCGAACGGGTATCATGCCTTCAGGCTGCTCAGTCGGAACACGAAAAGACGGTTGAGAAGATGCGAAGAGACCAAGGGGAGCAAAAGACTGTTATCGTGTGTCACGTCCCAACGTAACGGGTGGTTCTGACTACTTTACAGAAAGAATTGGAGAGCGAGAAGGTATTATTTTTCTTTCCTATGCACCAGAACTTATTGGCATTGTCTAGAGCATCCTCTCTCTGAGGCTGGCTACCATGGAGAGAGATAAGGTTCGTTCGAAGCAAATATGATAAAGGATTGGTGGTTGACTCCGTACAGGACCACCTTGCTGAAACGCTAGCCCGGAACGAAAAGCAAAGATCTGAAGTCATTGCGGCTCTGAAAACGGACGCGAATAGACTCCTACGATCTAGTCAGGAGGAATCGGCGAATCTTCTAACACGCATAACGCAACTCCAGACGGAATGGGCAGACCAGGGCGCACAGCTTACAGTGGCAACACAACGTCTCGCAGATGCGCAAGCTGCGCTTGCCGAACAAATCGCCCAACGTGCTTCCGTAGAGAATCATATCTCATTGCTTACAGGAAATCTTGAGAGGGCAAAGGCGGAGCTTCATGATGCACTTGGTGCTGCGGAATCCCTTGCCACAAATCCCGCACAGATTGAACAGCTCGAACACACAATCAAGGAGATGGAGTGCAAGGCTTCTTCTCTCTTGGAACGCCATAAGTCTGGTTCACTCGTGGGTTGTACGCCCTTCCTCGCTTTGCCCAATCTTAGCCTTTACAGGACACCGTGGAGGCTACACTCGTGAAGAGAGTTATGCAATCCGCTCTCGAGGTCAACCAGCATCAACTGGTGCAAAAATCCAATGACCTGAAGAGAGTGCGTGAGTTCGCGTACCATGATACCTCACTGAAGACGACACATTCAGCGTGAAACTGAGATTCAAGAGTTACGGGAGCGGGTTAAGGACCTGGAGAAGCAGCTCATTCAGCAACTCAAGCAGAAGGTAGAGTTCAAGTCGTGTGTTTGCAGCGCTCCGATTCTACATAGTCGCAGGAGTCTGGTCCTCACCCGCAAGCGAACTCCGCACAGGCGCCGTTGATCCGAGCACAAGACGTAGCCAATACATCACCACTGGTAGAAGAGCAGCCCCTTTTGACGAAGGTAAGCGCCTCCACTCTGATGGTTGATTTGGTACGTAGATTGGCCAGGCTGCCCCCGAGCACGATCCAACCATGGAAAGCACCACACCTATGTCTCCCCTGACCTCTGTGCAACCTTCTCAGGAGAGCCCTCGTGTACGCAAGTCAAGCAACGCCGAACCTATGAAATTTTCCGCGATGAACGAAAGTGGTTCCTCTGATTATCACACGGACTGGTCTGAACTTCCCCAAGCACTTCCTATCACGAGACTAGGCAAGCGCTTAAGGGAAGAAGGGACGGCAACTGGCATGACTCGTTCATCTCGCAGGCGGAAGATTACCGATGGTGACGTGGTCGCTGGTGCAACAATATCGAGGGTTAGGGCAACTGTAGAAACGGTCTCTAGGCAGAAGAAGAGGCGTTGAAGTATGAGGATCGCAAATTGTTCAGAGAGCATTTATTGCATATAGCAAATGCTCACAATGAATAAAAGATTTCCAAAATTGTTTGACGACATAGCAACGCCCTTCAAGTGCTGAATTAGCTCTTTCCGTAAAGTCAAGACATTGGCTGGCTTAAAGCTTAGACCCAAACGTCACTAGCTGACGATCTTGCAACTTTTCCCGCTCGATGCTTCGAGTGTTTATTCAACGGTCTATACAAATGAGTTGCTTGAATCACGTTCGTAATGCGAGCACCGCGGTTTTCGCACCAAAAGTATGTCCGAACACCGGGCGATTACGCCACTAATTGGAGGGCCCTGACTTATTCCACCAACAAGTTTGGACTCAAGGACCCATCACTCATCAAGTCAACCGGGTTCATTAATGGCAAATGGTATTCAGGTCAAACGAAAGAATCATTCGCCGTTCTGAGTCAGAAACATGCGACTCACGAGAAGGAGAAAATGCTCTGACAAATCCAGCAGATCCCGCTACCAACGAGGAGATTGGGACACTCCCTGACATGGACGTAGCGGCTGCGCGGGAGTGCATCGGTGCAGCTGCGGAGGCTTTCAAGTCGTGGTCGACTACTACAGCAAAGGTCATCCTCTTAGTAAGGGTTTCTTCTAATATTTATCTTTCTTCTTCTTCTTCAGGTACGACACGACGCGTTGAAGCGCATGTATGATCTCATGCTCGAAAACTCGGACGACCTCGCTCGAATCGTGGTAAGAATCGATCACCGAGAGCCACGGGAGATCCAATAAGCCTATTTTTAGACACTGGAAAACGGTAAACCCTTCTCCGAAGCCAAGGTTGGAGAACGTGTCCTTCGTCATTCTAAGTATCACTCAATTGTCTGCAGGGAGAAGCTACATACAGTGCCTCTTTCGTTGAGGTATCGTACGTTATATTTGTGAATTGACCACTACTCATATTTTGGGTTCACCTGTACAATCTCAGTGGTTCGGTGCGTCTTCATATCACAGAGTCTCAGCCCGTATATTGATAAACCTTCTTCAGCCGAGGAGTCTATTAGAACATATGGCGAGGTGATCCCCAACTCGGTGTCCAATCAACGGAACGTGGTCATCAAGCAAGCGATTGGCCCGGTGTACATCGCGACGTGCGACCTCTCCTCCTGCATCAGGATTGTGCTGACACCCGACAACAGCCCGTGGAACTTCCCAAGCGCCATGATTACTAGGAAGTTATGTCCTGCTCTCGCCGCTGGATGTACTGTGGTCATCAAGCCATCAGAGGAAACACCGTTCTCGGCTGTGAGTTTTACTCCGATACTGCCACCCTATGCTGACCAGGAAATAGCTCGCACTGGCAGAACTGGCTAGCAGGGCCGGTATTCCAGATGGAGTTGTCAATATTATGACCACCTCTAAGTACGTCAACGAAGTCTCGAAGGAATGCTGCGAAAGCCCAGGTAAGCTGTCCTTTATTTATAGGTCGCGTCGCTGATGAGAGTACAGCAATACGAAAGGTGTCATTCACCGGAAGCACACGAGTTGGTATGATTGCGTATTATCCCTTGATATCTTATCTGGAAATAACACAACGTAGCCAAGATACTTGCCGGGTATTCTGCCTCCACATTGAAGAAGTGAGTGCCACTCTTTGCCCTGGAGTCATTATTGAGATTGTGCTAGGCTATCAATCGAAGCTGGAGGAAACGTAATATCTAATGCACGTACATTGTAATTACTCTCACCTCCTCATTTAGGCCCCATTTATTGTTTTCAACGACGCAGATGTGGATGCAGCGGTCGAAGGTATTGCATTGGACGTGTTTCTGACGCGTTCATTGACCACTTTCCAGGTGCCATTGCGTGTAAATTTAGGAACACTGGCCAAACATGCATCTGTGCAAACCGTATCTTCGTCCAGTCCAACGTGTACGACGAATTCGCCTCCAAACTATCGGCTAGGGTCGAGGGGTTTGTAGTTGGGGATGGGTTACACGAGGCTACGTCAGTTGAGGTTTACTGCCGCGCTCGCTTCCAATTTACCATGTGGTTCCTTTTCTAGCACGCATGGCCCGCTTATTCACGACCGCGCGGTCAAAAAGGTCCATGATCACGTACAGGACGCGATCGGACGTGGCGCCTCTGTGCTTTCTGGTGGCGAACACTTGCAGGACAAAGGCCCCAATTTCTACGCTCCCACCGTCCTAGCAGATGTCCCATACGACTCGCTGTTGCACAACGAAGAGACTTTCGGACCAGTGGCTGCACTGACCAAGTTTGATACGGAAGAGGAGGTCATCGCATTGGCGAACAATACGGAATACGGCCTCGCGGGATATCTCTTCTCGCGGGATGTTGGTAGGGTATGGAGAGTAGCCGAAAGACTCGAGGTTGGTATGGTCGGTGCAAATACAAACTCGATATCTCACGCTACCGTTCCTTTCGGAGGCGTGAAGGAATCTGGGTATGGACGTGAGGGACATAGAGGTGAGCAGTGGATGCTCGCACTTCGTTGCCTGGGTCTCACAATTTTGTGTAGGTATTGAAGAATACCTCATCACCAAACATATTGCCTTTGGGGGGGTGTAGATTTCGACTTTGTCGAGCTTCCCAACAATTCATAGAATCAAATGTATTTGTAGTCTGGCAAATTGCATTGTCATCCCTCAACAGAGCGCAGAACGCAGAACTCTTAAAAATGGCTCGTCGCTGTTCTCCCGCGTATCCCACGATGGGACAAGCTCAAACTCTGCCAGTGATAGCTTAAACCAAAAACCTTCGCAATGGCCGATGAAGAAGAGATGGAATTGTATCTTCAAGTGGATCAAAAGCCCCCTCCGTCATTAACAGCATCGCCTACAATGAGAGTTGCTCTGTCGCCAACAAGCAGCCTAGCAAATCCACTTTCCTTACCACCAAACCGAACGCTTCCCTACGTTACACATCTGGTGTCTGTGGGGGCTGCTTCAGGCGTAGTACTAGTGGCGGGCTTTTCATCTCCAGAAGATACGATCGCAACTTTCAACATCGGTCGTGGTAAACTGGAAAAGGATCGAGAGTGGATCGGACACGAGGGGGGTATTACCT
>WNFL01008558.1_pt4 | contig 15755 bp, 15 predicted proteins | sample 5400361 | NCBI WGS metagenome assembly WNFL01 (sample SAMN13153351, study PRJNA577476) | soil metagenome | isolation source: 40 cm soil on Douglas fir-dominated hillslope | place: USA:California | collected 2013-09-17
TTGGCGCAGGCCTCCATATAAGATATCTGAACATTCTCGTCCATGCCGTCCATGCCCCCTCCCCGAAGGCGCCCAAATAGTCCCGACAGCCGACCCTGCCGCTTTCCTACAAGCCGTCCAAACCCGTTTCCTTTTGCGGAAATAAACAAAGCAACGGGGCTTTGTTTTCGGTGAAATTGTTTTGAGTGCGGTTGCCTTACGTTTATCGAGGACATTCTTCCAAGCGCTCAACTAGGCCCAAACTTGGGCCCAAGCAACCTTGTTTTCCGTTGTTCTCTTGCTTATCGCCCTCTGGTTGCCTTATCTAGCTGCTCCCTTGAAGTGCCTCTTGACCACTCTTAACCCGACCTCTCATCATGCACGACATGCACCAACTGCCTTCGCTCCAACCAAGCCCAGCATCTCCGACGAGACCCTTTCACACAGCTCATCGCCTCATATTGATACAGACCAGTGCAAACCCAATCAACCCCATTCAAGCTATGTTCAACTTTATATACGCACGGGCAAGTCGCTTCACCATCATTCGGGACCACAGTTCTTCTGTCGACTCGATGGTACGTGTCTGGGGCATTTGATTATCCATCTATCCCATATGACTTATTTCACCATACGTCAGCATCACCCAGCTCAGCACCTTGAGCTCCCCCCAGCCCACTGCATGGCTCGCATCCCAGTCGACCTCTACAGAGCAATCCTCGAGCACTTTGCCAGCGATCAGTCCACCTCCAGGGCGGATTTATTCGCCCTGCTCACCGTTTCGAAAGCACTATCACACGAAGTCAAGCGCCTACTCTACAACTCCCTCACCCTAACCGCCGATCAGCCCAAACCCACCTTCACCGATGCCACATACCATCTCGTTCGCAGCCTCAAAATCGTAGTCGGCAATCGCTCTCGTGAGGCGGAACATATCCGCCGCTGTGAAGCGATCTTGCCCCACCTCGTCCGACTTGTAAGTCTGGAAATCCGAGGTCGTGCGTGGAACATGGACACCCTTGAGAGGTGCCTCCCACTCCCTGGCGGTGGGCGTGGCATAGGATCACTCAGGAGTCTCGCCCTCGATGCCTCGCTGACGCTGCAAGTTGCACGGTTTATCGCAGCCCAGCCTGAGCTACAAGAGCTCGAGCTACTCGGCTGTATGATTACCACAGTCACTCCGGAGGCACTCGCCGCCCTCCCTCCTGTACTTCCCGCTCTCACAAAACTTAACACCAGCAACACCATCTGTAGTCACCTGCTCCCTCTGGCCCCCCAGCTTGAGCATGTCAAACTGGCCTTTGATCTCTCGGAGACCTTGCCAGACGTCGTCTCGACTATTACATCCTTACCTCCATCGACCGTGTCTGTATTCTTCAATACGACCCGAAAAGATCTTACACCGGCACTTGCCGCCCTCCCGAGAACTCTGAAGAATCTATCTACGGTCCTCGTTTTGGATCAGCAAGAGGCCCTGCTCGAGCACCTCAGCTCCCTCAGCTCCCTCGAACAACTCGTCCTCAGTGTGCACCAACCCCCACCATCGCTCATTAACCCTTGGGCAAGCCCGAATACTTCTCCGTCCAGTTTAAGTACCCTGAGCAATTCGCCATCGCCATTGCTGGGTCCAATGGGCCTGCCGGTCTTACCATCCTCGCCAAAATCATCACCTCGCTCGCTTGCGATGTCCCTCAGAGTGGACTCCCCGCCAGTCCTCCCAGAACAGTTATCACCAGAAGGGGATCATGTACAGGTCGGAGGAGGGGGTCAAGATCAAGAAGTCGAACCCCTCGTGATTGCTCTCAAATCTTACCTGCCGACACTCACCACCGTACATCTCGACGAACGCACCTATTCCCAACGCCGGCGTTCGTGGGTCTCCACTTCCACTCCCGAGTCGACTAGCAGTTGCGGCGGCAATGAGTGGAAATGTGTACAAAACGTCAACACTTTCGAGTTCAAAACCAGCTCTCGTGCAAACGAGCTCGAAATCTGGGAGAACCTGCATTGAAATATTCTCAATGTCCCTTCGTCCGGTTATCATGACATCCCCCAAGTTTATTTTATTTTATTCCTTTGGCACGTAGGAATATCATTATGTAGTTGATTTATTCTGTGTATCCCGAATCCGCCCTACTATCTTTGGGTATTCGTATGTCGATGTGTTTAGTCCCTCCTCGGCTGAGGTTGCACATCCTTCGTTCTCTGTTCTCCGCTCCTTCCCGCTCTAGGGCGATATATGTTACTTCTGTATTAATATTATCTGAATTGATCCTCATCTCCGACGATGTGTAGAGATACCCGTTCCACACTCACCTGGCCCTGGGACCCTGGAATGCCGCGACCGTTCGCAGTACCCTCGGACCCTTGGAAACGGTAACACGGTTAATCATTTGTTCCCCAAATCTGGCCTAGGCCAATATTCTGATCAATCATAGCCGATATCACATACGCCTTTTGGTCGTACCCACCTAGTGCCAAGGCGAAATCGACTCTTACCGATGCCGACCGCCCGTAGAGGAAGCATTAGTGCACAATCCCTCCCTGCGTTTACACCTTGAAGTCCAAATAGAAACCAACGGCCGACAAGGTCAATTACTCAACTACAAAGATCTATCTTACATTTATACATATGAAAAATGCATCGAGAAACCAAGCAGAGCAAGGCGCGAGTGACTGAGCCTACGCTACTCTTTTCTTCTTTGATCCTCTCCTGCCATTTGGTGTGGACGCCCTGGATTCTTCTTGCATCTGGCCATACGTCCGCTTCTATTTGCGCTATTTATCAGTATTTCAGCCCGCAAGAGCAAGGGACAGTACATTGACCATGCGAACCTTAGTGCCAGACTTCGTACGCGAAGTGCCCTCTTCCGCAAAGTCGTCGTCGTCGTAATACGACGCTCCTCCTTTCTCTTTGGAAATAAGCATGAGCAGTTGCTGACATCTCCTCTGTAGCTCAAGCGGGGTGCGACTCTTGAAGAACCAGTCGAAACGGAAGACGGGGAACTCAGAAATGTCCCTCTTGATCTTCTCATATACGTCGTCTGCATTGAGACCGTAGTGAGACAAGCGACAAAGAAGGTAACGATCTTCATCTTCTGAGTAGACCTTCTGCTTCTGGTTGCCATAGTTGATGGTGAGCTCTTGCATCGGGAACTTGACAGCCTGAATCTTCTGTGCAAGAATCTTTTCCTGTCTAGTCGTTTCATTCCGCCTCTTTTCGCCTTCCTCGAAGCGTTCCTTGACACGCTCATAGTCTGTCACGCGCATTTGAGACACCACGATCAAGCTTAGAAACAGACCTCGTACCGTGCAGTTCGGTCCAACGCTTCCAGAACACCTTGGAGTACTTCCTTACGTCATCAGGCAACTTATCTGTAATGCCTTTGGCAATATCGTCGATCTTGTCCCTACAGATGGCACATTAGTCCGCAGGTCAACTCCAGCGTCGGTTGTACTGACTTTCCATACTGTTCTACACCTTTGACGAATTGCTGATAGTCGCGCCGAGTCCAGTCCTCGAAGCCGAGCCTCATAGCCTCTTGTTTCTGCTCTTGTTCTTGTTCAGCGAGAGGTTCGGCTCCATATCAAAGTAAGTGAGTGTTCACGAGCCGATTAAAGGTAATGACTCACCTGTGTCAATCAAGTCTTGCTCCTTGGCGCGTTCGGCTTCAACTTGTTCTGAGGTCTCGCCTTCTTTTGGCTCCCGTTTCGTCGCTGCAATGCCGTTCTCTCGCTTCCAGACGGCAAGTTCTCGCTCGTGGAGCTCTTTGACAATAGGAGGGAAAAACTGGTGGTCTTGACTGCAATGTTATGTGAGCAAGCAGATCCAGGACGTAGGACATGGTGACCGACATGACAATGTTCTTGGGAACTTTCGGGGCCTTGGGTGGCTTATTAGGGTCTAGTTTTTTCTGGCCGACGACATAGTTCGTCTTGCGTTCCCGCTTCGATTCCATCCAATCCAGGCCAATCAGTTTTCGCTATCACCTTGTTAATGATTTGTTGAAAGATCAGAGCGGGATGCATACCTTCCCGAAGTCTTCACCCTCCCACTGTTGAACTGCAAAATCGGACTTGAAGTTGTTCAGGTCCTCCAAGTTGAGGCCTTCGTACTTTGTATTGAGCTCCTGTGTACGCGTTTCTCCTCGGGCAATAATGGTTTCAATGTCATCGTTGACCATCAAACTGAGGTGCAGGTCAGTCAGATGCTCCTAAACTCGCAAATTGCGATTACTCACTTGTCCTTGGAGTTCACGATAATCTGTGCACCATGCTGGATCATGTCCAAGAGCTCTTCCTTGTTCGCAGCTGCAGGGATGATTAATCCTCTTCCTGTAATCCACGCTTTCACTCACCTTTATGCGAATGCGAACGATCCTGTTGAATCACCAGCTGATCCAATCTTAATTTTTGCGCAGCTCTCTCTAACATGCGCTCCTCGACGCTCCCTTCGGTGATAAGTCGGAAAACGTACACTTGTTTCGTCTGTCCAATACGGTGTGCACGATCCATGGCTTGCTATAAGAGATCGTGAACATTCAGTAACAAACTGTGGTAGGGTGATCGAATGCTCACGAGATCCGCCTGTGGGTTCCAATCGCTGTCATAAAGAACGACAATGTCGGCGGTCGTGAGATTTATACCCAAACCGCCAGCCCGGGTGGTCAACATGAAAATGAACTTCTCGCTTTCGGGCTTATTGTACTCGTCAATGGAGTTGATGCGGTCATCGTGCGTGGTGCTACCGTCGATACGGCAATACTCTGAGAAGTATGTCAAAAGACGACCACAGGAATGACTGGGCATCACTAACTATAGCCACGGAAATGACAATAGTCCTCCAAAATGTCAAGCATACGGCTCATCTGGCTGAAGATGAGTACCCGTGAGCCCTTCTCTTTCATGCTTCTTAAGAGCTTGTCGAGGATGACCATCTTGCCCCCGTTATGGATTAAGTGCTCGTCGGTGGTGTACGGTGGACCTGGTTCTGCTCCATCGAAGAGGTACGGGTGGCAAGTGACTTTACGAAGCTTGAAAACCCATCAGTCAGATCAACGACTAGACGTCGAAATGATAGAGACAAACCTGCATGACGATGTTCATCAACCGCGCCTTGCCTTCCTTGCGACCAGTCAGGCCATTGACTGCGTCGATATCCTTCTCGAGGACAGAGCGATACCACTTCCTCTGCATATCCGACAGGCCAACGTAGATGTTGATTTCAATCTCTGTTCAAGAGGAATTAAGCATTCGTAACCTCGAATTCGCCATGTGAACATACTGGGCAACAAGTTCCTCTCTACGTCCGCTTTGACACGACGCAGCAAGAATGGACGTAAAATTTTGTGCAAAGCCTCAACTACCTTGCGGCTCTTCCCCTCTTCGAGTTCCTTATCCGTCTTTGCAGGTACATCTTCGGTTGGTGGAGCCTCCTCTTCCATTTTAACATCGCTGTCACCTTCCTCCTTCGCAACATCGCCCGCAACTGAAGGTGCACCAGATTGGGCAGCTGTAGTGGTACCAGAAGAAGGCTTGACATCCTTGTGCAAGAAACTCTCCAGGTCCTTGTAATCTGAGAAGATTTCGGGACAGATAAAATTGAGTAGGGAAAATAGTTCCTGAAGGTTGTTCTGTAATGGTGTACCGGTGATGAGCATGCGATTTCTTGAAACGAATTCGCGGACGATGCGGGACAGGATCGAATTGACGTTCTTGATGCGGTGAGCCTCGTCAATGACGATGTACGAGAACGAAAATTTGCGGAACACCGCCTTTTCAATCAGACAGACTTCATAGGAGGTGATGCAAACCTCGAAGTTCGAGTCTAGGAGCTGCTCTCGGATGATCTCGCCGCGCTCTTCTTTTGTGCCACTGAGGACGACAACGTTAAAATCAGGCACCCATCTCGCGAACTCACGAGCCCAGTTCTGAATAGTCGTTTTTGGGACGACAACAAGGTGGGGCCCGGGATTGCCCTTGAAGTGCTTCAAGTATCCCAGGAAGGATATGGTCTGCAATGTCTTACCGACTGTTGTGGCGTTATGAGGATCAACGATGGCAGAGGAACGCAGAACACGCACGGCCCATCTCGTCAGCCAGAATACCGTTCAGACCGTTCTGATGGAGAGCGATCATCCAGTTCAAACCCTGGACTTGATACTCTCGCATTTGGCCTCCTTGGACATCTGTGGCCATCATGAATGTCAAAGAGGGGCAGTGTAAGTAGGAGGACGTACAGCCTGGGGATTGCTCGAAAACGAAAGGTTGGTCGTCCTCATCATCCGCGGCCTTCTCGGTCTCCTTCAGGAGCCGCTCGTCCTCCTCCTTCTCGCTCTTGCGGTGACGAGTGTCGGCTATGCCCGTGGGCTGCTTCGGCTTGCGACCCCTGCGTTTTGGCTGCTGAGCATCCAACAATGCGGCGTATTCAGGATCGGCAGCTCGCTAGAGTGAATGAATTAAATTGCATCTTGAAGTCAGAGAGCGAAGATGACGAACCTTCGCGTCCATAAAATGTTGGAACAAGTCAGTCTGGCCGAGGAGGTATGAGTAGCGCTTCAACGAATCCGCAAGCTATGAAAATGAAGAGTGTTAGCAGCCCAATATAGGTACGCGTAGACATTGGGGCGTGCCTTTTGTTTCTCCATCTCTTTTCGCTTTGCGTTAAGCTCTGATTGCTGCTTAGTCTTTCTTTGCTTCCTCGCTGTGTTCTTGGCCTTGTTTTCTGCTCGTTTTTGCTGCCATGGTGCGAGATTTTTGCCATCCTGTGGGTCCGGCAGCCATCCCGTCAGCCGCCTCCTCATGTCCGCTCGCTCCGCACCAGGTACCAGTCAAGCGCAGTGATAGGATCATACTTACTACACCACCACCTTCAGCATCGGAGGCAAGTTCATCCTTTTCGTCGTCGTCGTCGTTGTCATCCTGGTCGTCTGGAATGTCGTCAAGTTCCATCATCTCCTCTGGGGTATGCTAGGTTGTGGCAGTGTCAAGAGACTTAACCGCTGCGAAGTAGATTATATGCATACGTGGCGGGAGAGTTCTTTGCTGTCGGGGATCACGTCGCTGAGCATTTCCTCATCCTGAGGTGAAATTTGCAGGGCAGTAACGCGCTAGAAGTACTCTTCAACACCCATTATTGACGATAAGAGCGGGGTAGGACACGTACATCCATAGGGAAAGGCGGGGTAGGAAGGCGCGGAAGGCAAGTTGTAGATTCCTTTTTGGCCGGTTCAAACTCCGCCAACTTTGCGGACCCCTGAGTGCTCACATTTCCAACGGGATCCGAAGTCACGCATGTACTCTAGGCAAAACGACACGCATTTCGTATTTCCCGCCGGTCACTCTTCCTCAACAAATAACGACCCTCTAGGGAGCTTTTAATGTCAGGTGGAAAACCTCCGTATTCCTCATCCAAACGAAGCATTTGAGGGTCTTGACGCTACCGGATCGTCTTACTACATCTTCTAAAACACAAGAAAATAGTGGTCACTCTACAGGTTCAAATTCTGACGACATCGCAGCCAAGTGCTTGTGTGGCCTCCTCCCGCTTTCGATATTTTTGCACTGTGCTCTCTGGACGATTCTATGAATGCCATCGTGTTGGAGGTTTTCACACTTCAGAAAAGCAAAGCGGCCACTAAATGCTTCTGGAAACGATTGTGCCCGCCTCCTCTTGTTTGTACCACAGGAACCAGTGGCTATGAGCCGCAACACTGTCGGAAGAATATCACAGCTCTGGTATACGTCTTCTTTGCCCCTCTTCTTTAGTATGTGGCCCACGATCCTGCATCAGATGTAAGGGAACGGTTTCCTTCGTTCTTTCATAATGGTCATACTAGTTGGGCATTTCCTCTCCTCCCTAAAGTGGGGATGCCTACCAGGGCCGTGTCGGTCTCTCTGCATTTTATTTCCACTCACCATTAGGCCCATGAGGTGGAGCGAACCCCTACATGATGTTCTTGAGTAGCGCCCTACTCCCTGATCTACCCACCTGGGAGTGAGGTCCAAGTCCGTGTCATTGAATACGTCTCAGCCCCCCAAGGTGATTCGCCTGTACGCTACCGACAACTTTTCGGCACCAAAAGCACCACTGCATCGACGAATATCCACGTCCCATCGATAATGCCTTGAACTAAATGTACGTGTTCACAAGGGAGGAATCCAACCAAACCCTTCACCTTCGTTGGTCAAGTCTGGATGGGCCATCTAGAACACCATTGTGTCAATAGGAACCTCGCACTCTTCATAGGGCTCTTTGCTAGAATGTCTCCATAACGGAACCTAGCACTTTTATTTCATCTGGAGTAGTTAGACGGGCCCCTTGAACAGAACCTCTACATCCAAGAATGACTCGGATCGTCCACTAACACTTGAAGCGGGCGCGTTCTGCTTCATGAACCGACTCAAACTAGCAATTGGGTACACAGGAATAGAGATTCCAGTCGGTTCCACTTCAGTACTTTTCCTTGTTTCTCCACTGACTGTTACAACCCCAAGTGGTCGCCTCAAACTGGCGTGGATTGGACGACAGACCAGTACTACTAATGTGGAAATCAGATAAGACTTTCGTGCCACGATAGGCTGCATCCTGCTGCGGCCTATTGAATATCTCTGCATCGACCACCACGCAACAACTGGGGGTGGGCAACCATTCGAGCGGAACTAACAGTCCATTTGAGGGCTCACCATAAATTCCTAGACCGACTGGGTTGGCTGAGGGTTTTCGCTTTCCTACGTTATGTCGCGGAGGTTGATAGACCTTTGTAGAATAACTTGCCCACACCTCTTCCGGAAATCCCTCAAACTGTCTGAATGACCCGCCACAACTCCGTGCTCATGATCATACCCTGGATTGTCAGAGAGACGTGGCCTATCCTCGAAGCGCGCTGGCCGACGAACTTTGGAGGCGAATTTGCGGGCCGTTGCATCTCAGTGCGTCACGCCATGTGAAACACTCGATATCACCTTTAAGGGAACAAGCACGACACACGCTAGCGCCTTGATACTCATGCTTGCCAATCATCTATATTATAAGCCACCCAGCAACGCAGTCCAACACCAATACAGTACACTTCCCCAAATAGGAAGTCACAGCCCGTGTCGATGGTAACGTTTTCCTTACTCGATATAGCCTGAACAATCCAGTCATGTTGACGGTCTTCGTACAAAAGGGACCTGGGAAGGGAAGCCTCGGAATGACCCCCACTTGCACATACTCATCTAAACCTTTGGCCATAGAGGCTCTGGAACAAAGGCGCGCCTTCCCCGTCCCATCGCCGGACTTAGGACTCATAACCATTCCCCCAGATTCAGCTTTACCGTCAATAATTGAGATATCCTGGCAAATTCTTAGGTATTTAAACCTCGACCGTATGGTACGATTCGATTATTCTCAAAATTGAGCCCCCGTTGACGCTGACTGACAGGTGTAGACATCAAGTATACTCTCACAAGCATATATGTCAGCCTCTTGTTCTCCAATCCGGGTATCCCGTGCTCTGGAGCTCAAAGGCTCCCTTCGGCCACAACAAATGATGCAGTTCATCCCAGCCAGTCATATGCCTAAACGCCAGGCCAACTCACTGCCTTTTCAAGACTCCATTCTTCACATTCCTCAGACCAAGACCCATGCAGCGTCAGGTTCTTCCAACACTTCTCAGCTTACTCTCCGCGATGTCTGTGACCCCATGCGGCGGAACATAGCGTACGAATTGGAACATTCAGAAAGGCTTCCAGATGTCTATGAAGAAGAAGATGCAATATGGACAATGGGGAGAGATACCGCCAAACTTCCTGGCACCCCTTATCTGTCCTCCCGACACTCAAAGGTGAAACCTTGGCAAGGATCTCCTGGTACCACGGACCGCAACGTGGAACTCCCCCCACTAAATTGTCAAACCGCAGCAGAGTATCGTCGTAGGAATCTTGTTTGGAAATTCAAGACACCGTTTAGCCACGAACATGGCATGTGGGATGACCTGCCCCTGGACCTCGAGGCACTCGCACAGGTCCAAAGGAGAGGCTCTTCCCCATCGAAACGTGAGCGAGCGGGGAGACTTATCTTGGGGTTTCTGGAAAGAAACGAGGCAAGAAGTCACCGAAATAAACATCAGGAGAGGGGTCGCGAGCGTAAAGCCTCGATAGATTCCCATTTCATCGACGACGTCACTGGAATTCCGATCCCTCATTCTATGAGTGCCATCGCCAGAACAAAATCCCAAGAAATGCGCCGTGAGTTGCATCATCTTTATTGTTCATATTCTGAGTGTCCTCTCAGAGCAAGCAATCAAACTGGTCGGAACAATCCGGAGGCGAAAACTGTCTCTGCAGCCGGGGCAACTGAGCGGCGGGCAATATGAGAAGTCCCATCTGGCAGGCCTGGAGCCAGCGCCTTACACCCACCGTACACCTCTAGATTCGGACAACTCCAATCCCGCACCTAGAGGTGCCCCCATCCAGCTCATCGAACGGCGGGACAATCATCCTGACAGAACTGTTCAAAATGAGGAACATGCCAGGCTTTCCACCCATTCAATGGCGGTTTCATCGCCCAGTGACCCGGATTGGGCCATGCCAGGAACTTGTCGCTCTCCATCCCCTGTGGATAGTATAGCCGGAGACAGTGACTCATTGGCCTCCGGAGGTGACACCGATGAGACCCGTTCTCCTCCTGTTTCTAATTCCCTTTGTTCACCTCAGCGACTTCACCGTCAACCTACCACACTATATATAGTCGTGGAGTCAGAGGAAGGACAAATTATTTCGAAAGAGTCTTATCGTGTCTTTTGCGATCCTCCGGCATTTTCTGGCTCAGATGTTAATCATGCACCCACGACAAATGCGGTGACAGACCATGTGGGGGACAATGGGCTGGGTGAAGCCACGGCCATGAAGATAAAGCACGCCCCAGTCACTGCCATGTCCATACCACAGACGAGCTTAGAAGCCCGAATGCATTCACCAACTCCTACGACTTCAGTCACCGATATGACCGAAAATGAGACACTCACAGGGTCACATATGTCCCCAAGTGTCACTTCTGGAACGGTCCAGTCTCATAAGATTGCTCAGGAGCATCCTCTGTCGACACTGGAATGTTTCTCAGAGAAAGCCGAGGCTTTGGGTTGTCACCAGAACTATGATGACGATTGTGCAATTATACCAGAGATTGATTGGTTCAGAATGGGAGCATACCTACGGATACCAGATCGAGCTGCAGCCAACGACGAATACCATCGAATCAAACTGCAAAGAATTGAGCAGCTCAAAAATACGGGCAATCGGCACAGGAACCCTGCTTATTCCAAGTTTAAGGCAGAGTATCGGCTGCGGAAACATGGGGAGCGAGAAGAAGAACGAAGAATAAGGTCTCTTGCGAAGCAAAATGCGGAAGCTGCCATGTTGTTCCAAGTACTAGAAGTTGAGAGCGACTTGGAGCCTCGTCGTGTGTCTTCCGGTTCGAGACATAGGTCAAGAGTGTATAGGCCACCATCGACTGTCTGAGGGAGAGATCCTGATGGGCTGAAGCCAGTCGACGGAAGCAGGGGAGACGATTGTTTCACTAGGGTCTATGTATGTACTATGATTGAGACATTAACCCAATGCACGAATATTCTTGGCTCAGTCGACCGGGGTTCTACTGCCATCCTTTGTCCACCTTTGATCCTTTCCAATCCTCGGCCCGTAACGTATACGGCTGCTTCTTTCCATACCATTGACAGGCTTCCGGAACACTGCTGAAGAAGAGTACGCAGCACGGACAGCCCACGCCAGCAGGAATCGGTGCCCGAAGGGTTGACGAGAAGGGAACCAGAAAGGGGAATCACGCGAAACAGAAGAAGAAGAAGAAGAAGAAGAGAAGATGGGGCGGGCGGCTAGACTCGTCCCGCAATACTCTGTGTGTGTAGGTCGATGGGGTTGACTGCGGGACTGGGGCCAATAGAGCGCAAGCTTTATTTGCCGCAAGGGCAGAGGCTGCCGAGCGACCGAGCGGCGACTCAAAGGACACAATGACACGATGCCTTTATTTATGTTTAGGGGTCGTGCATAGGAACAGGAACAGGAACAGGAGCGCGGTGACGGGTGTACCACAACTCCTTCTACCACAACTCCGTCTGATTGACGCTCCACTCCGCTCGCCAGTCTCGAAGAGGAATCTGGCCGTAACCGTAGTGTGAAATTGTAATAGACTGACGTCCGGTGTATCGAGTCTGGGCGAAGTGGGACTCCGGACTCCGACATATAAGCTCATCACCCAGTCTCACGCTGAACTGCCCCCCAACTAGTCACCCCTTCCAGCCCTGTTCCTGCTACCGTATGCCACCTGCAATTCATCATCCAATATTCTTGATACTGACTACAGTATTAGGCAAGCTCCCATAGGGCCAGCCTGACTCCCCTCCTCCAAGCCAAGATGCTATGCTCCACAAACCACCAACCCTCGCCCTCGACGTCCACACCAAAAATGTCCTCGGCATTCAGTCATCCCAGTTCAGTTCTTGCAGCTACGCCCGAACCAAGGAATAATTCGGTCCTCTGGCCTCCAAGCCGCCATAATAAACCTCTACACCCTTTACCAGAAGAAGAGACTCAGCAGGATGAAATATTCAACGTGTGGACGGTGAATTACCGCAACCTCGACAATGATGCAAGAGTTGCTATCAAGTTTCCAGACCCAGAACGATGTGTGGTATTTATAGGAGAGCCAGAGATGGCCAAGGAAGAACATGCCATAGTAGAAGGACCGATAGGTGACTTCCAATCGCCATATCCCGTATGCTCTTCACCAACGTCGTCAACCACGCTCTCATCAACTACTGGGCCGCCTTCACACGAGTGCCTCTCGCCACCCTTATCTTCGTACCTGGGGGATACTCAATGGCAGGACGAGCTTTACACCCACGCTGCGTCACAGAGCGCAAGTTCGGAGCTGATGCCCTCGTCTCTTGCGCCATATGGAACGATGGGACCTCCTTCCCCCATGGGTGCTCTAGATGATGGGACAGCAAGACACTCGGCTCCTCCCGCTACAACTATACAACCAACAAATTCAACCCGTACTTCAACCCAGTATCACAAGCCCAAGTCTAAGCCGATCGCCCGGCCTTCGATCGACTTAGAACTCGCCGGGTATAAACCCTTGAGTGGACCATCGCCACTCCTTGCAGACCAAGCAGCGGCCCAGCATGTCTATAGAGCAGCCAAGCAACACATATCAGATCAACTCGAATCTCACACGGAACTCGACTGCACCCGAGCTATGGAACGTCGGCAGGCTGCTCGGACATGCTTGAAACTCGCCGCCTTGAATGCAGAGGCCGCCCAGGACTTCAGGGCTGCAGAACGGGCCTTGGGGATAGCCCCAGGAAAAGGAGGGCGAAGGTTGGTTCGCAAAACCGATTACGACAACAGCGCTTGGCAGCAGACGTCACCTAACGGCCATGTACGCCGGTCTCCACTCCCGACAGTGGCAGTTGAAGCGGTACAGAGGCACAAGGGGCGCAGACCCTGTGCCTCATCAATCGAATCGGTTTGCGGGTCGAGCCCCCGATCGTACGTGCAGCAACAGCAGCAGCAGCAGCAAATGCCCCAACCAATCTTGCTGCAGTCGCGCAGGCCGGTTCCACCGCGGGATGGGAGTGCCGCTGGTGGTAGTAGCAGCAGCCGTGGTGACAGCAGTAGATTGGAGGGATATTACGCACGCCCGTGGTGTTCGAAAGTCGCGATATGGAGAATATCGTCGTGAGAAGCCCTCTGGCCCCCTCGCCCTCTGATACACCGACGAATCGTCGTACAAAAGGCATCGGGGAAAAGGCCACCCGAAAATATACCCGCTGGCTCGGCATAGTCAGCCCCCGTGTTTGAGGAGAAGACCGCAGTACTTTTGAGCTTACGATTATGACTGTTGCAGGATGACTTCTATGAACTCGTCAGATCATTCATTGTAGCTGTAGAGTGGCACGATATACTTATGACTAGATTATATTATTACGGACGTTGCTCAATTCGGAGGAGCAGAGATGGACAAGTGAGGCTTGCATTCATCATCAGACGTATTGATGGAGCACGGCTACGATCGTACAGGGGACAATCAGAATGGGGCTATTGTTTTCAGACATAAACGCGTGAAGGAGTGACAGAACCGATACCCAGTTGGGGGGGTGGGAATGGGGATCCCATCGTCCCATCGTATCCATACATAGGTCCATACAAAGATTTGCGAGTCGGGTGAATACATGGGGAAATGATTGACAGTGAGAGAACATGTCCGTGTTCCATAACGGCATAACCGCAAACGGAAGGAGGGGAAGGAGGGGAGGGCCTTATCTTAACCGAAGAACGTCTCGGCTCGCTGTCGTTCCTCCTCGTCCTCAATCTCCATAATGTGCGTGTTAAGCGAGGCGGGCGTGTGGATTATCGGCTGGACCATCTTCTCCTCCGCGATCTCGAGGGAGGCTTTGTTCGGGGTCGGGGGCGAGGTCGGCCGACGGACGAACACGGCGAGCGTCCGCCGTCGTTTTGGTGCATCATCGGTGGTGGTAGCGGTAGTAGCAGTGGTAGCGGTGGTGGTGGTAGTGGTCGCGCTCGCGCTGCTGTTCGAACGCGCCAGTGGTCGGAACCGGCGTGAACCAAGCCTCGCGAGGATCGAGCGGCCGCGCCGCTTCTTCTCCGGAGGCGGGCTCAATGATGTTAGGTCCCCAACGACCTGGTCTCGCTCTTCCTCTTCTGCGGTCGCATCTGGCTCTTTGATCGTCGGCAAGAGCGTCCCTCCGTGTGGTGGGTTCGTATCCGTTTCGGACAGTGATTTAACTTCGCCCGCGTGACTTGTTATTGTAATCGAGGGTGAACCAACTGTAGAAGGGAAGGAGGTAGCTAGCTCTGGCACCTTGTCTTTCTTGTTGTGGTTGGCTGCGGCAGGAGCAGGAACAGGCGCCGAAGGTGACTTGTTATCATCGGTATCGGTATCGATTTGTAGCACGAGCTTTGGCGCTGGAGTGGCAATAACCTCCAGCTTTGATTGTGCTTCTGCTTCTTCCTCCGACGACTTTCGATTGGCCCGGCTTGTCTGATCCGCGTCTCCATCCGCGGCTCCAGCCTCAGCGGCGGCTCCGGCGGCTAACCAGCCCGTGACAAGAATTTGGCTCTCGAGTAGTTCCAGGTCATCTGGCTCTTCAGCCAGTGGATTGTCATGGGCTGTCCATGGGTCACGGCCGTCCTTACGTTTTGGCAGAATGATTCCACTGGTCGCGGTTCCTGATGGACGCTGAAAGACAGGAGGCTGACCGATACCAGGACGGAAGGATCGTGAGGTGTTAGAGGATGGGGAGGGGAGTGAAGAAAGAGTTGTTGGGGAGAGAGGGGAGCGAAGGGAGCGAGGGGAGACCGGGGAGCTAGGTGCGGTGTCGTCATCCACTTCCTGTTGGGGGTACTTTTTTGCGGGGCTTTTGAATGTAAAGAGACGACTGAAGATCGAGGTGCTAGGAAGTAGTGTCAGTTGAGTGATTCCAGGGGCGAAGACGAGGCAGAGGCAGACGGTTGCTGAGAACGGCGAAGGCATGCAATAGCGAAAAGGCGTGTGGTTAATATAAGAAGTAGAAGAGCCAACAGCTACAAAGACAGAAGGTGCTTCTGAACGCCGCTCCGTCGCATCGCCGTCCGGAGACAGCCAGGCCAGGCGGGGTAAGACATGACCCTGCACGCCCAGCAGCCCGAGCGAGACTGGGAGACCTCTCCCAGGGAGACAAGGGAGACCTCTCGCACTGGAGAGATGAGCAGTA
>WNFL01106067.1_pt1 | contig 15753 bp, 6 predicted proteins | sample 5400361 | NCBI WGS metagenome assembly WNFL01 (sample SAMN13153351, study PRJNA577476) | soil metagenome | isolation source: 40 cm soil on Douglas fir-dominated hillslope | place: USA:California | collected 2013-09-17
CCTTTGTGAAACTTAATTGTGCCGCAATCCCCACGGGCCTGCTGGAGAGCGAATTGTTTGGGCACGAAAAGGGCGCGTTCACCGGAGCCATTACGCAAAGAATTGGGCGATTGGAACTAGCCGACCAGGGCACGCTCTTCCTGGACGAAGTAGGCGACATCCCAATTGAAATTCAGCCGAAACTGCTACGCGCTCTGCAGGAGCGCGAATTTGAACGCCTCGGAAGCTCGCATACGCGCAAAGTGAATGTGCGTCTAGTCGCCGCAACGAACCGCAACCTGGAGAAAATGGTTGCGGACCGCGAGTTTCGTAGTGACTTGTTTTACAGATTGAATGTTTTTCCGATTCGGATACCCTCGCTGAGGGAACGCAAAGAAGATATCCCCCTGCTGGTCAGTTATTTCGTGCAGAAGTATGCAAAACAGATGCAAAAGAAAATCGAGTCGGTCCCTTCTGTAGTCATGAAAGGACTCACAGCTTGGGAATGGCCTGGGAATATCCGCGAGTTGGAGAATTTCATCGAACGCGCAGTCATCCTGACGCGCGGCAAGGCACTCGAAGTACCACTCACAGAATTGCACAAGACAGGAACCGAGACGGCGATAGATGCCGTCGTCGTGAACAAGAAGCGAGCGGCTCGCAAAGCATTCAGCTCAGGACCTGATATCAACGCCGGAGCTGAGGAGTACGAACGGAAGCAGCGCGAGGAAATCATACAGGCGCTTACCGCGTGCAAGGGCCGCGTCGGCGGTTCTGACGGTGCGGCAGCCCGCCTGGGCATCAACCGAACCACCCTCATGTATCGAATGAGAAAACTCGGTATCTACGCAAAGCTCTATTCCTGAATAGCTGAAGTTTCTTTTTGAGAGTGACCGTAGTCATCTCCAGCAGGCGATGTCCAAAAGCACTTCGTCGAAAAGTCGGCTTTCCGTACATGTGACCTCAAGACCTCTTGAGGCCAGTGGACAGACAACGAGGTTTCACACACCGTTCCAGCATAGTCGGCCCATCTCTGCTGTCAAAAAGAGCCAGCAACGATCTTGCGATGGCGAGCGCTTCGCTTCTTTCACTATGTGTGCTACGATAAATCTCGATAAATCTCGTAATGAGCGCACTGATTTTTACAGGAGATTTACAGGAGGTTTTGCCAGGAGAGCTTGCAGTCAGGGGCAACCGAGGCGAACGGTGCGCTGTATGCGAATCTTGCAAAGCCCTTATTTGCAAGGTTTTAGGCTAAGTTGTTGATTCCACGGTTGGGGACGTAGTTCAGTTGGTTAGAACGCTGCCCTGTCGTTGGTTAGAATCCTACACTGTCACGGCCGACCGCTTCTACCCTGCCCTTTTTGCCTGTTTTCTTCGTCTCCTTGCTGTGCATTCCCACATCTCGCGGTGCATTCGAGCTGACCTCCCTGCAGTTTTCACCGGTACAACGGTTTAGCAAACGGGTGATTGCGCTCTGGATCGCCTCTAGCTGTTGACAACTAAAGGCGCCGTTCGGCGCGCTCTGGTCGGTTTGGGCACGGAATCCAGCGTATTGGGATAAATTGGGATAAAGGCGATTAGATGCTGATGATTCAATAATTATGTTCGGCGGAGAACTCGTACTTGGGCCGAAATAGCTTCCGAGACCTTAAACCACCCGCTATGCAAAAACCGGGGGCGCGGGTTAGAGTCCCGCCACGTCCACCAATCTTTTCAGCTACTTGTACGGTTCGCAGCCGAGCGCCTGCAAGGCGCTCCTACTGCTAGGCAGGCGGCGTACTTGCATAAAGAATCGCGGAAGCGCCGTCGAGTAGAGTGTGTCACGCCGGAATATAGGAGCGTGATCTTCCGCTCGGGCGAGTGCTGTCGACAAATTTCGCATTCTCTTTCGTCAGCTAGTTTTTGAGGCCGCTGTCCCACTTTCGCCACATTTCGTGATTCGCAATCATAGGAAGGAAGACGCCCCCTACAACAGACCGCGCCTGGAATCCCTGTTGTTTTGCATCAGTTGTCCAATACCAATCGGTTAAAGGTACGCGGCTTGGGGACGTCCTGATAAATCGCTGGAGGGGAAGAATCATGCGGTCGAATTCCTGCTGGTTATCGGCGAGCGTGGCCGTCCAGACTTCCCAATCCAGTTTGGTGTAGTCGCTTCGGTTGTCGAGTGGCAACCCAAATTGATTCAGGTGAGCTTTGTAAAACTGCGATTCCGTTCGGGCAACGCTCGCCGGGAATACGTTGAGGTCGAGAATTCGATCCCACACGAGATTGTATTTCTGACTCCACGTTCCGGGCTTATCAAAAGCGAGGCGGAAATGATCACCATCCCCCGCCAACTGGACCCACTTTTCGGCCATATTGTGGCTAACTTCGCGATATTCGACGGCCTCGGCCTTCCGATTCGTCTTGTCTGCCAAAGTTGCGAAACCTGCCAGCGCCAGGATCGCTTTGATCGACAGATTTGAGTTATGTGCGAGGTGCCCAGAGAAATCATCCGTGGAAAGCTGATTTGCCGGATCCATTCCCTCGTGTCGAAGATATTCCGCCCACTGTTGTAACTCCGGCCAATAGTGGCTAGCGAAATCGGCATTGCCTTCCGCCTTGGCCAATGCAGTGAACATCAAAAGCATATTGCCGCTCTCTTCCACGGGCATCTGATTCTCTTCTGTACGTTCTCCTCCCCCATACACCTGTCCGTTGGCCTTGGGATATGTGCCAAGGTCATGTGGTGCGAAGGAAAAGCGCCAGCGGCCCGTTCGCGTGTATTCCATCAGCGGGCGCAATTGCGCTTTCAAAAGCTCGGTGTTGAAGAGCAAGAAAAACGGCGAGGAAGGATAGATGACGTCCACGGTCGAGATACAGCCGTTGCTGAAGTTCTCTTTCGGATACAGCATTGGCTGGCCATCAACATCTGAGACCAGCTTGTGCGCCGCAATCGTCTGGCGAAAGGCAAGGGTCGCGAGGTCGGCGTATGCTTCACCGCCGACCTGCCGCAAGTCCGAAAGTAATCGCTCATCGAGTTCGCGCGAGCGTTGGTCGATTGCTGAGTATTCTCGCTCTGCGGTCTCGAGGAGTTCGCCTATAGTCATACCTTTTCGGCGCCAGTACGGACGCATCCACCGTTTCAAATACTCAATGGAATAGAGATCGTCATAACCGACGAGGATGTGCCGCGAAATCGATTGTGATTCCACGCGGCTGAAGTCTAAGGATACAGCTAGCAGGGCTGCGTCGGTGGCACGCTGTGGCATATCAAGGTCATCTGTTACAAACGGTTTACCCGCTGCAAAGACGGACAGCACAGTTTCCTTCGCCTCCGTGGTAGTGCTCGCCCCAGACTGGTCCGGCACGGCAAGCAGCACCGATCCCCAATCGATCCGCACATTGTCGCCAGCTTTCTCTAAGACTGGTTGCCGAAAATTAGATGCGCGTAGAACGGTCATTCCCTTCAGCCGTGAACGAGACCAAAGAACTTCCTGTGTCGGTGTATCCGTGGCTAACAGCGGTGATACTCCGAACAAGAGTTGAACCTCGTGTGAAGCACGGTCAGCGGCCGCGATAGTCGCTGTGGCATAGCTGATTGGGCGTGCCATGACATCCAGGTCAGAAGGCAGTAGCGGAGACAGGAATGCGACTTCCAATCGGATGCCAGCCTCCTCAAAGCGGTACGTGGTCCGTGTAGCGGTCACCTCTAGGGCAGTTTGTCCGATACTGGGAATGGACTGAGGCCAAGCGCCCATCCACCGAAACATCTTTCCATCAATCCTCAACAGCCCGATTAATGGTTGAACTGCGCCAGTCCAATGACGCGTTGGACCGTCTGTTAATTTGTCATTCATGGACCAGACGCTGAAGTAGGGGTCATGCGTCAAGAGAGGAACCGCGGGCACACGGACGGATTGGGCAAAACAATCGAAGAAAAACAAGGAGAAACTGATTAACAGAACGATTTGGAGAAGGAATTTTATGCGCAAGAAAGCCTCCGAGCAGAAATCGCCTGATCACGCGTCCATCGGACAATTGAGATGATAACGGTCAAATCCGTTCTCACCGGAAGATCACTGTTGTTTTATAACGGCCTTGGAGTCATTAACGGAAGCTTCGCGGGCATCGCGAACCTGGTTATCCACGAGATCGGATTCGCGTTTGAGTCTCTGAAAGGTATCGAGGGCCGCTAGGCTTTCGTTTGGCTTGCCGAGTTTGCGATAGACATCAGCCAGTACGTAATAATACTGAGCAGATGAAGGATTGATGGAACTGGCCTTACGCAAAGCTTCGGCCGCTTGCTCCCAGTCGTTTCTTATCTGGTGCGCTCGTGCCGCTTGGTAATACCCGAGATCACTTTTGGAATCGCGTTCGATGGCCTTCCGAGCATACTCAAGAGCGAGTTCCGGTTTCTTTTCACGATTGTAATAAGCACTCAAGTTGACGTAAGGCGCGGCGAATTTTGCTTTCTGCCGCTCCGTGATATCAATCGCTCGCTGGTAGGCTTGAAGAGCGTGCGTATCGTCGCCGAGAGATTCCTCCGTGAAGCCCAGAGCGTTGAACGCCTCAGCATAGTTCCCATCGAGCTGAATTGCTGCGGTAAACTCGGCCTTTGCCGCTGGAAACATATCTCTAGCGGAATAGACCTCCCCAAGGCTGTAGTGGATTTCCGCCGAGTCTGGCTTCAAACGCACGGCCTGCTGCAACTCCGTTTGCGCATAATCGAACTTCCCGATCAGGACCAGGTCTTTGCCCAGCATTTTGTGTGCTTCGGGGTTGTTCACATTTAATTCCAGTGATCTAGCCAATTCACGAATTGAGTCACCAACTTTGCGCGAGCGGAACAGCACATAACCCTGGAGATAGTGCGCTCGCCAGGAACCGGGATGGTCTTTTAGGTATTGGAGTAGCGGCAGTTCCACCTCATCGTATTTGTCCTGGCGGATCAAGGATTCAAAGTTCATGATTTGGGCCACGTCGTCGCCGCCACCCGCCGTCGCGCCATCTTTCGTAATTTCGGGCTCCAATGCCAGGTTCAATTTTTCGAGAGCTCTGCCGGCGGCATCGGCCACGGCCGCTCTTCTGAGAGTTTCCAGATTCTCTTTTGCGGCGGCGTTTAGCGGATCGATTCGCAAGCTGCTTTCAAACGCTGCTATGGCACCTCTTAGATCACCTTGTTCTTTCAAAGCACCGCCAAGCTCGTCGTAAGCTTCGCTTGCAGACGGCCGCACGCGGGCTGCTTCGAGGAATGCCGCGATGGCGTCCGCAAGCTTGCCGTTTCTGCGCAAGACTTGACCAAAGCCAAGAAGCGCCGGATAGGAAGTCGGCTCGATTTCCAGCGCCTTCCTGAATTCAGAGATGCTGCCTTGCACGTCATTTCCCTTTGCCAAAGCCTGGGCCAGGATCAAATGCCCGTTGGCGTACTCGGGCAGCAGTTGAACTACCTTACTCAGGTGTTCCACCGCTTCATTCATTTGGCCGTTGCTCAGTTCGAGTTGTCCCTGCGCCAGGAGACCGTTGGCTTTCTTGTTCCGTTCGTCATCGGCAATGAGCTTCAATCCTTTTTCCAGTTCCAGCTTGCCCTCGTCGGCTTCGCCGCCTCGTGACAAAGCCAAACCAAGTTGGTAATGGTTCCGTCCCGAGGTCGGATCGAGGCCTACCGCTTGGCGCAGAGGAGCGATGGCGTCTTGGATTTGATTTTTCTGGATTAGGGCTTTACCAAGGGAGTAATAGGCGTCGGCAAATTTTGGACTGGTCGCGATCAGCTTTCGCAGTTGCCCAATTTCCTTGTCAACGCCGTCCCGTTGCAAATAGGCCATGGCAAGGTTGTATTGGGCACGGACACCGTCGGGCCGTAAGGCGACCGCACGCTCCAGCTCCGCTATAGCTTCATCGACATTGACCGACAGTATGGTGGCGCCTAGATTCGCGTGTGCTTCCGCGTCGTTGGGGCTGAACTCAACCGCTTTCCGAAACTCCTTTGCGGCTTCGAGGTCTTGCCCTCTCTGCAGCAGGGCCATCCCTAAATGATTATGTGCGGCTCCGAAGCTAGGGCGCAGCTCGATAGCTTTCTTGAATTGCTCGATTACGAGCTCCGGATCTCTCCCGGCCGTGCCCAATAAAAGCCCCAGCGCGTCGTAGGCCAACGGGTCATTCGTTTTCTCCTTGACGCCTTGCTGTACTGCGCTAATGTTGACTTCAATGTCGGGAATCTGCACAGGGGGGTCTTGCTTTAGCACTAATTGAAATTCTTCGAAGGCAGCCGCGAATTGACCGGTCTTTAGGAGGACCCGGCCCAAATCCATATGCGGACCAGGCAAGTCTGGATTGAGAGCGATCGCGCGAAACAGGTATTTTCGCCCAAGAACCCAATCGTGATTCTGTGCGCAGACCATCCCCAGAAACGCATAAGTTTCGCCGAGAGCAGGATCGACGCTTGCCGAAGTCTCCAGCTCAGATCGTGCTTCAGCGCTGTTTCCGTCGTACCAAAGCGCGACGCCGAGATTGTAGTGAGCGGCCGCAAAGGTCGGGGCGAGTTTTACAGCTGTACGCAGGTGCTGCAATGCCACAGGGAAGTCGCCCAATTGTCCATGAACGAAGCCCAGTAGATTGTGGGCATCCGCGAAATTTGGACTCGCCTCCACGGCTTTCTTGAATTCCTTTTCTGCACGCTCCAGGTCTCCTCGGGAAAGGAGGTCCCTGCCGATGTTGAAGTGATTCCGCGCTTCCTGAGAGGGCAAATGAGTTTGGGAACGCTTTTGCGCCGCGGACTCCGCTCTCAGAGCCACGGCCAGGGTTTCATAGGCACTTTCGAGGCTATGGTCCAAAGCCAAAGACTTTTCCGCCGCATCAATCGCTCCGGCGAGGTCACCCTTGCGTCTTAAGAGCTCGGCGATTTCGCCTTCGACCAATGCATCGTCGCCATGCTTCAAGGCCGACCGCAGCTCATCGAGAGCTCCGTCGAGATTACGCTTTTCACGCAAAACGCGACTAAGGTTCACGCGTAGTTCTACGTTCTGGGGGGCCAGAGCAATTGCCGTATGAAAAATACGGATCGCCTCATCGAGTTTTTTTGACCTGGCGAGAGTAGAACCTAAATTGTTATATGCGCCGAGATATTCGGGATTCAGATCGATCGCTTGCTGAAACTGAGCGATGGCGTCTAGAAAGTGATTCTTCTGGGCGTAAGCAACTCCAAGCCAGTTATGGGCATCAGCGAAACGCGGATCCTGTTGGAGAACGGCGCGCAACAGCGCAATCGCTTGATCCGTGTCTCCTCTGTCTTGAAGCAGCAACGCCAACGAAAACTGGGCAGCTCCGTAATCCGTCCGGATTTTGATTGCCGTATTTAACTCGGAAATAGCCTGCTGTGCATCCCCAGATTGCGTCAACCATTGGGCGAGATTGTAATGAGGTTCCGCGTAAGTAGGATCGAGCTGGATTGCGCTGCGAAACGCAGCCAGCGAGCCCTTCTCATCGCCTAATTTGCCGAGTGCAACGCCAAGACCGTTTTGCGCCTCCGCACGCCGAGGATCGAGCTTCAGCGCGCTCTCAAAGAACGTCACCGCGGCGTTCCACTGCTCATTCCCTAGAGCTTGTACGCCCTGGCGGTAGTACTTCTCTGCAGATTCCGGAGAATCTTGGGCCCCTTTCGCAGAGACACAACCAAAGAGCAGCGTCAGCAACAATGTGCCAAGCGCAACCAATTCTCGGGATGTCCTGCCCAGGGTCATTAACGACTTGCAGCCGGCGTGACTTTGCTCCCGCGACCTGTCAAATCCCGAATCAATTTGGCCTCGGCTTCGCGGTAGGGTCTGCCGTCTGGATACAGCACTTCATGAAACCACACGCTGGGCTGATCCACGATATACGGATGCCGCCAGGAATCCCATGGATAGTACGTCTGCGTCTTACCGGCAACAAAGCCCCAATTGATAGCCCCAACGTTGTATTTCTTGGCAAGCGGCAGCACCGTGTCGAAGGTACTGCCCACACTGCGCGCCATGTATTCCGTGCAGATCAAGGGACGATTGAACTTCTGCAAGAACATCACTTCTTTCTCAAAGCTTTCCGGCCACTCGTAGTTGTGGAAACTGATCACATCGGAATCTTCCAGCTGAACCCGCTGGATTTTGGTCAATGGGCCGCCTTTTTCAAAATCGATGTCCCAAAGTCCGCTGGTGAGCGGTTGCGAAGGATGCGCCTCCCGGGCCCAGGAAAAAACTTTGGGCAATAACGCTTCCACGCGTTCGATCTTGTTCTTGAGTTCTTGTTTGTCGTAACTGCCCTCGTTCGTGCCTCCAGGCTCATTCCATAGATCCCACCCGAGTATCCGCGAATCGTTCGCGAACGCTGCAATCACGCCAGTTACGTAAGCCTTCAGACGGGCTTCTTGAGCGGGATCTCTCAGGCCTTCGGCGCCGGGGGATTGTACCCATCCGGAATTATGCACACCTGGAACAGGAGGGTGCTGGGGACCCAGCTTGGGGTAAGGATCCCAGCAGGAGTCAAAGAGCACGAACAAGGGTTTTACGTGATGGGCAGAAGAAATTTCAAGGAATTGATCGATGCGTTGTTTGAACTTGGAGGGGTCCTGCTGCCAAACCAGATCGTGTAAGAACACCCGCATGGTGTTCATGCCCAGGCTCTCGCCCCAACCCAATTCCTTATCGATTTCGGCTGCGTCGAAACTCTGCGCTTGCCACATCTCCAATTGATTTATCGCGTTCTGAGGGATGTAATTACTGCCGACGAGCCACTGCTGCCGTGCGTACCAACTCTTCGCCTCGTCCTCCTTCCAGCGACCGGTCTGGGCGAGCAGTTTTAAAGGGACAAGGAGAAGTGCGATGACGACAAGCAAAGCACGCAAACATTTCTGTGATCCTGGATTCATAGTCTCACCTGCGCGTTACTTTACGGCAATCGATCGTTAACCAGATACTTGTAAACGGTTACACGCGACGTGCCCATACCCTACCACATCCCTATCACTTCAGAAACGTCTAGTCTTGAACACGTCTAGTCTTGAACACGCGGCGGCCTGAGCGCGAATTTCGGAGCGGAAAAGTGGTATGTTCTGACTTATGGACATCCGCAAGGTGGCCGCGAAAGCCAGGGTCTCCACCGCCACGGTTTCCCGTACCATCAATCGCTCCGACGCCGTAACACCGGCAACGGCCGCGAAGGTTTGGTCCGCGATTCGTGAGCTCAACTATCATCCCAACACCCACGCGCGAACCCTCAGCTCCGGGAAAAGTCACATCCTGGGTCTGATCATCTCGGACATCACCAATCCCTTCTTTCCCGACCTGGTGAAGGCCTTCGAGAGTGTTGCTATCGAGCGCCATTATGAAGTGATCGTCACCAATACCGAGTACAACCCGGACCGAATGGCGCTCTGTGTTCACAGACTGCTTAACCGCAGGGTCGATGGCATCGCCATTATGACTTCGGAAATGGAACCAGGTCTCGTTGACGAAGTGCAGCGCGCCGGTGTCCCCATCGTCACGCTTGACACAGGTCGACCAGGCAAGAGATTCAGTAACGTCAAGGTGGACTACTCCGGAGGGATCCGTCAGGCCATTCAGCACTTAGTTGGACTTGATCATGATCGCCTGGCATTTATTCGTGGTCCTCAGCGTCTTAAATCCGCGCAGGTTCGCTACAATGCCTACACGAGAGTAGCCAAGGAGAACCATTTAACGACTTCAAGCGGGCTGATTGCCGACGGTGAGCACAGTATCGAGGGTGGATTCACCGCCATGTTGAATCTTCTGCCGCAGAAACCGACGGCCGTGCTGGCTTCGAATGACCTCTCGGCCATCGGCGCCCTGCAGGCCCTTCACCACAAGAAGCTCAATGTTCCCGGAGACATTTCGATTGTTGGCTTCGACGACATCACATTTTCAAGGCTCACTCAACCGGAGCTAACCACTGTTCGGATTCCGCGAACCGAAGTGGCTCGTCTGGCATTTGAAGCGCTCATCTCCACATCCGCGTCAGAGAATGGAAAAGAGTGGAGCGTCTCCACCGAACTCGTGATACGCATGTCTACAGGGCTGCGCGCTCGCTCTCGTCCCTGAATAGATCTTCGTTTCGCCTCGCTAAAGCCTCCAATGCTGTAACCGCTTACATTTCTGTTAATATCATGCGCGAATGTGTTCGGTTAACGCCCGATCGAAAGAAACTCGGCTTGAGCGCTATGGCTGTAGGCGAGTACCAGTGCTCTTTTCTTTATCTCGGTGCTGGTCCGGCTTTAGTTACAGCAGTTCGTGAGTGAGCCTCAAGAAGGTGATTCTATGCAAGCGATGCGGCATCCGGCTCGTCTATATCTCCTACTGCTGTTTTCGTGTTGTCCCGTTGCAGGTGCGCAAAGCCTGAACACTGCTTCAATCCGCATTGACACTAATAAAGTCGAGAACGCCATTAGCCCGATGTTGTACGGGCAATTCGCGGAGTTCATGTTTCAGGACATTAAAGGTGGCCTATACGCGGAGCTGATACGAGATCGAGGATTTGAAGAAACGCCGGATGCGCTTGGCTTGCCGCGTTATTGGGAACGTGACCCAGACGATCGTAACGACGATGGCGCGATGCACTTTGCTTGGGACGAGGCCGTTTATAGCCCCGTACACCTAGATAGCATCACCCTCCCAAAGCATTCTCTTCGAGTGGAGATCAAGCACAGCGACATGCATCGGCACGGCATTCGACAGGGGTCGATACCAGTCCGCGGAGGACTCGCGTACGACGGCTACTTCTGGCTAAAAACGCCAGACTACAGCGGGACTATCATGGTTGCTCTTGAGGCCGACGAAACTGGTGGTGAGCGGTATGCTAGCGCCACAATTACGAATATCGCCGGGGATTGGAAGCAATATCGATTTAGGCTGATTCCCTCGAAGTCTGATCCTTTGGCGAAGTTGGCCATTCTGTTCGCCGGCGAAGGGCGCCTGTGGATCGATCAGATTTCACTCATGCCGAGCGATGCCGTAGGTGGTGTTCGCCATGACGTTGAAGAGAAGATCCTGGCATTGCACCCGGCGTTCATACGCTGGCCTGGTGGAAACGTCGCGCAAGACTATCATTGGCAATGGGGCGTCGGCCCTCGCGACCAACGACCCGTTTGGGTGAACTCGTCGTGGGGTAACGAATTGGAGCCCAGCGACTTTGGTACTGACGAGTTCGTCCGGTTCGCCAGAGGCGTCAAAGCTGAGCCATCAATTACCGTAAATGTTGAAGGTCGTAATGCGACAGCGGACGAAGCCGCCGCTTGGGTGGAATACTGCAACGGCTCTCCTCAATCGGAATATGGCCGTCTCCGTTCTCAAAATGGCAGCCCTGAACCGTTCCGCGTTCAGTATTGGGAACTGGGAAACGAAATCTGGGGGAACTGGGTACGTGGGCACAGCGACGCCGTTACCTACGCGCACAATCTCAATCGCTATGTCGAGAAAATGAAGGCTATTGATCCTTCCATCAAAATTATCGCAGTCGGTGATAACAACCCGGAGTGGAATCAAACTGTTCTAAAGACTGCAGGCCAGAACATCGACTATTTGGCGGTCCATCACTATTACGGCGCCTCGGATATGAAGGATGACCCCAACAACTTGCAAGCGCATCCACTTCACTACGAGCGGTTCTATCAAGAGACTGAGCGCATGATCCGGCAGTTGATGCCGCACCGGGATATCAAGTTAGCGATAAACGAGTGGAATACCACGCTTCCCCTACCGCGGCAACACTCGATGGAATCCGCACTGTATGCAGGTCGCCTCATGAACGTCTTCGAGCGCGCAGGGGATCTGGTCGAGATGAGCGCGGTGTCGGACATGGTGAATGGATGGAGCGGAGGTGTAATCCAGGCAAGCCGCCACGGCGTGTTTATCACTCCGACGTATCTGTTGAATGCTATGTATGCCTCGCACCTTGGTCGTTATCGATTGGCGGCAACCGTCGAAGTACCTACCTTCGACTCCACACAGGAAGGTAAATCTCTGCCAACGATGGATGCTGTCGTTAGCCGATCAGCAGATAGTCGCAAGATCTTCATCAAAGCCGTGAATGCGGATCCCGCAAAAGGCCTCCTTACCAAAATCAGCTTGAGCGGAGCTCGAGTCAGCCAACAAGGGCAAATAGAGACTTTGAATGCCGAATCGCTGACGAGCTTCAACGATTTCACCCATCCGAACGCGGTCCATGTAACCAAAAATAAAATCAAAGTGGGTTCAGCTTTTGTTGTCAGGCTGCCGCCACACTCGGTTTCTGTCATCACATTGGAGATGCATCCATGAACGCATCTCCGGACAATGCCCGCGTGTTCTGTTCCAGTGGCGCTGTTACCGAGCCAGAAATAGCCTTTAAAAAAATCTTCGGAGGACAGCCACGCCTTTATCGCGCTCCTGGTCGCGTGAACCTGATCGGAGAACATACCGACTACAATCAAGGTTTTGTTCTGCCGGCAGCCATCGATCTCTACTGCTGGACCGCCGCCGCGGCGCGGGCCGACCGCCGCCTCCAGATACATTCGACAAATCTGAATCAATCCGTCTCCGTCGATTTGGATAGCAAGACATTATCGCGGCGCGGGGACTGGAGCGATTATGTCGTCGGCACGGCAGTGGCTCTTGAGAACGCTGGTTACAGACTCACCGGCGCCGACCTTTTGGTCTCTAGCGAGGTGCCCTTGGGATCGGGGCTCAGCTCCTCCGCAGCAATCGAGGTTTCCACCGGCTACGCGCTGCTGGATATCAGCGCTACCAAAGTTGATCACCTCCGTCTTGTTATGGCCTGCCACCAAGCCGAGAACGACTTTGTTGGCGTTCATGTGGGCATTATGGACCAATTCGTTTCCGCAAACGGCCAGGCCGGTCACGCTCTGATGCTGGACTGTCGCTCCTTCGAGGCCACCGCGCTGCTGATTCCACCACAGCTCCGGTTGGTGGTTTGTAACACCGGAGTCAAGCACGAATTGACAGGAGGCGAGTACAACCAGCGGCGCGCCCAATGCGAGGAGGGCGTGAGATTGCTCTCATCCACCTTGCCGGCCATCCAAGCACTAAGAGATGTTGGACCAGATCAACTTGAGAATGATAAGGACATCATTCCAGAACTCATCTATCGGCGTTGCCGCCATGTGGTAACCGAGAATGAGCGAGTACAGCGGGCCGCTGACGCGTTCCTTGCCGGCGATATGAGCATGATTGGTGCGCTCATGGAGGAATCGCACCGGAGCATGCGCGATGATTATGAGATCAGTTGTGCTGAACTAGATCTGATGGTCGAGATCGCCCGCGTACAACCCGGCGTGATTGGAGCGCGAATGACGGGCGGAGGATTTGGCGGATGTACCGTTAATCTCGTGCAAGCCGATGCTGCGGATGACTTCAGGTTGTCAGTGGCGGCCGAATATGAAAAGCACACGCATACCACTCCCGCCATTTATGTCTTGAATGCTAGCGAAGGTGTCCATGCTGCGGTCGCCGACAATTTGTAGCATGAGGCGCACACAGGCCGAGTGCATCCCGTAGAATTCTAATAGTCACAATTAAAATTTTTCCTTGACAAAGCTCTTCTGGCCTCAGTATGCTGCGCCGCAAATATGTAAGCGGTTACATTTCGCGCGCGCTGCGGCGCGAAGCCGCTACATGGGGTGCTTACCAGGAGGCCTGGAAATGATGCGTCGTTCCACGGTTTTCTCTTGTCTCTTCGCGGTTAGCTTGGCCTTAGTGCTCGCTGTCAGCGTTTTCGGGCAGGGCCAGGATAGGGGTGTGATTACCGGACTGGTCACGGATAACTCCGGCGCCTCCGTTCCGGACGCACAGATCACCATCACCAATGAAGCCACTCAGGACAAAACAGTGGTGACAACGAGCCGGAAACTACAACTCTCCGCCGCTCATTCTCGGCACGTACCGCGTGCAGATCGAGAAGCCTGGCTTCAAGACCTACGTACGTACCGGCGTCCCGCTAGGCAGCGGCGCGACCTATCGCTTGGATGCCGCTCTCGACGTCGGCTCGGCCACGACGAGCGTTGTGGTTCAGGCCTCCGTCGTCGACATCAATGTCTCGAACCCCGAAGTGTCCAGCACTCTCGGCGAGAAGTATTACCACGAGCTACCCGCGGTCATGGGTTCGGATATCCGTTTAGCGGAGTCGCTGCTCAACGTTCAGCCGGGATATGTGCCCATGCGACCGAATGGAGATCCCATCTTTCGAGGGAGCCAGTTTATGTCCCGCATGAATGGCGGGCAAACCATGGCCATGGAGAACTACCTGGATGGTGCATCATTCGGCAGCGCCATCGATCATAACAACACGCAAGAGCGCTCCGTTCCGTACGACTCCGTCCAAGAGATGAAGATTATCGACAGCAACTTTTCCGCTCAGTATGGACGAACCAGCGGCGGCTTCGTGGAATACACCACGAAATCCGGAACGAACACCTTCCACGGTGCCGCCTACGATTACTACAACTACCAAGGCTTGAATGCTAAGGGAGAGCTCGTTTCTGCGGTTTCCCCGCAACATAAAGAGAACTGGGGATTCGCGGTCGGCGGCCCCATCGCGATTCCCAAAGTCTATGATGGCCGCAAGCACGAGACGTTTTTCTTTGTAAACCTCGACGATCTGCACTTTAAGCAGGGCGCCCTTCCGAGTTTTGGCAATACCAATCCGATCCCTGCCTTTTTACAGGGAAACTTCTCCCAACTCCTGGACACGACTAAGGTGCTTGGAACAGACGCTCTAGGCCGGCCGATTTACAGTGGAGAAATTTACAATCCGTCGACTACGCGCACCGTGGGTGGTGTGTCTGTACGTGACGGCTATGGCTTTAATCCGGTTACGGGCCTTCCCATCGCTGGAGCCGCCAACATTGTTCCCGCCGGTGACCCGCTGCGGAGCGGTATCGCCTCTAAGCTCGCTGCACTCATTCCCGCCCCGGATCGCCCTGGTCTGACAAACAATTCGTTTGTGCCGTCAGGAAACAAGTACATCAATCCCAAGACTTTGTTTGTGAGAGTCGATCAGTCTCTAGGTACCAGTTTGAAAATGTCAACCTCGGTGAACGCGAATACTCGGCCATCCTTACGCCAATGCGCGAGCTTCTCGCAGGGCTGTAACTTTTCAGATCCCTCCAAGTATTTCGGAGAAGGTTTTTATCAGGATATTACGACCCGCACCGTCCATCAGCAGTTCAACTGGATCATCCGCCAAAATTTATATAATCACACCACTCTTTCCTTTGATCGCTGGGTGTTGCCAGCCCGCCCCGTTTCTCAGGGTCCGGACTGGGTCACCCAACTGGGCCTAAAGGGGTTAGTCAGTAGCGATGGCGGTGCTCCCAGACTTTATCTCAACAGCCCTACGATTCCGTACTCTCATTACGGAGAATCTGATCACGTTGCGGAAGGGGACATTGCCAACCGATGGCAGTTCCTCGACGACATCACTTGGGTCAAGGGCCGGCATACTATTACCGCTGGCTTTGAATATCGGCATCATCAATTTCCGACCATTGGCGACGGCAATGTCACCGGTACCTACAACTTTAGCAACAACGAGACGGCTGGCTACCACGCCAACGGTTCGCTCGAGACGCTTACCGGAGATCCCGTGGCGTCGTTCCTCCTCGGTCAAATTGACAATGCCAACTTCAACGTCAACTATCGCCATTTGGAGAATGAGCAGTATATTTCCCCCTGGGTGAACGACAACTTAAAGGTCACCAAGAACCTCACTCTGACACTCGGCTTGCGCTTTGATTATCAGGGCTGCTTGTCT
>WNFL01085983.1_pt2 | contig 15752 bp, 31 predicted proteins | sample 5400361 | NCBI WGS metagenome assembly WNFL01 (sample SAMN13153351, study PRJNA577476) | soil metagenome | isolation source: 40 cm soil on Douglas fir-dominated hillslope | place: USA:California | collected 2013-09-17
TGCGCGAACCGTCAGGGCAGTCGGAACAGTAGCATGGCACGGCAACCACGCCTGTTCGATCCGCGCACGGGGCATCGCATCACGTCGGAGCGCCATCGCCAGTTACTGCGTTACAGTGTTCGCAAGATTCAGCATTACGACGCAGCGGCAGACGTGGCTGACGAGACGATGAAGATGATGAAGCGGCGTTCGACGCAGATTCGGTGGGCGAAGCGCCGCGACCGTTACGATGCGCGGATGCAGTACTGGAAGGCGTTTAAGCGCACGCTCGAAGATCAGTTGAAGCGGCGCGTCGAGTACGAGGCGAAGTTCGCGTACACGGGCAAGCGGAAAGAGAACGACCGCGACCGTGCCAACCTCAACATTCGGATGCGGTACTATGGGCGTGCGCCGCTGCCCACGGATCGCGAAGTGAAGGTGGCCTACTACAACCTGCTGCTGCATGGGAAAGCGCCGAAGGGATGGGAGTATGCGATTGCGGACTGGCGCAACGACCGTCTCTCGGACAGTGGTTGGCGTCGTGGCTCATGGCGCGGCGGTCGCGACAAGCCTGATGTTGTAGCGCCGTCCCGACAGCATTGATTGGGCCGCGAACATGGTCGTTCACGCAACGCTCGAAGACTTCGACACGTTGGTGATCGGAGAAGTAGAGGAATGATGCGTGAACGCTGGCGCATCGTGATTCATCGCAAGCGTGGCATGTTCCGCTTCGTGCTGCGTGACGGGTATCTCGGACGATGGGAAGCGGAGCAGGCGAAGAAGCGGATATGGCGGCAGCACAAAATCCGCTGGCTGAAGGTCGAGAGCTATCACGAACCCTTGAAGGGAGGGCAGATGCGGAAAAAGTCTGAGCACTACAGCGACCGTCACGAAGCGGTCGCCGCAGTTCCGTGCCCTGTGTGCCAGCAGCCGAAGGGTGTCCCGTGCGTTGTCGCAGAGACGGGGCGTCGGCGTGAGCAGCATGGCAACGAGACGCACGTCGGGCGCGTGCGGAAGTTCGAGCGCGATGCGTTGCCCGGAGAACCGGGCAGCGTGCTGCCCCCGTCGCCCGTGGACACCGACAATGACTGTGCGCCATGAAGCGCGCACAGGGGAAGTCCCCGAACGATCAGCAGCACGATGACGTGACGTTGGAGGCGTACATTCATGCAGCGCGTCACGCCTATCAATTACTGAACGATGTGCGCCAAGACCTGATCGTACTGCGTGGCGATGGCGTTCTTCACATGAGCGAAGAAGTGCGTCACGATGCGGACGTGTCGATCTGCGGGAAGCTGACAGCGGCACAGGCATTGCTCGCTGGCGTCGTGCGCTTCCATGAGGAGGGTCGAGTCTGAACGTGCTGAAGCTGGACTTCGACAGCCGCGTGCCGCCTGATCTGATCGAACGGATCAGGGCGCTGTTCCGATGGCTCGGCGGACGGCCTGCGGTCGTTGGCGTGTGGCGGTCGAACTCGAAGGGCTGGCATGTACTGGTCGAGACGCGAGCGCGATGGGCCGCTGATCCAGTGACGGTCGTTGCCGCGCAAGCCATCCTCGGCAGCGATGCCAAGCGGGAGATGTTCAACCTCATGCGGGCGGTTGGGCTGAAGAACCGTCCATTGTTCTGGCGACAGCGGCATCGCTGGAATACGTTCTACAGCCGCAAACTTCAGGGAGGATGATTCAGATGTCCAAGGACACGATGATCGAGTTCAAGTCCGGGTCGCCGAAGCTGACGCCCGACATCATCGGCGCGGATTCCGCCGTGCTGACGATTCAGGAGTTCAAGCGGAACCAGAAGACGCGCATCGGCGAAGCTGACGTGATCGTGTTTGCCGAGTTCCCCGGACATGGCTGGTATGCGAATACGACTTCGCTGAAGGCCATCGCGGCGGTGTACGGCCCCGACTACTCGTTGTGGAAGGGGAAGAAGGTGCCGCTCGAAGTTCGGGAGAGCACCATCGTCGGCAGCAGCAAGGCCACGCGCACGCTGTGGTGCGCTGGCGCGGTGAGCAGCAACGAGCCGTTCGAGCGGGCGCTGTGGGACAAGGCGTTGCGTGGCGCGCGGCGCGTGTCGCGGAAGTAGTGTTGTCCATTCAACGATAGCACTGGCAGCGCACCCTGTTGTCTGACGGGAGAGGGTAGAACGACCTCCTTGGAAGCGGGCCAAGAGAAGCGACAAGCTTGACGAGTCAGACCGGACAAGTTTCGTTGAATGGGTTTTTGGAACGAGACGCCGTTGCTCAGAGAGGATGGTCAAGGCCCTAGGGCCGCACGACCTCCAGCTTGCACTCTGAATCGGGGAAGCGCGAGATAGGTGTGACCGATCCCTGTCCAGACGGGATACTGCTGGCAGTAGAAGACTCGCGTTGGGCAACGGTTTCTCTGTCACCTTCATGCGGGAAGGCGAAATGTACAAGCGCGTGTGGCTGTGTCGATGTGAGGGGTGCGATCTCGTTTACGGATTTTCCAATCAAGAGATCACGATTAACGACGACGGCGAACCGTGCCGAGACATCTCCGCGAAAGATGAAGTCGATCTGGCGCGGATTTTCTGCCGCGTGTGTGGCTACCCTCTTGAACTCCTCCAACAGGTAGGTGAGTGGTGAAAGCGAAGCCGAGGATGAAGGTCACGCAGCGCGACGTGCGGATGACGGTGCCCGGATTATTCGCTGACGCTGTGCATGACCTTGCGGTGAAGAACGCATGGTCGAAGAAGCAGCAACTGCGTTACTTCGCACAGAGCGGGCTGTTCCTCGTCGATCAGTCGTATATGCGGCGGGCGCAATGGTACTATCGCTTCTGGGAGAAGATGGTCGCGCGCTACGGCGAGGCGGCGAAGGCCGTGATGCGCGACATGGACTTCGAGGGCGCTCCGGGGATGGTCGAGGCGATGCTAGGATCGGCGGTTGTCGATCATGGCTAAGAAAAAACAGAAGATGCCGCTGGTGCCGAAGATCACGTTCGTCGGCGGCAAGTGGTACAACGAACTCGGCAAGGAAGTGCCGAGGCCGCAGCGCCAGCAACCTGTCGCTGCGCCCGTGCAGTCGCCAGACTCGTTACAGCGTTACACGGACGATGAAATACTCGAACGGCTTGCGGGCTGCACCTGCACGAAGCCGCAGTTCACGGGCCACGTTCCGGGCTGCGTGCATTTCGCCGACGCGCTGTATGTCTGCGAGCAAGCGGATCGGCTGCACATCTCGACGCTGGCGAAGCTCGGTGAGACGACGATCTCCGACTTGGAGCGGCGGCGCATCGAGTACGCGCCGCTCGACACGCCGTTTCCGGGGCCGTCGTCACGGTGCCCTGACAGGATTCCCCAGAACGATGGTCGCCGTCGCTGCTGGCGCTGCCCATATTGGGAGCGTCACCCCGACGAGACGCCGTTCGATCACCAAAAGGGAGGACGCGATGTTCCGGCAACTGATTAGCGCACTCGTCTCCGTCTTCACGCATCATCGGCCATCGCACCGCACCGATTCTCCGGGGCCAGTCGCGTACAGCGACAAGCCCTACGCTTCCTTCGGTCTTGACTATCGGCACGGCTCCTCGAAGGTGCCGAAGTCCATGCGGAAGTATCGGCGCTGGCGCAGGGTGCGGATGCGGATGCAACGCGAGTCACGGAGGAGGAACCGTGCTGCGTAAACTGCTCGATTTCATTCTCCGCGTGCTCTGCGAGTCTGGCTCGGTTTCATTCTGATGGCCGTGTACGTGGACAACATGCGAGCGCCGTTCGGTCGCATGATTATGTGTCATATGTTCGCTGACACGACGGCTGAACTGAACGCGATGGCTGACGCCATCGGCGTGGCGCGGCGCTGGATTCAGCACGCTGGTACCTACAAGGAACACTACGACATCTCTCTCTCGAAGCGCGCCGTCGCCGTAGTGCTCGGAGCAAGGGAAGTCGATTGGATGGATTTCGGACGCCATGTTGTGAATCGGAGGAAGCCATGAGCAAGGAGAAGAAACGTGATCGACGAAATCCAAAAGCTGCGCGGGAGGCTGGCGTATTGGGAGACACGCTTACGCTTGGAGACGCGCTCTTGGCGACGAAGGGAATTGGAACGGATCGCCCTCGCGGAGATCGGGCGGTTAGCGTCGTTCGCATTACCCCAGACGAAGCCCGCGCCACGCCGTGCCCGAAGTGTGGCGGGTCGTCGTGGCAAGGCTACCGATTGATTCCCGACGCGCCCGCGCAGGGCTGTATGCGCTGCGGGCACGTTCGCTATCTCACGGAGCCGTGGCGATGAAGCGGCGGCGGCATGGGCTGACGCCGAAGCGGCGCAAGTGGCAGATGCTGCGTATCTCGCTCCGCACGCATCAGATGTTGCAGGACATGAAGAAGCACACGGACGTGCCGATGTTGGAGTTTGTCGAGCGAGTCGTCGATCACATCTACGGAGGAGGAATCATGTCGGTGCAGGCGCTCTCGTTTTTCATCATGTACATTGACGGGAAACCGATGTTCGTCGTCGCGGCGCAGGACGCCGAGAAGGCGGAGATTGGGATGCGACAGGAACGGCTCGGGAAAACGCCGTTCAAGACGATCAAGGCGGTGCCGTTGCTCGATGCGAAGATCGAGGACGTGCATCGCGTTGGCATAACTGCGGTGCTCTCGCAACTCACGCAGGTGAGCGCGATGTTGCAGATGCTGCTCTCGAAAGGACGGTAACAATGCCACGGAAAGCTGGCAGAGAATCGGGCAGAGAGACAGTGGAGACAGAGGTAGAGGTACCCGGAGAGGTACACGTTTCCGATCAGCAGCAAGAGACATATGAGCGCATTGAGTTCTTGAAGGAAAAGTTCGGGGATGATGCGACCGGGCGCGCGTCCATTCAGCGGCGCTTGAAAGATGGACGACTGATCGGCCTGCCGTCGATTCCTGCGCTGACGTTCGACACCGATCTTGTCGCCAAGCGATACGGCGGCGGGCGCTACTACGTGCGCTTCTATCAGGGGCGGCAGTATCTCGGCGACTTGGAGTTCGAGTTGGACGAGGCGCTGAAGCCGGAGCCGGAGCAGCCGAGGGAAGTAGTTGCCGTGACAACGGGAGGAGAGGCCCCGTCATGGCTCGCGGCCACGCTCGACAAGATGGGCGATGCGATCCGGGCGTTGGCCGAACGGCCTGCGCCCGCGCCGCCTGCTGCGCCCGATCCGATGGCGATGATAAAGGCCATCGGCGAGACGATGAAGTCGTTGACGCCAGCGGCTCCGCCGTTGCCGCCTGCGGCTCCGGGGCTCGCAGAGCAGTTGGCGCTGGTCGAGAGCGTCGTGAGTGTTGGCACGAAGATCATCGACGCACGCGGCGGCGGCGATGGAAGTTCGGGTGATGCGTACATGGGCGCAGTCGAGAAGCTCGCGGAGCCGATCACTGAACTTGTTCGGTTGCGCGTGCAACAGGAAGCGGATCGACGGGCGCTCAATCCTCCGCGTGGACGGCGGGCCTTGCCGCCTCCTGCGCGTAACGCTGTAACACCGCCTGCCGCTGCTCCTGCGGCAGCTTCAGGGGGACAACCGATGGGCGCGTCGTGGCTAGTGGAGATTCAGCGATGGGTGCCGATGATGGTGAAGCGCGCCCGCGCAAACCGGAGCGCCGAGGACACGGCGTTCTTCATCCTCGATGAACTGTCGGAGCCGACGTTACAGGAACTGGCAAAGCTCGCAGCGATGCCGGACTTCGGCGCGCAAGTCGCGCGCGTGTTGCCCGCCGAGTTGGGCAACTACCCGGAGTGGACGACGGAGTTCTTGGCGGCGGTACAGGACTGGCTGTTTGGCGGGGACGAAGGGCCAACGGCAGAAGGTGACGACGAACCCGAGGAGCCGGACGAGGGCGGCGACAGCGAGCCCGAGGCCGAGGAAGTAACGGAGGCTCCCGTGTTCGATCTCGAAGCGGAAGCGAAGCGGCGGCTCGCGTTGCTCAAGGACGCGCCGCCGAAGGAGCCCGCGAAGGAGCCCGTGACGACTAGCTAACCGCCGTGTAAACATCGCTGGCGTACCTGAACGCCCGACACTACCTTCCGTGTCGGGCGTTCTCCTTTCGGGGTGACGATGGCGAGCATCCTTCGGCAGACAATCTTCGGCGGCGATCTCGGCGCAATGCAGACGTTGCAGCGGATGCGCCGTCTCGCAAATCAGGGACTCTCCGACGCGCTGGTGATCGAGACGGCGCGCGGCATCGTCGAGAACGCGGGAATCCAAGGTCGCGATGCACTCGGCAAGTACATGGCGATCCGCGATTGGATGGAGGAGCATCTGGTCTTCCTGCCCGATCCGCTCGGCGTCGAACTCCTCTCGACCCCGCATTACATGATCGACCGCATCCGTCGCGCGGAGTATGTCTCGGGCGATTGCGACGACGCGGCGATTCTCGGCGCGGCCCTCGGCAAGGCGGTCGGCCTGCGGGCAAAGTTCCGCGCCCTCGGATTCGTGTCGCCACGACGGCCTTTCCAGCATGTTTACACGCTCTTGCTCATCAACGGACGATGGGCGAACTTGGATACGACCCGCAGTCAACGCTTCGACCCGCCCCCTCCGGCGCGGGTCTTCGAGCTAGGAGTGTAGGCCATGTACGAAGACATCATGCAGGGACAGCACGGACAGTTCGGCGCAGAGGCCCCGAAGACACGGCGACGGTACCTGTACAATGCCGTGGGCGGTGGCCCGTTCCCCTACGTCATGGAGACAGTTGGCTCAGGGGCTGTGCGCTTCGGCGACGTAGTGATTCCGCATCCCGAAGGCGTCGTCGCGAACAACGATCTCGACGAATCCGACGCAGGGTTCGCCGTCAACAGCGGCGAAGCGGAAGGCTACGACTTGCAACAGACGGAGTTCGCCGACGACATGATCTCCTCGGGCGACGAGGGCATCGGCTTCGCGCAGGCGCGGCGCTTGAAGCGGAAGCTCGGGCGCAATCGTCGGCGTATCACCGCGCAGGGCTACGCGGTCGAGAGCGATGTCCCGTACCAGTTCGGTGATCTGGGACGGTCGCTGTTCTCGCGCATCAAGAAGTTCAAGTTCGGGCGCTTCCTCGGACGCACGGTGCTGCCCGTCGCGGCGGGCGGGCTCGCGCTGAAGTTCGCGGCTCCGAAGTTGATCGGCCTCGCGAAGCGTGCCCTGCGCCACAAGGTAGGCACCATCGCCGTGCCCACGCAGCCGGGAGTGCCTGCCCCTGCCCCAACGGGTGCGACCGATGCAACGGGCGCGATGATTCCGCCCGACATTCAGTCGGCGATGGCGACGAGTTCCACGCCGTCTCCGATTCCTGCCGCAGCCGCCGCACCGACCGCCAGCGAAGATGTCGCCGCGCAGGCGCAGAACGCCGAGACGGCGAACACGGTGGACGAGGCGGGACTGGCGAGCGGGTTCACGATGCCGAACTTCAGCGATCCGAAGGTGCTGCTGACGCTCGCGGGCGTCGGTGTCCTGATCTTCTCGCAGATGGGCAAGCGCGGAGGTCGTCGGCGTAGTCGGAGGCGCTAATGCCGCTCAATCTCGGAGTGCTGTACCAGCAGGGCGTGGACTTCCTGCTGAAGCAGGCGGCGGAGTGGTCGCGGATTCCGACGCGGCTTCGTCGCGTAGAAGCGGCTCGCGCGCTGGTCGAGCAAGCCGCGTTGCAGAAGAACGACGTGGGCGCGCTGGCGCTGGCCCGTGGCGCAGCGACGGCGCTGCAACAGTTGCAGTCACTGTACGACAACGGATCGGGGAAGGTGGCCGATGTCGTCGATCAAGTTCGGGCCTTGCCTCCGGGGGCGATCCCCCCCGTCTCGCTCGCGCCGAAAGCGGCGGAAGTCGCAGCCATCGTCACGGCGCTCACACGGGGCCTCACCGAAGTCGAGCGGAAGGTCACGGCGGCAGCGGCGAAAGTCTTGACGCCCGCGCAACTCGATCAGTTGAAGCGCGGCGGGCTCGCGTTCCCGTCGTTCCTCGGCGAGCAGGCGAAGACGCTCCTCAAATACGCGCTGTTCGGCATCCCGATCTACTTGCTGCTCACAGGCAAGGCTGGTCGCAGCCGCACGCGGCTGTAACGGCGTAACGGAGAGCCCATGTTCGTGCGCTATGGTCTCGGGGACGATCTGCAAGATCAGATCACACAGTACCAGCGTGCGCTGCACGATCTCACGAACGCCATCGCGCTCGCGGAGCGGAGCGGACAGCATGCGGCGGCGGATCAACTGCGCGTGCAGTTCGTCGCGCTGACGGCGGAGATCAACGCGCTCGTTCGCCAGAAGCGGGCGCGCGATCAGGCTCCGGGCGTCGTGGACTACATCACGAACCCGCTGGTCGCGTCGGGCCTCGTCACGAACGAAGATGTCGAGAACGCCCATCTCGCGCAGACGCAACGGGACGTGAAGCAGGCGGCACGGGACATCGCCATCGCCCGCACGAAGAAGGATGCGGTGGCCCTGAAGGCTGCGAAGGCCAGCTTCCAGCGCGCTGCGACCGTGCAGACGCAGGCCGTCGCGCGAGAGACGGAGCGCACTACGCCGTCGTCCTTCTCGCTCGGGCTGGCCGATCTCGGCGCATCGTTCCAGAAGATTCTGCCGTTGCTGGCGCTTGGCGTCGGCGCGGCGCTGATCTTGCCCTCTGTCCTGCCTCGGAGGCGGTAATGCCACGCGATCTGCCAAGCAACCGTGACGATGTGATCGACTCGCGGGACATCATCGAGGCCATCGACTCGGGTGATCTTGACGAAGACGATCAGAAGGCGTTCGAGGCGTTAGCCGAGGAAGCGGAAGGCTCGCCGGACTGGCCGCACGGCGAGACGTTGATCCGACACGATCACTTCGAGGATTATGCGCGTGAACTCGCCGAGGACACGGGCATGATTAAGGGCGACGAAAGCTGGCCGCTGAACTGCATTGATTGGGAGGAAGCGGCGGATCAACTCAAGCAAGACTACTTCTCCGTGGACTTCGACGGCGTGGAGTACTGGATTCGGAGCTAACATGACCCGACAGCTTACGAAGGACGAGGCCGTTGAACTGGAACGCATGGTCGATGTCACCAGCGTTGCCGCAGTCCTTGAGACTCTTGGCAACATCTGCCATGAGAAGGCGGATCACTTGCGTGAGGCGTGGCAAGACCACGGTGCTGCGAGAACATGGGACAGGGACGGCAAGCGTGTCCACTCGCTGTCATTGAAGGTGTACACATGAACATCTCGAAGCGTCGTTCGATCCGGTTGCCGAACGGGCCGCTCAAGAGCCTCGCGCAGGTCGCGCCGAACATGACGGTCGTCGAACACGGCGACATTACGGCGCTGTATTCCTACGAGACGCCTGTCGCGCTGCTCGCTCCGGCTGGCGGGTACATGACGGAGAAGAAATGGTCGAACACGACCTCGAAGCACATCAGCAAGTTCTTCGCGGCCTACGGCTACGACAAGCGCGGGGCGCGGAAGCTGCCACAGGAAGACATCGAAGCCATTGTTCGCGCAGGAGCCGAGGGGAAACATTTCCCGGTCAACGTTGATCCAACGCCCGCCGAGAAGCGGGCTGTGTTCGAGAGCCTGACGCGGCGACGTGGCAATCCTGCGGGCCAGTTGTGGTATCCGGGCGGAGTCGCCATCGGTCGATACAAGATGGGTGAGGCGGGCACGCGGTACTACGTCATCCCCGTCGAATCGACTATGGGATGGGACTATCCGACGTTGATTCATATGTTCCCCGACAATCTCATGCCTGATGGCCTTGCCCTTGCGGAAGCGCGGCTCGGGTACGAGCACTCGGGACAGCAGGGCTATCACCTGTTCAAGGTGCGTGTCAACGGCAAGTGGTCGCGTCCACTCCGGTTGCGGACATCGTTGACGGAAATACCGGGGGTCAAGTGATTCACTGGCTGTGGTACGGGCCGAAGCGTGGCGTGTACGCGAAGCCGCAGGCGCGATGCGGTATGGCGGTGCCGCAGACGCAACTCACGGGAAGCGAGCGACGGGTGACATGCCCGCGCTGCTTGGAGATCATGCACGCGACAGAGCCCGAAGGCCCGATCACACAGACGCGCGACAATCCGGGCGTGCCAAGCGAAGGCCCTGTTGAGCACCTGAAGAACGCGGCGGCGATCATTCAGGCGAATCTCGAACTCGGCGAGAAAGATGCGTTGACCGCAGAGGACGCACATGCGGTACTTGCCCGCATCAGAACGGCCTTGCGGCAACTGGAAGATCGACGTGTAAACATTCCCTTGTCGCATCGTTCGCGGCGCGGTATCGTTCGGCGTGGGAATCCTGCGCTTGCTGTCCTCGGCGCGAACCCCAGAGTCGAAGACGCAACGCTGGCAACGTGGGCCAAGATCGAGTACGTGCGGCCCGACGACCCGGACGGCAAGCGCATCATCCGGGTGCATGAGTTCAAGGACGGCTTCGAGATCGGCTGGTTGAGCGACGGCAGCGTGCAGTTGTCGCACCCGAAGCACCCGTTGTGGACGGAGGACGATCACTAGCACGGTGTAGTCGGTCACAACTAGAGCAGTACCTGAACGGTTGAGCGCGCCATGCGGGGCCGCATACCTGCGTGGCGCGTTCGCCGTTTTTGGTACAAGGAGACTCCGATGAAGTGGTTCGACAATCCGAGGAAGCGGCGCAAGAAGCGGAAAGCGCCGAAGGGCGGCTGGAAGAAGCACATGGCGAAGCTCCGCGCCATGCGCGGCGGTGCAAAGCGGAAGCGTCGGAGCACACGTTCAACGGGAGGTCACATGGCACGGCGCAAGCGCAGAAGCAGCAAGCGGCGTAACGCGCCCCGCGTGCGCCGGAGTCATCGGCGTCATCGGGCGCGCAGCACGTCGGTAGTGGTGAGGGCGAACCCGCGCTGGATTCGGCGCTATCGGCGTCGGCACAATCCGGGCTTCTCGGCGCGCGGCATCATGGGTCGCGTGACGCAGGGCGCGGTGGACGGCATCTGGGTGGTTGGCGGCAAGGCCGTCACGAACGCCCTGCCGTCGCTGATCGGGCTCGCGCCCACGGGCGCGCTCGGTCTCGGCATGAAGGCACTCGCGGCAGTCGCGGCGGGCTACGTCTTCGGCATGATCTCGCCGAACGCGGGCAAGCTGGCGACGGCTTCGGGCTTCGCGTCGATCTACGAGCCGTTCATCGTCGGGCTCAACCTGCCGCTGATCTCGCCCGCGCTCGCGGACGACGATTACGGGTACGCAGCGTACCCGGACGCAGGCGTAGGCGCGTACCCCGATAGCGGAGTCGGGGACGACGACGATCTGGCAGCGTATCCGCAGTACTAGCAGCAACGACCCGGAGTCTCGGGCGCGAGGCAGTCAACCGTAAGTCCTCGAAAGGGGAGAAGGAGAGCTTCAGATGGCACGCATGAGAGTGGTCGCGCGGACTCGTCCCGCGCTCGCCCGCGCAGCGAATCCTCAGTCGGCGAAGGAGCCGGAGGCGCTGCCGTGGGTGCTGTTCGACACACAGTCGTGGACGACGGCGGTCGATGCGACGAAGACGTACTTCACCGCCGTGCAGAACGACAAGACCCTCGGCAACATGGAGGGGCCGGGACAGTTGCCCGATCCGCAGTACTACGAGATTCACTACATCGGGTGTGACTTCCTGCTCCAAGAGCAGTTCCAAGCCGCTGCCGCCGCGACAGGCCCGATCACGGACATCTTGCAGTTCCTGTTCGCGCAGCGCGGCATCTTCACCTTCAACATCAGCAACAAGCGGGTCGGCCCGTTCCCGCTGTCCTTCCTGCACGCCAGCGGTGGCGCGACGGGGTACGTCTCGACGAACTCCGCGACCACGGGCAAGGTCGAGTTCGCCAACAACGGCATCTTCGACGGCGGGTTCTGCGTCGGTGGTGCCCTGCTGATCCCGCCGAAGGTGTCCTTCGACGTGACCGTGCAGTTGGCCGCTGCGCCGACGCTCAACACGTCGCCGCTGAACGTCCGCGTCTGGCTCGCGGGCGCGCTGTACCGCAGGGTGCTGTAGTCGTAACGCTGTAACGGTAGCTGTTACCGTTGCAGCGGCAGTCGCGGCAAAACTTGCCGCACCTGAGTCGGAGCGGGGTAGCATCCCGCATGGTGCTACTCCCTCCGGCCAGCCCACAACATGAACGGTAAGGGGGCTTCACCGTGGCAAATCCGACTTCTTCGCGGCGTATGGCCGCGATTCCGCAGCCGCAGCCCGTCCTCGCGCCCAACTGGTTCCTCGGCCTTGTGCCTCGGGAGTTCTGGAACGTCAAGAAGACGACGTTCATCTACGAGGCGGACTTCGTGCCGCTGAACGCGCTGGCGACGAACACGGTCAACACGCAGATTCAGAACGATTCGCACTTCCTGTGCATCGGCGCATGTGCGCTCGTCACCGACAACGCCGATGCCGTCGTCATCAACTCGCCGTCGAACGCGAACGCGGCGGGCAAGCTGGTGCAGGTCGTGGACGTGGCGGCGGGCTTCCCGCTGTCGCAGGTGCCTGTGCCGCTGGAGAATATGTTCGGCACCGCGATGCTACCCGGCATCTGGGCGCTGCCCAAGCTGTTCCGCAAGGGCACGACCATCGCCACGCAGGTGCAGAACCTCATCAACGCGATTCATCGCGTGCGGATCAGTTATTGGGGCATCCGCATCTACCCCGGAGTTCCTGCCGAGGGGGTGTCCTAATGCTGCGCCCGCTCCCGAACTGGTACTACGGCCTGTTGCCGGAGAACCTCTGGCCGGATCGGCCTCGGGAGTTCTACTCGTACACGTTGAACGTCATCCCGCTCGCAGCGGGCGCGACGATCAACGCGGACGTAGTATTCTCGAAGAAGACGGACTCGCTGATCTTCGGCGGCGCGGTGATTCGCACGACACCCGCTGGCGATTCCATCTTCAATCCGCGCAGCGGCACGTTCGTGCGTGCCCTCGTTCAACTGTCGAACTCGGCGTCGAACGAACTGTTCACGGATCGCAGCGATCCCTTCAACGGGCTCGGTGTCCCGATTGAGAATCTGTTCGCGGCGTGGGGGCCGATCATGCCGGGACATGGCTTCGTCAACGCGGGCGCACGGCTGCCCGTGTTCTGGCCCATCCCGATCTACGTGCCGAAGGGCGGGGCGCTGTCGCTGAAGCTGAGTGACTTGGCAGCGACCGCTTCACATTTCCGCTTCACGTTCTGGGGCGGGCTGATCTATCAACTCGATCAGCGGGAGGTCGCATGACCGCACCAGTCTTTGCTTCGGGCGGGCAGACGGGCCTCGCGCCCGCTGCCGCCGAACATTCGTATGCGCCGCTCGATTGGTTGATGCAGCATCCTTCGACGCGGCGCTGGTGGTCGAAGTCGGAACGGGAGAACGTCGGAGCAGGGGAGATCATCGACCCCGGCATCGACCTGTCTTCTGGCTTCGAGGGCATCATCCTGCACATGGTGCTCACGGGCAAGGCGTTCGGCTCACAGGGCGCGAACGCGGGTACGGCGTGGCGCATCTACGTCAACCGCGTGCCTGTCGTGCAAAGCCTGTGGACGTTCGGCGGATCGAACGACACATCAGGCCGCTTCGATTACCTCATGTCGGGAGACGGCCTCGGCACGTCGTGGGGCGCGATCAATCTCTGGATCGAGGAGAACGGCCTCGTCGAGATCGGCATGAACAACAACGGAGGCACGTCGGACGCAATGGGCTGGCATCTGTGGGGCGCGTACTGGCCGACGACGTTGCGCGATCAGTATGAGACCTATAAGCGAGCGGCACAGCGGCAAGCCGCGAGGACGAGGTAATACATGAGCAACCAACTCACAGGTTCCAGCGGCGGCGCAATGATCGTGCGGCGGATCGGGGGCGGCGGGTTCGGGGCAGGCCCGCTCGGTACCCTCGTCTTCCCCGCGACCGTCAACGTCGGCTGCGGAGCGTCGTCACTGTTGCAGCGGGCACGGTCGTGCCCGTGCAGCCGCCAGCGGCGGCGCTCGTCGATGCGACTTCGACAAGCGGGCGCGTCGTCGCTCCGGGTGCAGGCGCAGTCATCTGTTCGATGACGCCTGCGGCTGGCACCTACGACGTAGGAGTGCGCGCGACATACGATGTCGGAGCACCCGTTGCCAACGAGATCAACAACATGGCGTTGGTGAAAGCGGGCGTGAACATTCTGACGTTGCAGGTGCTCGCCGTCATCAACATCTACAGCAACTGGCGGCTGTACCGCGTCACGTTGAGCGGCGCACAGTCGCTTGCGGTGAACGGGATTCTTGCGGGTACGGCAGGCGTGGGCTATAGCGCCGAACTCATCGCCATCAGGGTCGCGTAATACGTTCCCGTTGCTGTTGGCATTACAAGTGGAGGTAGCTGGTATGCGATGGACGAGAGAGAACGCCTACGATGCCGCGATTCAGGCCGCGAGCGCCGAGTTCGGTGTGCGCGTCCCGTTGATTAAGGGCGTCATCGGACGCGAGAGCGCCTTCGTCCCGACTGCGAAGCGTGGCGAGCCGCAGATCGGGGATGCCTCCTACGTTCTGTACAGCACGGCGAAGGCGCTCGGCTATCCGGGCACGCCGGACGGATTGCTCGATCCGGCCACGAACATTCACTACGGCACGATGCTGCTGGCACAGAACCTGAGCCGGACGGGAGGCGACGAAGCGTCTGCGATTTCCGCATACAATGGCGGCTGGCGTCCCTCCCTCGGCTTCGGGGCACAGGCCACGCGGCCCTTGCGCGTCTGCCTCGCGTGGAAGGCGACGGCTCCGCGCGATCCCAAGCTGCGCGTGCTGACGCGCGACTGCGCGAAGGTGCAGAACGTCGCACCCGGACAGTTCGCCAATCAGCCGCACGTCGATGCGGTGCTCTCGAACGTTGCGTACTTCGAGCAGCAGGCCGCGCAGCCCCCCACGCCTCCGGCAACAGCGGGCTTCACCAGTAACGCAGGCACGGTCGCCGCTGCCTTGCTGTCGGCGGCGATGCTCGGTATCTTGTGGTGGCTCAGACGGAGGCACGGCGGATGAATCTCGGTCTAGCAGCAATCATCGTCACGCTCGTCGTTCACACGGGAGCCCTGTTCTATTGGGGCGGCTCGGTGCGTCAAATGCTCCGCGACCATGAGCGGCGGATCGGCAACCTAGAGGGAGAGGCATGAACTTCCTAGTAAGGGATTCAGGGCGCACGGCGCACATCGAAGTCGAAGCCACATCGCCGCGCATGGCCCGTGAGAAGGCGAAGCAGCAGCTTCGGAGTCGCGGATGGGTCGGCGAACTCGAAGTGTATGTGAAGGAAGACCCGCTGAAGGGCAACCGGGAAGGGACGGAGGAGTTCTTCGGCGAAGCCATGAACGTGCATCAGCTTTACGTTGCGCTCTCGCAGCAGAACCGGAAGGCGAAGGTCACGGTCGAGGGCGACAAGATTCTCGTCGGCGGCAAGCCGCTGAAGGTCGGCAAGGACGCAGAGCCCGAGACGGTTGAGGGCGCGAAGGACGAAGGAGGAGAAGCCAAGTGAACCATCTGCTCGCAATCTTTCAGGCGGCGCAGCCCGCGCTGCCCACGGTCGGGCAACTGTTCGCGTTCGGCGGCGCGCTGCTCACGTCGTTCGGTCTGAGCAAGGCCAAGGGACTCGACACGACCGTGACGAACAGCGCCGTGTTCCGCAAACTGCAACCTGTCATCACACTCGGCGGCGCGTTCCTCGCGCCCGTCATCGCGCAGAAGCTCGGCGTGCAGATCGACCCGTCGTCGTGGGCCGCTGCGCCGCTGGCGACCGTCATCACCATCGCGGGCGCGGAACTCAGCGGCATCATCCGCAGGAGCGTGAAATGACCCGCATCTACAGCGTGACCTACGCGGAGCATCTGAGCTTCCAG
>WNFL01052467.1_pt1 | contig 15747 bp, 12 predicted proteins | sample 5400361 | NCBI WGS metagenome assembly WNFL01 (sample SAMN13153351, study PRJNA577476) | soil metagenome | isolation source: 40 cm soil on Douglas fir-dominated hillslope | place: USA:California | collected 2013-09-17
ATATTACGCTGACCCGTGGTCCAGTTCGAGTATACTATTAACCAAGGTGTGGCTCCGACGCTCTTGTATCCCGTCCCAAGCCCGAGCGACTCCCCAATCTTGAGCACGGTCATTACGTCACTTCGAGATTATTACCCGCTGTGGCAGGTATGTATCAATGCACTCCGCTTTACAACGGTTTTTCCTATCTTCTTTTGCAGCTCGTCTACCAGACCTTCGTATTTATATCTCGATCCTCGATCTCGATCGGTTTACCGGCATTACCCAAGAAGCTCCTACCTCTTCCAGCTGTTCTACAGTCGCTCATTCTTCTGACCTTGATCCTGGAATCCTCTATCGGCCTCTTTGGACCCACTGCTTCTGCAGTTCCTATAGTCTTCTTTCTGATCAGTATGGAGGGGCTATGTGGTGGCTCAGCATAGTGAGCGGCGTCTAGGAATTCCACTCGTTAATGACACTAATACCCACTTTCAGCGTCAATGCATTTTATCGAGTCGGCCAGGAGCAAGTCGTTGACGAAAACGGTATGGAGACCCAAGATCTGGAAAGGAGAAAACAAGAACGCGAGTTTAGGATCGGCTCGATGGGCTTTGCAGACTCTTTGGGGATACTTTTTGCCTCCCTGATTGCGATGCCCACTGAGATTGGGTTGTGCAAGATACAGGTGCATAGGGGAAAGGATTTGTGTGTATCACTTTGAGTATTGGCCTAATTTAAACGCTTCAAGAAATGACTTACCGCGATTTAAGCCTGCTTTGGTGGTCCCTCTGGGGCGAGAGTCGCTCGGGAGCGAGAAACGTCAATTTGATTGCAACCACGCTCTCTTCGCTTGCGAGCTCTGCCGCTTTTCATTTGTCTACCTCATCAAGGATTTGTCTTCTTTCGCATGCTTTCGCCTTAAATAAACCTTTCGTATAATTACTTGATCCGCAAGGGTTGACCCGAAGCATCTCCCCAGCCTTCGAGGCGACCCAATCCATTCTCAACGCACATCCGAGGTTTTGGAGACCCCCCCCACAACTACACAGCTGGCGTGGATCTGACTATATCATCCCGTACATCTCCGAGGCAAGCTCTCTTTCCTCCTCGTCCCCAGTTTCCAGATTTTGGCCAATAGTGACCCGTTATATCGAAAGGCAACCTATATCGTGTGTCTCAACCATACCTGCACGCATGTCCCCTTGATAACACACCACTCTAGGTACTTACGATGACCGATAAGATACAAGAAGACAAATTACTCGAAGCGGCGTTCGCCTCGGTGATTTCTGACAACGGGAACATGCAGGTGGAAGAAACCGAGAAGACAGCTCAGGCAGATCCTCGCGCCGCTGAAGGTCCAAGCGGTATGCAGGTAGAGATGCACGACGACTCAAGTGAGGACGATGGGCCTGCCACACCCAGGGCTTATCCCGTTCCCGTTGCGCCGGATGCCAAGGGTAAAGCTCGTGCAATGCTTCCTCCTCCTGTCCCGATATCTGGCCCCAGTTCTTCGAAATCCGCCAACCCTCATCCACCACTAAAGGGTATGAAGGCACTCCAGATCTACCATCTTCTCCAGAATATCACAGCGCTGGTTTTGGAGCGACCTATTACCTACGGAGAAGGTACTCTCATCTTTGGGACAAAGTGCATGCCTTGGAGGAAACAAAAGATCGACATGCAAAATATATATAAACAAGAGCCAGGTTTTGAGGGAAAGGTGGACCTCCCAACTCTCAGAAGTAGACTTCGGGATCAGTGGAATGTGTATGTTTGAGAATTTTTGATAAGAAGACATTTAATCGACAACTTCTTGCAGCCTTTGCGAGGCTTCCAACCGTTGTCGCCCTCGTACTACGCACATTTATGGCCACTCTACCGAAACAGACGTGACATTACTCTTACCCGCTCCCAAGTCGGCCATCCCAACCCATCTTATGGCTTTCCACAAGACAGGAGCTACAGTCATGTCGCAAGCAAGACATGTGTTCCTTGTTCACGACTGTGTACGTCTCTCTTGCTTGTGTTCTGGCCATTCCGCTCAATGTAAATTGCTCGATTTATTGTAGTTGGTTTTGGCATTTGCCAGTCTGCCAGAGTTTCCCTCAAGACTCGAGTCACCGGCGGTCAAAGCTGGCGAAGACAAGCTCCTCTTTCATATCCCCGTTGCTCACATACACATCCCATATCCCGGACTAATCCACCGCTGGATTGCATACCTCTACTCCCCTCATGACACCATTGAAGCTCCCAGAAAGCTTTTTGAGATATTCCTCCACGTCTCGGCAATGCAAGACAGCGACCAGATCCTCTCGAGTTTGAGCGCCTTGATTAAAGGAATGCTCTATCCACCAAAGGGAACGCCGGCGGGACAGCTTTCCCCTTCTATGTCAAAGACGACGGACGTAACGCTGGAACTCAGTGTCTCACAGCATCTCTCTATTACGTTTGCGTATTCTCGGTTAGTCACGATGTTTAATACCGTGGATGCGCATTATAGGAACTCGGCAACGATTGGGGTGATGGACCAAGTGTGGGAGGCAACAGTAATCTTATGCAGAAGACTCCTCATCTATGCCCTAGCCCTTTGCGCTTCCCGTGACTTCCGCTCGTAAGTAGCGGGTCTCTTGTACTCATTTTCTGGTATCCTCGGAATTGAAAATGCTCCTCTCGTTGGTCCGCTACGCATTGTGCCTTCACAAAATGGTTTCCGTTACCTGGATGGCGTTTGACAGTAGAGAGGCTGTAAAAGTGGGGTTAACTTGGACGAACTCAAACCATTTATAGTTGTAATTCTGTACGAATATAGTTGCAACATTAACGCCTCTTTCAGAGGTATACGTTAAATTGCGGGGGGCTGTGGAAGTATTAGTGTTCTCGTCCGTGATTTGATCGTTCCTATAGGTTTCGGTCTTGTTGAAGTATTCTTGGTGTTTTCTGATTGTTTCCTATGGGTTCGGTCTCTCATTCTCGAACGTATTTGGACTCTTGTCCGAGGGTCATATGCGGACCAAGTTTCGATCTTATTGTCCTCGTTTGCCGATTTCATATGGGTTCGCGTATCGTGTAGTATGTAAGTTCCCTCGCAGTCGAATGCAATATACAAGCGGCTTTCATTTTCGTCAGGGCCAATGGAAGTGCTGGCGATTAAAGCCGGTCTGAGTGACTAGTTTCCCGCCATACAGCGACAAACTACTTTCGGGAGGGTCTGGTAAGCGATAGAACATACTGGAGTGCATCCCAGAACCATATCGCTTGCGGAGAACTCAGGAGGAAATAGAATGAGAGCAGCCACAGAAAGTTCTGGAAGGCAAATTTATCATATAGACGCGTGTTCTGGGTAGGAGGTGGGACTTAGCACATATGTAATCATTTAACAACGCATCGATTACGATAGGGAGCGCGCGGTGGGAAATCCTGCCTGAAGAGGACAGTAATGTTGTTAGGAATAACGAAGAATTCACCATCACAGGTGTCCTAATATGAACTTCCAGAGGTATTACTTCGACTTGAAGAGGGATAGACCAGGAATGAGGCTGGGGTTGTGGACAAGGAGCTTGGGTGAGCGGAGTATCAACTTCGCTGCCAACTCGGCAAACCACGAACCGATAAAACACATGATGTTTTGGCCTCCCTGGTCGATCTGTCACGGAAACACCACCTGAGGATTAAGTTATCTTGGAATAGGATGGGCAATTTCGGGGAGCTGAACCGTGAGAATGGCTGGAGACGATTAGAACTGTGAAAAAAGAAGTGGATTGTTACCAATAATAGCGGGAAATATTTGGGCGGAAAATATCATCCATCCTACTTGTCCAATTTGTCGGTACCGCGTGTGCTTCCCTTCCCTTTCAATCCAAAGGGTTTGCACCCCTTTCCTCCCCCGAATCTCCCATCACATCAACCAAACCTGACAAATGACACTTGTGACCAAACTACTCGCAGTCAAGCAATCTGAATTTAGTGCGACTAGCGGTTAACTTGGTAGTGAGTCGGAACACTAACGACGAGCGCAACCATCCAAAAACCACTCTGAACGATCACCGCACTGCACTAGTCTCCAAGGTGATTTTCAAATAAACAAATTTTAATGTACTTTGCTATTGGGTGCCAGGCGCATTTCCTTTCTGTACCAGGTAGACAATATTTCGGCTTTCAGCACTTTAGAGCAGTTTAATTATGAGCTTGTGTTGAGAGTGACGTTGTGGTAGTGTGGTCCGTAAGTACACCCTCGCGAAATCGAGAAATCTTCAGCATCCCTGTGTTAAAGGGTTCCGACTATTCATGCCATGGACTCTACCGGTTACCAGAACTCAAATTAAATTCCATCAGTGGCTAAATGCAGCAATCAGTCCCTTGTCCAAGAGGAGCTTTTGGTGGGCCAAAACATTTTTTCCTTTAGTAACCAGACTGGTGGGGAATTAATCTTGTTTCGGGGTTCTTTATATCATATAGAGTGCATTGAACCTTCTTTTCAGAACTCTTGTGTCCTCTAGGAGCACGCAGGAGGTTGCGTGGACAGTTCTGGTCGCTTTGTCTTCCAAGGCAAAATACCAAAAACTAAAGGCCAATCCGACCCCCAGAGGTCTTTCCCAGGCGCTGGGCAATTGTCCCACCCGTGTATAAATATCAGGAAGGATGGAAGACCTCTTCCAGACCCCTCTTGGCACCCCGCGCTGCCTCGCTCGCCCCCGACCCCCTGACCAAAGGCTAGAAAATGTCTTCAACGCATCTAACGCTCGCTGCGGAACATCTGCACCCGTATACGCGCATCTTCATCGAAAAAGAATTTAAAAACGTTTCTAGAAGCCGGGCGATATCGAATGCCTCGTCCGAGGGCAGCCTCCCATGCCCAACTGACGATGGCACACTGACGGTAATCTCTGATTCGGTGTCGTCCACATCCTCTGGGTCGTCTGGAACTTCAAACTACCTACGAGCTGAATCCCCCACACCGCCTGCGCCAGCCATCGCAAAGCGCCGCACCCGCGAGACACGCGCGAAAGCAGCAGTAAAAGAACAAATTCTCGCCGTCCGCCTACCACCGCCCAAACCCACTCAGACGCACTTTCATAGTCGTGCCCAACCATCTGTCGGCCCCACACCTTCCTCTAGCTCACGCTCGTCAGTTGCCCCTGATGTCGATTATGCGCTGATTCCTGAGGAACTGGAACCACACGTATTGTTCGGGTGGAGGAAGAGAAAGGTTCTGGATTATTTTGGCTATCCGGATGACATTGATGTCCCAGACGTTGAAAGTCGTCTCAGGCATTACGGGCCCGGTAGATTCGCCAGCCTATCGCCATTTACAGAATTCAAAACTGACTGCTTCCAGGACTCTATGCCGCCACTAGAGCTGTGCGCCTCGCTCGGCCGTATCCAACTCGTCGACGAAAACACGAAGTGAACCTCGTCTGCGGCTTACCAGGAGACCAACCAACCCACGGTAGGAAAAGGACATACCCACCCATACAGCGTGCTTACCCTCCGAGTTAGTTCTCATGGTCATAGAAAAACGCAATTTCATCCAGTCACGTCCAGACTTTCAAGTCCCTGGACCGATCAGCGCCATGTCGACTGCTCGCTATCCAGCGAAACAGCGGCAACGGATGTTCCCCGTTCATGATCTGGTACTGCATGTGAGTCTACCACGGGTCGGTACACTCTCCATTTTTACCATTCTCCCGGCACAGATGAATTGCGGACGCCTCCCGCGCGGATTCCTTGGCGAGCTAGTCGGCTCGTGCCCCCAAAATGCTGGGGAGCGTATCGCAGTACCTACTAAGGAATGTGCTGTCCCATCTATCGCCGCCTTCAGTCTGCTTCTCGAGTGGATGTACACCAAGCACCCGGTCGCCATCTTGTCGCGACTGCTACCAAACCATGACGAGATTCAACAAGCCGCACCGGGAGAACCGCACCGGGATCCTCAAGACGACGAGCAATGGGACGAGGAGGACGATGTGGATGTTAAGCGCTGGGGCTTACTTGCTTCACGAGTTCCGAAGGAGCGGCTTCTCCAGTTCCTCTCAATGACCTATGCTACATGGGAGACAATCTGGGTGCTGGGCATTGACAATAAGGACCTGTCGCAGCTCGTCGACTTGTGCTGGCAAGTGCTCATCAACGCGCTCCAACGGAAACTCAGGGCCGAAGGAAAATTGTACGACTTTGGCACGATCAAGGAAGGCATGCCTGGTGCGGAGGTGATCCTCAATGCCGGCCCAGAAGCGATGGACGGTCAGATTTATCTTCCGTTCAGCGACTTGGATCCGTCGGTACTTCCCCAACAGATAGCGGCTTCAAAGAAGCACCTAAGGGTCGATTGCGACCACAGGATGGAGCTGCGGGATGTATAGCACGTCTCAGACTGAGGAGAGAGCACCCTGGTCCTGTTCGCTGTTCACCACCTGTTGCCCAGACAAACGAAACATTGTTCCTGGCGCAACGGCGTGATTGAATGGGCGGACGCTCGTCATACTAATCTATCTTAGTTCTTTATGTGGCTGATTCGCGTCGATTGCTGTCCTCGTTATTCCCCTGTTTTTTAGACCTTTCTCCCTTGTCCATATTCACTCCATCCTGATTGCCTATACGCTTGCTCTTGAGTTGCGCACAATGTACTAGTACTTGGGAATTGAAAGAATCTGGTTTGCTTGTGGTTTATAACCACTCGTGAGCGTGGCGTGTGTATGGCACTCAGACCAGCCCACCCAAAGAGGAAGCGCGTGGCGCATTTGGTTGGGACCATATCGCCTCTTTTGACTCGCATGAACAAGGGCTGCCAAATTCATTCTGCCAAGTACTGAACACGCTCTACTTGCTAGACCAATCATACGACGCTAGGGTGGCACGAGGGATAGGGATGCCCGATATGGGCTGGGAGCCTGCATATACATGGAGGCAAAGGGTTCGAGAGTTGCAAGAACGGTAAAAAATACATTGGTTTGAGAGAGCTGAGCTAATCTCATTCCATGGATTGCTGATTAATGTGCAACAGAGTACGAAGAGCAGACTGCGCCATCAGCCGTGGCGTGGCTCTCGATGAGCTCCAATTTACGGAGGACGCCGTGGCGGGAACCCTTCCAGAAGGGCGTAGCAGCAGGGAAGATACAAGGGAGGACGACGAGGTCAACTCTATCAATCAATTTGTTTTCCATGAATGTGTCAATCAGCGCAGAGCCGCCGAGGACCCACACTAGATCACGGCCCCATTTCTTCTTGAGACCTTCCTTGACTAGTTTGGCCTGGAAGTCCTGGACGGTGCCGCTGAAGGCTTCTGCGGTGGGTTCGACCCGCCACTCGATGTCCCCTGCATCGAGGCCAGCAGACGGTCGGTCGAGGGGAGTGGTGGCGATGACTATGACTCGTTTGGCTGGATAAGGCCAATGGCCGTTGTTGGAAAGCATGAGGAGGTCGTACATGCTCTTGCCGAGGAGAATGACGGTGACTTCGTTGAAAAACTCGGGAAAGCCATAACCGACGAGATCAGTGGTGCTGCTCTCGCTATCGATGGAAGAGACCATGGGATAGGGATGTACTGGGAGATTGACTGGACTGTCAGCTACGGCGTGTGCACCCAGGTAGGCATTGTCCGCGATGTTGTTTGCGAGATCGATAAAGGCGAAGACAGCGTAGATCGGAGGGGCCATATATATCTCAAACTCGAATACGACTCGAGATTGGAAGTGGTTGGGGGGTGAGTGGGAATGGTGTTTGGTTGGCTAAGCGCGTGCCTTTTATGTTCAAACTCCGCCCGGCGACTCCCGACACCTCAAATGAATGAGATTTGGTGTAACCAGTCTGGCAGTCTGCGCGGCCACTCCCAGCCAGACGCAGCCAGACGCCCACTCGCGCCCTCCTTCGGCGACGTGCAGGTAGAACCGGGCAGCTGAATCGAGGCACATCACCACATCGCCAGAGGGTTGTTGTAAACTCCTGATGCACTTTGGCATGGTTCTCCGCTCAACAGGCAGCTCGCTCTTAGTGATAGTTGCCACTGCCCGGTATGCTGGTATGCGATATGCTGCGCTCATGGAATTCCATTGTTCGCGTCCATGTCCTGATTGATTCGTGACTCGACAACGACAGACGTCACACGACTTGCACCTCAGCCATGTCCACAACAACCGCTCCCACCAAAATTTTCATAGGCAATCTCCACTGGAGCCTCGACGATGACGCCTTCAAGGCATTGCTCGCTTCTGCAGGTGGAACCGTTCTCTCTGCCAAAGTTGCGGTCCCGCCGAGAAGACCACAGGGTGAATAAAAACGTTTTCAACTTCCTTTACAAGCACCATGGAGCTTCCTTCTTGTTTGACTCGCTTGAGCAAGCATTTTCATCGGGAGTAACTCTCGAACCGGAGAGCTTGGGAGCATGATTCGGGGTGCAGCGCACCCATGGATGATATAGACAAATTTGTCTTTCCATTGGAACTCTCTGTTCAGCTATCTCTCGGCGTAACCCACCAAATATGGATTTTCCCTTCGCATCTAAGTCACAAGACTTACTACCCAGATGCATTTCTATCTTCATTAGTGTTCGGAGGGATTGAGTTCTATACCTAACACTGATGACCTTACTCGCAGACAAAAACAAGGGCTTCGGATTCGGGGAGTACTCCACTCACAGGGAAGCTGAAAAGGCCATCGCAGCCCTCCATCACTCTGAGCATTTAGGTCGAAATTTACTCGCGTCCTGGGCAGGGCAGCCGCGAGCTCCTAACGGCCACCGTACCCCGCCGGGTAATTTCAGCCTTGCTGGGCCAGTCGCTCAACCCTCGTCAAATCAAGGGGGCCCTTCCTCTGCTCTGAATCCTGGCGACCCGCACGCCCAATCTCTACCGAGTATCTATCACGTTCCAGGAAACGAGGCTCTCATCGACATTGGTGCAAATTTGGCTTCTCACAAGTTCAACCATTCCACTGGTGCCCTACTTTCTCGAGCTGCACAAGCGGGCATCTCGCATATCATCATCACCGGAACGTCTGTCCCGGCATCTCAAAGCGCTATCTCTCTCATAACCAAGTTCGATCCCAGACCACACCAAGAGCGCAAGCACACACGCGTCCGCTTGTACTCTACCGCTGGTGTCCATCCGCACGACGCGTCGAATACTCTCAAGCAGTATCCTGACTATATTGACCGACTAGAGAAGCTAATCCTCGATCACCCTGGCGTAGTGGTTTCCGTTGGTGAATGCGGGCTGGACTACGACCGGATGTTTTCTACCAAAGAAGATCAGAAGAGCGTTTTCCGAGCTCAAATGGACCTCGCAAAGAGTACGTTATTTAATTGTGGGCCGCCCTCGATTCATTCTGAACTACTGGTTTAGAGCACGACCTTCCCGTCTTCCTACACTGTCGAGACTCCCCGCACTCCTCGGCCGCACACAATGACTTTATCTCCATTCTAAGATCTTATCCGACCGTCCGAAAGTGCGTGCATTGTTACACCGACCCCTCCCCGCGCCATATGCAAGGCCTTCTTGCCCTGGACTGCTATATCGGTATTACGGGGTGGATCGCAGACCCGCGTCGTGGAGTGGATTTAGCCGACCTGGTCGCTCGACGGGAGATTCCAATGGGGAGACTGATGATCGAAACCGATGCGCCATTTTTGATCCCACTCAATCGGCCCAAAGTAGCCAAAGAGAACAGTGCGAAAGGAAAAAAGAATACCAGAGAGATGAATGAACCCGCTCTTCTTGGGTGGGTCGCAAAGAAGGTTGCGGAGTGCCTGGAGATGTCTGTGGAGGAGCTGGCTAAGGAGACGACTGCAACTGCAAAGGATTTCTTCATGATAACATGAATACGTGAACTGGCTTCGCTGAATGATCATCTACCGTATAATTCCACATTCACCAATTAACTAATGTTTGGTGAAGGCCAGTTAGCCCAGGTGGCCATTACAAGCAAGGAACAATGCACGCAAGAGTTATGTGTGTTTGTCTGCTGACTGAAGCCACCCTCAGTGACAGGTTCATCTCTCGGCAATGTAACAGGGTTTGCTTGAGAGAATGTTCGAATTGCAATGAACCTCCAGCGAAAAAGAGCAATGGGAACGCTCGGATCGCTTGCGTGACTTCTGGGATGTGGTCAAGGCGCAAGACCTAGATGCACATCTCAATCGGTTGCTCTCGAAAACAGGGCTGTTTGATTTCAGCTCACCTGAAGGTGGCTTTATGGGGATACCGCTGCTGAAGAAACCCCCTTCCAACGTTCTGCTGGGGGAGCTCATTTGTGTGAGTCGACCTCCCGCTCCCGCCCTCAAATGGTTGACCATTGTTAGCGGAGGGAGGGGCCTCACTTATCGTCGGCTGCAAGTCACCTGATGCCAATTTGTTAGACAAACGGAAATAGAATTAGCGTTGAACCCCCCTTTCGGAGCTTCCCACCGCCAATCCTAGGAGACAACCTCCATTCGGCGCTCTTTTAGACCCGATAGAGCCCATATAACCCATACAAGTGCATGAACTGGATACGGAACTCAGACATGTCACTCCCTTCAGGAGCTACCGCCATTTCTCTCATACCCCTCTCTCTAGTCCCTTGGTTCCGTCACATCTCTGTCAGGAGCCGAACCTGTGTCACAGTTTCCTTCGACAGACTCACTGTTCGCTCGTCAACGTGCTCTGCCAACTCCAGGCCCGATACCGTCGTTCACAATAATTTCTTCGACTAACGTTCCACATATGCCAACATACTCAATTCGACCTTGTGTGCAAGCTTGTTAGTCAAGCTACTCTCTCTGTTCACGGGTCAATAAGTTGAGAAGCCATGCCAACTAACGCGTCAAGGTCGCTTTTACTAGGCGTTCCAAGCATAACCACGTGTTTGACTCGAATTTGCGAATCTAATATGTGCGAAACAGACCCGTTGATTACTTTTCACAAGGCGTATGTAAGGTCCCCATTTTAGCGGCCTTAGCACTTGAAAAAGAACCACTCAAAATTGTGCCGATTCCCATCTAACCGCGAATTCGTTAAATACGAAATGAAGGACTAGATTCTCAAGTATCGAGTTGGCTCTGTTGGACCCTTCTTTCCCGACCTTCACAAAGCAGGCTGCTCCTTGATCTCAGACCAGTGTCTATCAAACGGGTGAATGTCAAGCAATCCACAAGGGGAATCATGGTTTAGTGACAAGGTACCGGAAACATTCCCGTCTTTTCCCGCATCCTGATCGATCGCGTCGGCCAGCCAACTCCGTTTCGTGGGCCTGCTCGGATCCAAGGCAAGAAAGATTATATCCCAGATGACTGGGAAGACGACGACGGCGAGGATGAAGGTCAGACAGGATCTATACCATCAACGAAGTTGCAGGACCTGCCCACCCAGTCGCAAGGAAGCAGGGGAGAGAAGATCAATCCACCCATGTGCGTCCACAATCTACACCAGTAGTTATTGTAAGCCTTACCATATAAATACAAGCGCTGCCAACTCGATTGCATCGCCCATTGCCAAGAAGGGGGCATCACCAGCACCCTACGGCGATTCGGGTCCCAGCCTCCCTTCTTTTGAGCCCGTAGTGCGAATACTCAAGCGATCCACTAACCCTACGGGTGCCACGGCCGCACCGACAACAACATCCTCACAGAAGTCGCTTGTGGAGCGTGAACGTGAATACCAACAAGCACGTGAGCGGATATTCGGATCAACTTCCGAAGGCGCGATTTCGAGCAGCGATTATACCCCCAAGGACTCAGAAGCCCCTTCAATTGTTAAGCGGCAACCTCGAGGTCCTAGTTCTGAAGATGCTGTGGGCTTCAAACGACAATCCGATCAAATGTAGAGAGTCAAACTGATAGAGAAATTTCCGCAAAAGATCACATAACAAGCAGGATAGCTAGTCCCAAGGGGCATACAGTCAATTTACAAGAAGCGAAAGGTATTCTTTGAGTCATGACAAGAGACAGGGCATCTCATTGGTTGTGCGAGGGTGGAGAAAGGGAAGGCGCCTGCGCAGGAGGTACAGGAGCAGCGGTTGTTGGGGGCCCAGGGAGAATCGTAGCAGTCGCGGGAGTGGATGGAGTAGGTGCTATGGGTGTAAGAGGTGGTGGTACGCCAGTGATTCGGGAGATGACGCGAGCACGATGATGGCGATTCTTCAAGTGGACCTCGAAATTATTGAGCGTCTCGCCCGCACCAGGGTTGTAAAGCTGTACACGTAGATCAATAAGGATATCCAGGACCTGTTTATTGTTCCGAAAGACCCACCTTGCCAGGGCAATCCGAACACCTGACGCGCCATTCGGAGGCAGCAGCAGGATTTGGGGCAGGTTCGCCGTTGACGGGAGGCTTCGTCTTTTGCAGCACATCAAATATATCTTCGGGATACCGGGACCTGAGTTTTGTAAGCTCATCGTTGAGCCATGCAGGTCGTTGAGCAGCAGCCGCACGATTGCGATCGATAGGCGTTGACGAATAATTAGTCCGTACAGTTGGTGGAGGAGCAGCGAGTATCTCCGCGACAAGATCGGGAGGGGGGGGTGCTAGGGAAGCCTGAGGCGGCAGCTGGCCTTGCTGAGCCGGTTGACTGGGTTCTCGGGGAGTCGAATTGGGAAGTCCAAGTTCTCGTTTACGAGGACGAGGTGGTGACATAGCCGGAGGTGACAGGGACGACTCGGACGAGTTAAGGATATTGGACGGTGGTGGGCGATTCTTCCGCGGGGTTGCAGCGGGACGGGATGCACTCGTGAACATCGGAGAACCGTGTGCGCCGCTGGCAGATGGCGTCGACTGAGCCAGGAGTCTCTCCCGTTCCTGGGCGGCCTGAACAGCCTTCATTCCTCCTCGTTTCTTCAATCGCCTGATCTCGTCGTCCTTCCGCTTCTTCTCCAAATGGAACTCTCGGTTGGTGCTATACTCGACCTCGAGCGGTTTGCGATGGCGATGCCACCACTTCCCACACTGTCCACACATGCTCTTTGGACCAAGGGGACCTTGCCTGCGCCCAACAGCAACATCCTCGGGGCACCCACAATTGGAGCAGTGCCACACGCCATCTATCATATTTGGGTGCTGACCCTCTGGCAACTCTCGTTCCTTTGGTCCCCGACGCTTGCCAGTCGGTTTTGTTGCCGCTCTTTCGCGAGCTGAACGGATCCACTCGGCTGGAACCTTAGTGTCTGTGCTGGCTAACGTAGTTGCGGGAAGCGGTCTTGGTTGCCGGGCGCGAGCTGCTACAGGAGGTCCTCGTAAGAGTTCCTGGCGTGACCGTCTCGGTGCTGCCTCAACGACGGGTTGGGTAGGTGGCTGAGATGGGCGGCTGTTCATGCTCGGCATGATATGTGGTTGAGGAGCTGAGGGAAGTACAGTCGTCGACATCGTGGGCGACGAGCCATATGGCTGGCTTTCCTTTTGCTCAATGACAGCAATCTGGGTGTTTGCCTTTTCGGCTGCGATGGCAGCAGCACGTCTCGAAGGAGCAACGGGGACGACAGTTTCCTTCTCAGGTTCGGGGAATCCAATCGCAGGCGTACGGAACGTCCTAAGTGGCTCCCGGTCTGGGAGAACAACTTTATCGCCGCGACGGCCTCGGGGCTGCCTTCGTTTGCGTCTGTCGGCCCGCTCGTTGCGCTCGAGCTCTTTCTCCGCGTAAAAGTTGAGCTGAGGCGTGTAAGTCGGGACCTGATCTAGAGTGCGCCGGGCAGAATAAATGGAAGGCAAGAAGGCAAGACGGAGCTCTTCGTCTTGGATTTTGCTGCCATCCGCATTGTGACCAACGAGGTAGAGGGACTTCTCATAGACTTGGACCTGCTCTCGAATGCTATGGGCGATGGCAGTCCTGGTGGTCGAAATGAGTGAAGGAATCACTAAATATAGGAAATGGTACTCACTTGAATTCACCGCCCAGTCCGAGATCCCTGCAGTACCGCTCCGCGAACTGCTCCGGGACATTGAATTGATCTCGAATGTCCCATTCAAACTGGTCTTCGAGTCGCATAACGCCAGCACTGATGTCCAACTAATGAGCTAGCGTCAGTACTTCACACGTTGGACAAACGACCTAAAAAAATAGCGACCTTTATGACAACACGCAAATCCTCATTAACACTACCATCTTCCTTCTCTTCCTCATCATAATCAACCACGAGCACTTGCTCAGCAAATTCGTCCTTGACCTCCGCAGGCGGTGGAACACCCAGGGAGTCTACCGCCTCAGCCTTGACTTGGCCATTGGTAATTGCAAGGGGCTGAGTCTTCCGCCGTTTCTTGCCCCTCTTCTTGGTGCCAAGGGTAGCACCAGCGATTCGCTCGTCAAGCTGAGCGATGTGCCTTCTCCATCTCTCCCACCACTGGGCCTCCTCTTGGTCGAACCATCCAGAGCCCGTGGGGATGCGTTTTCGATCAATGCCCTCGACAAGCTTGATGACTTGCTTGTTCTGTGTGCCCGATCCAGGCTCGGTGACGACGATTTCCGGTTTGCCCTCTATCGGCTGTGTAGGTTTCGCAGGTGGGGGTAGAGAGTGGTCAACCTCAATGTGGTGATTCCTAAAATCTGTGACCTGCTCCGTGATCGAGCTGACGATGCTGTTGATGACTTTGGAATGGTTGACTGAGGCGATGCCAAAGTCGTCACAGAGCGTTTGGGCAAAGATGTTCGCGTTGACGAATGGATCTGAAATTTGGAAAGGGTCAGGTATATATGTAAATGCAAAACGAACCACCGTACCGTTTGCGTTCCAAATAAACGCCTCACGCAGTCGGTTGTGCCCGTCAAGGACATCGATATCAAGGCGGATCGGGACGAGCAACTCGTTCTTGTTAGCCAGAGTAGGGTCAGGTCGCTTGGGCCTATGGAAGAGAGAGTCAACTATGAGAGCAAACAATCATCGAGAGAGAGGAAAGAGGGGGAACGCACAAATCAATCGCCCGTCGGCCCATGGCTTGCAGCCTCCTCGCGCGCTCCTCTTTCCTCTGGTGGGGCCAAACCAAGAGGAACCCAGGCTTGGGCACTTGGTCCCTCGCTTCCCGTTCAAACCATCGTGGCTTCCGATTATGCAGCACCTCTGCAATTTCCGCATTCATCCTACCGAGCGTGGCCATGCTCTCCGCGGCATACGCCTTGTCGACCTCCATCCAGCCCCTGATCTTCACAATCTCGTCCTCGTCCAGCTGCGGCAGCAGCCTTTCCGCGTCCTCGACTGGCACCTGTACGATGCGCGTGACGTTTGCGTTGATCAACGCGGCACGCTGCTGCGCGCTCATCGTTGATTCGGCAGTCGATACGGGCGGTTGGGGGGGACGCGGAGGGACTGGTGCCTGCGGGTGGAGCGCGTTGGGGAATGTTGCGCCCGGGAGTGCTGGGATAGGCGCGTGGAGGGGAGCGGAGGCTCCCTTTCCCGCTGAGCTGCTTGCAAGTATAGCGGTGGTACCTTGCTGGCCGAATTGAGCTTGGAGTTGGCTGAGGGAAGTGGGATCGATGCTTGGGAGACCAGCAAAAGTTGGTGGTTTACTTGCATGGTGTGATGGGCCCGCGATGTGAGCTTGCATAGGCTGATTGGGTACTGTCAATGGGGGCTGCGGTGGGACGGCATGGGCGTTGATCGAAATGGCAGGATTGACCCCCTGAGGAAATGTTGGTGCGGAGGCGGCGCTAGGTATATTGGATAGATTTATTCCATGCATTCCACCTATACCCGGCTGGGCAGCAGGACCTGGGAGTTGCAGTGGTGGAGGTTGCGGTTGTGGTTGCTGCTGATGCTGGTGCTGGTGCTGGTGTTGCTGCTGGTGCTGGTGCTGTTGATGGTGCTGGTGCTGC
>WNFL01351260.1_pt1 | contig 15747 bp, 14 predicted proteins | sample 5400361 | NCBI WGS metagenome assembly WNFL01 (sample SAMN13153351, study PRJNA577476) | soil metagenome | isolation source: 40 cm soil on Douglas fir-dominated hillslope | place: USA:California | collected 2013-09-17
CGCCGAACTGCAGCGACACCGCCTTGTGCACGTTCGGCCGGTCGCCGTACTCGTGGACGCGCACCTCCGGGTGGGCCAGCGAGTCCTCGATGGACATGAGGGCGCGCAGCGGCTCGTACTCGACCTCGATCAGCTCGGTGGCGCGCTCGGCCGTCTCCTCGTCCACCGCGGCCACCGCGGCCACCGCGTCGCCGACCATCCGCACCTTCTCCACGCAGAGGGCTTCCTCGTCCTGCGAGACGGGCAGGATGCCGAACTTCACGCGCGGCAGATCGTGCCCGGTGATCACCGCGTAGACCCCGGGCAGCGCGCGGGCGCGCGTGGTGTCGATCCGCTTGATCAGCGCGTGCGCGTGCGGGCTGCGCAGCAGCTTGCCGTGGGCCATCCGCGACATCACCATGTCGTCGGCGAACTTGGTCTCGCCCACCACCTTGGCCCACGCGTCGATCTTGGGCAGGGACTGGCCGATGATCGAGAAGCGATCCTTCTTCATGCGCGAGCCCCCTTCATGCGTAGGGCGGCAAGCTCGACCGCGTCGAGGATCTTGGTGTATCCCGTGCAGCGACAAAGATTCCCGGCGAGCGCGTGCTTGATCTCGTCACGCGTCGGGGTGGAGACGTCCACGAGCAGCGCCTCCGCGGTGAGGAGGATGCCGGGCGTGCAGTACCCGCACTGGGCCGCGCCCAGCTCCGCGAAGGCCTGCTGCAGCGGGTGGAGCCGGCCGCCCTCCGCCATGCCCTCCACCGTCCTGATCTCGCGCCCCTGACACTCCACCGGCAGCGCCAGGCACGAGAGCACGGGCTCCCCGTCCACCAGCACGGTGCACGTGCCGCACTCGCCCAGCTCGCAGCCGTGCTTGGTGCCGGTGAGGTTCAACTCCTCGCGCAGCACCTCGAGCAGGGTCTTGTGCGCCGGCGCGAGGACGTCGCGCTCTTCCCCGTTGATCGTGAGCGTCAGGAGCGTGGGCACCGCGTGCCTCCCCGGTTACTTAATCATGAAAGCGAGATTCATTATTACTAAAGTCGGGGAGCGGCTGTCAAGCGGTCGTTCGGGGCGGGCGGCCCGCGTCAGTCGTAGCTCATGAGCTCCAGGAGATTGCCGTCGGGATCGCGGAAGTAGACCGACGTCCCCTCGCGGCCCCGCGCCCCGAAGCGCTTGACCGGGCCGACCTCGATCGGCACGCGGTGAGCCCGGAGGCGCTCGACGGCGCCGTCGATCGGGCCGCTCCACTCGAAGCAGAGGTCCTCGGACCCGACCTGCATGTTGCCCGCGTCGAGCCCGACCGGGCGCCCGGCCTGGTGGACGTTGATCATGGTGCGCCCCGCGCGCAGCGAAGGAAACCGGCGCCGGCCCGCCCGCCAGTCCTCCACCCCGAGGGGCTCGCAGCCAAGCGCCCCGGTGTAGAAGGCCAGCGCGGTCTCGAAGTCGCGCACCACGATGACCACATGGTCGAGGCCGGCAATCATGGCCTAGGGCCGCCGGATCGTCGGGTTCCTGAGCTCGAGCAGATCCTCGGCGCGGACCCCGATCGCGCTCTTCACTTCCGGCTGGGCGGGCACGATGTAGAAGCGGCCCTCGCGGATCCCCTCGACGACCTGCCCGGCCACCTCGGAGGGCGGATAGCCGCCGGCGAGCCGGTCGGACAGCGCCTGTCCGAAGCTCTGGGCCATCGGCCCGGCCTTCCCCGCCTCGGCGAGCTCCTCGGGCCGGTTGCGGGACGATCGCATGATGTTGGTGTCGATGAGCCCGGGGCAGACCACCGACACGCCGATCGGCGCGCCGGTCAACTGGAGCTCCTTGTACATGGACTCCGAGAGCGCCACCACGCCGTGCTTGGTGACGTCGTAGACCGACATGAACGGCGCGGTGGTGAGCCCGGCCATGGACGCGGTGTTGACGATGTGCCCCTCGTCGCCGCCCCCCAGCATGCGGGGCAGGAACGCGCGGACGCCGTGAATCACCCCCCACAGGTTCACGTTGATGACCCACTGCCAGTCGGCCAGCGTGTGCTCGTGCACCGCGCCGAGCACCGCGACCCCTGCGTTGTTGCAGAGCACGTGCGCCGCGCCGAAGGCGCTGTAGGTCTCCCGGGCCAGCCGCTCCACGTCCTCGGGACGCGAGACGTCCACGCGGGTCGCCAGCAGCGTCGCCCCCTTCCCGCGCAGCCCCTCCGCCGCGGCGGCGAGCGCCGATTCCTCGACGTCGGCCATGACCACCTTCGCGCCCTCGGCCGCGAAGCGCTCGGCGAGCGCGAGGCCGATGCCGCTCGCCGCGCCCGTCACCACCGCGACCCGATCCCGGAACGTCTTCACGCGTGTTCCCCCTTTCGCATCGCGGCGAGCGCCGCGTCGTGGAGCAGCCCGTTGCTGGCGAAGACGGTGCTGCCGTAGATGCCGGAGCCGCCGTCGAGATCCGTGAGCCTCCCGCCCGCCTCCTCGACGAGGACCTTCAGCGCGGCCACGTCCCACGCCTTCACGGTGGTCGAGAGCGCGATCTCCCCCTGCCCCTCGGCCACCCACAGGTAGGCCGAGAAGTCGCCGAAGCCGCGCTGGACCTGGGTCCGATCGGTGAGCCGGAGAAATCCCTCCCAGTACGCGCTCCGCCGCAGGAAGTTCACGGAGGAGTGCACGACCAGCGCGCGCTCGAGTGCGTCCACCGGGGAGACCCGGATCGGCGCGCCGTCGCGGTAGGCGCCCTGCCCCCGCCACGCGGTGTGCAGCGTCCCGGTGACCGGCTGGTAGACCACCCCCGCGATCACCTGGCCCTCCTCCTCGAGCCCGATCAGCACCGCCCAGGTGGGGATGCGCCGCACGAAGTTCCGGGTGCCGTCGATGGGGTCCACGATGAAGCGCCGCGTCCGCGGGCCCGATTCGCCCAGCTCCTCCCCGAGCGCCCCGTGATCGGGGCAGCCGGCACGCAACACGTCGAGGATCGCGGCTTCCGCCGCGCGGTCGGCCTCGGTGACCGGGGACCGGTCCGCCTTGAGCGACACCGAGAGCTCCTGCCGCCGGTAGTGCGCGAGCGCCGTCGCGCCTCCCGCGCGCGCGGCCGCCACCATGACGTCGAGTCGAGGGTCCACCCGGAGAGCTTACCGCGGTATGCTGTGCCGCCACCCACTCACGAGCCACCGCCTCAAAAAGGAGAGAGACCCGATGACCCCAGAGAATCCGGCCGACGGCCGCCGCTTCGCCGTGCTCACCGAAGCCACCATGACCCCGCGCCAGCGGGAGAGCTACCAGGCCATCGTCTCGGGCCCGCGCAAGGGGGCCCGCGGGCCCTTCAACGCGCTGCTGCGCAGCCCCGAGGTGGCCGACCGCGTGCAGAAGATCGGCGAGTACATCCGCTTCCAGTCCACGATCCCCGCCGCGCTCAACGAGATGGCGATCCTCATCACCGGCCGCTTCTGGAGCGCGCAGTACGAGTTCTGGGCCCACAGCCAGCTCGCGCGCACCGCCGGGCTCCCCGATGCGATCATCGACGCGATCGCGGAGGGGCGTCGTCCATCGTCGATGAACGACGACCAGCGGATCGTCCACGACTTCTGCGCCGAGCTGTTCCGCGACAAGGCGGTCTCCGACGTCACGTTCAAGGCCGCGGTCGAGCGCTTCGGCGAGCAGGGCGTGATCGACCTGATCGCGGCCAGCGGCTACTACTCGATCGTCTCGATGGTGCTGAACGTGGACCGCCATCCCCTGCCCGCCGGCGAGCGCCCGCCCCTCAAGCCGATGTAGTCGGCGCCTCTTGACAGCGAGCGGGGCCGGTCGTACCGTGCCGGCCGTCAGGGACTTTCAGTCACCGGAAAGTCCTTTGGCATGATTCTCCCGCGACCCCCAAGGGAGAGGTGATGGGTGGCGGACGTTCCCAGCCGGTTCGTGCGGCAGCCGACCCCGGCCGAGCGCTCGGAGCTGATCCGGCTCCGCGACTCGGGGCCCGCGGGCAATCGCGCGCGCGCCGGGGTGATCCTGCTCTCCGCGTCGCGGGTCGCGGTTCCGGAGATCGTCCGGCGCCTCAGGCTCTCGCGCCCCACCGTGACTCACTGGCTGAGCCGGTTCGACCGCTCGGGCGTCGCCGGACTGCTGGATCGTCCGCGGTCCGGCCGCCCCGCCAGGATCTCTTCCGATGCACTCCGTCACATCTCCATGGTCGTGAGCGCCCGGCCCCGGGATCTGGGCATCCCGGGGACGCGGTGGAGCCTGGCGAGGCTCCGGCAGTATCTCGTCCACGCCGGTGTGGTGCCCACGCTGTCGCTGGAATCGCTCCGGGTCGCCATGAAGCGCGCCGGGCTCGCGTTCACGAGCGCCCGCGCCGGGCAGATCCAGAAGGGAGTCACCACGATGATTCCGGGCGCTTTTGAGTATCACGCACCCAGCTCGATCGCGGAGGCCACCGCGCTGCTCGCCAAGCTCGGCGACGACGCCAAGATCCTCTCCGGGGGGCAGAGCCTCATCCCGCTGATGAAACTCCGCCTCGCCTCCCCGCGACACGTGATCGACATCAACGGCCTCCCCGGCCTCGCCTACGTGCGCGAGGACGGGGGCGCGCTGCGCATCGGCGGGCTGACCCGCGAGGTGGATCTCGAGGAGTCGGACCTGGTGCGCTCCCGCTACCCGCTCCTGTTCGACACCTGCAAGGTCATCGCGGACCCGATCGTGCGCAACCTGGCCACGATCGGCGGCAACCTCGCGCACGGCGACCCCGCGAACGACCACCCCGCGACGATGCTCGCCTTCGGGGCCGAGATCGTGGCGGTCGGCGGGGGCGGCGAGCGGAAGATCCCGATCACGTCGTTCTTCACGGGCCCGCTGAGCACCGCGCTCAAGCCCGACGAGATCGTGGTGGAGATCCGGGTGCCCGCGCCCAAGCCGGGCAGCGGCGGGGCCTACGTGAAGATGGAGCGCAAGGTCGGCGACTTCGCGACCGCCGCGGTGGCGGTGCAGATCACGATGGCCGCCGACGGCACCTGCGAGCAGGTCGGCATCGGCCTCACCAACGTGGGCTCGGTGCCGATCAAGGCGACGCAGGCCGAGGCGGCGCTCCGGGGCAAGCGGCCGGACGACGCGGCGATCAAGCAGGCGGCCCAGCTCGCCGCGGACGCGGCGCGGCCCGAGGCGGACCTCCGGGGATCGGTCGAGTACAAGAAGGACCTGGTGCGGGTATTGACAGGCCGTGCGCTCCGGAAGGCGATCGAGCGCGCGCAGAGAGGGGGCTGAGCCCATGCTCGTCAAGGTCTCGATCAACGGCGAGAAGCACGAGGCGGAGGTGGAGCCGCGGCTCCTCCTGGTCCACATGATCCGCGAGGACCTGCGGCTCACCGGCACCCACATCGGCTGCGACACGAGCCACTGCGGGGCCTGCACGGTGCTGCTCGACGGGCGGCCGGTCAAGTCCTGCACCGTGTTCGCGGTCCAGGCGCACGGGCGCGAGATCACCACGGTGGAGGGGCTCGAGCAGGACGGCAAGCTCCACCCCCTGCAGGAGGCCTTCATGGCCGAGCACGGGCTGCAGTGCGGCTACTGCACGCCCGGCATGCTCATGACCGGGGTGGCGTTCCTCAAGAAGAACCCCGACCCCACCGAGGACGACATCCGCCGGGCCATCTCCGGCAATCTCTGCCGCTGCACCGGCTACGTGAACATCGTCAAGTCCGTCCAGCACGCGGCGGCCAAGCTCCAGGGAGGCGCATGATGGCACTCAGAACGTCGCCCGAAGTCGGCGGGATGGGGCACTCGGTCAAGCGGAAAGAAGACCCGCGGTTCATCCGCGGCAAGGGCACCTACGTGGACGACGTGGTGCTACCCGGCATGCTCTACCTCGACATCGTGCGCAGCCCGTTCGCCCACGCCAAGATCAAGAAGATCGACGCCTCCAAGGCGACCGCCATTCCCGGGGTGCTCGCGGTGATCACCGGCGAGACCCTCGCGAAGTACAACCTGCACTGGATGCCGACGCTCATGTCGGACACCCAGATGGTGTTGCCGGTGGAGAAGGTCATGTACCAGGCCCAGGAGGTCGCGGCGGTGCTGGCGACCAGCCGCTACGCGGCCGCCGACGGGGTGGCCGCGGTGGAGGTCGAGTACGAGCCGCTGCCCGTCGTGGTGGATCCGAGGAAGGCGCTGGAGCCGGGCGCTCCGGTGCTGCGTACGGACAAGAAGGACAAGAAGGACAATCACATCTGGCACTGGGAGTGGGGGAACAAGGCCGAGACCGACCGCGTGTTCACCGAGGCGGAGGTCACGGTCAAGGAGGACATCTATATCCCGCGCATCCACGTGGCCTCGATCGAGACCTGTGGCTGCGTGGCCCACTTCGACAAGGTCCAGGACAAGCTCACGGTCTGGATGACCACCCAGGCCCCCCACGCGATCCGGACCGTGTTCGCGCTGGTGGCCGGCCACGTGGGGCTCGAGGAGCACAAGATCCGCATCATCTCCCCCGACATCGGCGGGGGCTTCGGGGGCAAGGTCCCGGTCTACCCGGGCTACGTGATCGCGGTGGCCGCCTCGGTGCTCACCGGCAAGCCGGTGAAGTGGATCGAGGACCGCATGGAGAATCTCCAGGCGGACTCCTTCGCGCGTGACTACCACATCACTGCCGAGCTGGCCGCCCGGAAGGACGGCACGCTGACCGCGCTGCGGATCAAGACGCTGGCCGACCACGGCTACACCGACGCGGCCGCCAACCCCTCCAAGTTCCCGGCCGGGCTCTTCCACGTCTGCACCGGGTCCTACGACCTCAAGGCGGCCCACGTCGAGGTGGACGGGGCCTACACCAACAAGCCGCCCGGGGGCATCGCCTACCGCTGCTCGTTCCGCGTGACGGAGGCGGTGCACACGATCGAGCGCATGGTGGACATCATGGCCCACCAGCTCGGCGTCGACCCGGCCGAGTTCCGGATGAAGAACTTCGTCAAGCCCGAGCAGTTCCCCTACAAGTCGGCGCTCGGCTGGGAGTACGACAGCGGCAACTACGGGGGCGCGCTCCGCAAAGCGATGGACACCATCGGCTACGCCGACCTGCGTCGCGAGCAGGCGGAGAAGCGCCAGCGCGGGGAGCTGATGGGCATCGGCATCTCGAGCTTCACCGAGATCGTCGGCGCGGGCCCGTCCAAGCACTTCGACATCCTCGGGCTCAAGATGTTCGACAGCTGCGAGATCCGCATCCATCCCACCGGCAAGGCGATCGCCCGCTTCGGCACCAAGTCGCAGGGCCAGGGGCACGAGACGACCTACGCTCAGATCCTGGCCGAGGAGCTCGGCATCCCGGCCAAGGACATCAAGGTCGAGGAGGGCGACACCGACACCGCGCCCTACGGTCTCGGCACCTACGCGAGCCGCTCCACCCCGGTGGCGGGCGCCGCCGCCGCCATCGCCTCGCGCAAGATCCAGGAGAAGGCGCGCAAGATCGCCGCGCACCTGCTCGAGGCCGCGCCGGAGGACCTCGTGTGGGAGCCCGGCAAGTTCTCGGTCAAGGGCGCGCCCAACCGGTCCAAGACCATCCAGGAGATCGCCTTCGCGGCCTACACCAATCATCCGCAGGGGATGGAGGCCGGGCTCGAGGCGGTCAGCTACTACGACCCGCCCAACCTCACCTACCCGTTCGGCAGCTACATCTGCGTGGTCGACATCGACAAGGGCACCGGCGAGGTGAAGGTCCGCCGCTTCGTGGCCATCGACGACTGCGGTAACATCATCAACCCCATGATCGTCCAGGGGCAGGTGCACGGCGGGTTGACGATGGGCCTGGCCCCCGCGCTCTTCGAGGAGATCTCCTACGACGAGATCGGCAACGTGCAGGGCGGGAGCTTCATCGACTATCTAGTGCCCACCGCGGTGGAGACGCCGAAGTGGGAGACCGGCCACACCGTGACGCCCTCGCCGCATCACCCCCTCGGCGCCAAGGGGGTGGGCGAGTCCGCCACCGTCGGCGCCCCCGCCGCCATCGCCAACGCGGTGGTCGACGCGCTTTGGCATCTCGGGGTGCGTCACGTGGACATTCCCATCACGCCGCCCAAGGTCTGGCGCCTGCTGCGGGACAAGGGCGTGACGGAGTAGGAACGGGAAGCCAGGCGCGAAGCCATGAGCGAGGCGGTGGGGGGGCTTGGGGGAGGAGCGGCGCCGCTCCCCCCCAATAAGAACAAGAAGTCACCGAGTAAGCCCACGCGGGTCGCCCCGAATGCCTGAAGATCTGCTCGCGCTGGCCGCGGACCTCCGGCGCCGTGGCGAGGCTTTCGCGCTCGCCACGGTGGTCCGCTGTGAGCGGCCGACGTCGGCCAAGCCGGGGGCGAAGGCGCTGATCCGGCCGGACGGGAGCGTCACCGGCTGGGTCGGTGGCGCGTGCGCCGAGCCAGTGGTGGCGCGGGAGGCGCGCGCGGCCCTGCGCGACGGCCAGCCGCGCCTGGTCGTCCTGGTGGGCAAGCGGCGCCCGCGTGGGCGGCATCGGCGCCGGCGCGAGCCGCGCCCGTGTTTTGGGGAACTGCTGCACCTCGATGGCAGTCGGCACCCGATCGAGACGCTGGCGACGCTCGCGAGGAGCGCGGGCTATGACGTCGCGACGCTCCCGGGCGAGACGCTGGCAACCGCCCTGCACCGGTTTGCGCTCGGGCCGGACTCATCGGTGGTAGTGGCCACCCACGGCGAGCTCGACGAGGACGCGCTGACCCAGGTACTGGCCACGCCCGCCGGGTATGTCAGCCTGGTCGCCAGCCGCAAGCGGGCCGCGAGCATCCTCGAAACGCTCCACCGCCGCGCCGTGCCGCGCGAGCATCTTGGACGGCTCAAGGCGCCCGCCGGGCTCGACATCGGCGCGGTGACGCCCGAGGAGATCGCGGTCAGCATTCTGGCCGAGATCATCCACGTGCGTCACAGCCGCAAGATGGACCACGTCGAGCCGGCCGCCGTCGAGCCACCGGCCTCCGCGGAGGCGAGGGATCCGATCTGCGGCATGACGGTGGAGACCACCACCGCGCGCTACCAGTCGGATTGGGCCGGGCGCTCGGTCTACTTCTGCTGTCTCCGTTGCAAGGAGCTGTTCGACGCCGATCCGCAGAGGTACGCCGCAGCGCTCTGAGGCAGGTCGTGCCTGCCGACGGCTGATCCGCCCCGGCGTGGAGTAAGATACCCGGCTGTCTCGGCCTAAGCCCCTGCCCGCGGGGGAGTGCCCTCCGCTCCGGGCTTGACATGCCGGTGGACCGGCGCTATTGCTCCAGGCGGCCCATCGCTCGCGGCCTACGCGGTATCCCCCACAAGGAGGCGCTCATGTTCTCGTACGTGAAGCGGGTCGGCATCTCCACCGCTCTGGCCCAGGAAGCGCCTGCGTTCCTGGCCTCGTTCGTCATCGCGGAGGTGTTCTACAAGTTCCACAGCTTCACCCTGGAGTGCGCCGCCTTCCTCGTCACCTGGTACGCGCTGAGCTGGGTCCAGTCCCTGATCGTCGGACCGCGCGCCGAGTAGCTCCCGGCCCGATTCCCCGTGACGATCGATCCCCGGCTCCTCGGATCGCTCCGCTGGCGGTCTGTCGGCCCCCATCGGGGCGGACGGGTGGTGGCGGTGGCCGGACATCCCACCGAGCCGAGCACGTTCTACTTCGGCGCCTGCGCGGGCGGAGTGTGGAAGACGACCGATGGCGGCGTCTACTGGGAACCCGTCTCCGACGGCTTCTTCGAGACCGCCGCGGTGGGTGCGATCGCGGTGGCCCCGTCCGCGCCCAACGTGATCTACGTCGGCACCGGCGAGGCGTGCATCCGCGGCAACGTCTCCCACGGCGACGGCGTCTATCGCTCCGACGACGGGGGCCGCTCGTGGCGGAATGTCGGCCTCCGCGATAGCCGCCACATCGGCCGGGTCCGGGTGGATCCGCGAGACCCCGACACCGTGTTCGTGGCCGCGCTGGGGCATGCCTGGGGCCCGAACCGCGAGCGCGGCGTCTTCCGCTCCCGCGACGGCGGCGCCAGCTGGGAGCACGTGCTCTTCCGGAGCGAGCGGGCGGGAGCCGTCGACCTCTCGCTGGATCCGAACAACCCGCGCGTGCTGTTCGCTGCGGTGTGGCAGGCCCAGCGCATGCCGTGGGCGATGGCGAGCGGAGGGCCGGACTCGGGGCTGTGGCGGTCCGCCGACGGCGGCGACACGTGGACGGACATCAGTCGCACCCCCGGGATGCCGCGCGGCGTCCTCGGGCGCATCGGCGTGGCCGTCTCCCCCGCCGACGGCCGGCGCGTCTACGCGGTGGTGGAGGCCGAGGACGGCGCGCTCTTCCGGTCGGACGACGGCGGCGCCACCTGGCAGCGGGGCAGCGAGGAGGCGGGCCTCCGCGGCCGCCCCTGGTACTACATGCACGTCGTGGCCGACCCGAGCGACGCGGACACGCTCTGGGTGGCGGACTATGCGCTGTGGAAATCGATCGACGGGGGCAAGACGTTCGTCGAGGTGGCGACCCCGCACGGCGACAATCACGACCTCTGGATCGACCCCGCCGACTCGCGACGCATGATCGAGGGCAATGACGGCGGGGCCTGCGTCTCGTTCAACGGCGGGCGGGCGTGGTCCACGATCTACAACCAGCCGACCGCTCAGTTCTACCACGTCTGCGCCGACGACCAGCAGCCGTACCGGCTCTACGGCTCCCAGCAGGACAACTGGGCGATCAGCGTGCCGAGCCAGTCGCACCGTGGCGCCATCACCGCCATCGACTGGGTGCAGCCGGGCGGCGGGGAGAGCGGGTACATCGCGGTGAAGCCGGGCGACCCGAACATCGTGGTGGGAGGGTCGGTCGGGAGCGGGCCGGGCATGGGCCGGCTCATCCACTACGACCACCGCACCGGGCAGGAGCGCATCATCAGCGTCTGGCCCGAGGCCTACGGCATGGGGACCCCGCCCAGCGAGCACCGCTACCGGTTCCAGTGGACCTTCCCCGTCTTCTACTCGCGCTGGGACCCGCGCGAGCTGTGGATCGCCGGCAACCTCATCTTCCGATCGGTGGACGAGGGGCAGAGCTGGGAGATCCTGAGCGGAGACCTGACGCGCAACGACGCCACCAAGCTGGGGTCCTCGGGCGGCCCCATCACGCGAGACAATACCGGCGCCGAGGTGTACTGCACCATCTTCGCCCTGGTCGAATCGCCCCACGAGCGCGACGTGCTGTGGGCGGGTACGGACGACGGCCTCGTGCACCTCTCGCGTGACCGCGGTCGCTCCTGGCAGCCGGTGACCCCGCCGGATCTGCCCGAATGGGCGCTGATCAGCGTCCTCGAGCCCTCACCCCATGACGCCGCCACCTGCTATCTCGCGGCCACGCGCTACAAGCACGACGACACGCGTCCCTACCTCTTCAAGACGAGCGACTACGGGCGCACGTGGAACCGGATCGGCGAGACCCTGCCGCCCGGCGAGTTCACCCGGGTAATCCGCGAGGACCCGAGCCGGCGCGGGCTGCTCTACTGCGGCACCGAGACCGGCGTGTGGGTTTCGTTCGACGACGGAGGCTCGTGGGCGCGGCTGCGGGGCAACCTGCCGGTGGCGCCGATCCACGATCTCATCGTCAAGGACGGCGACCTCGTGGCGGCCACGCACGGGCGCTCCTTCTGGATCCTCGACGATCTATCGCCGCTGCACCAGATGGGGGACGCGGTCGCCCGCTCCGATGCGCATCTCTTCACGCCGCGGCGGAGCGTGCGGTGGCGGACCTACCGGGGGCACGGCGTGAACCCGGGCCCGAATCGAGAGATCGCCTACCGCATGGCCGGCTCGCTCGGCTACGGCTATCGCCAGGTCGAGACGCCGACGGGGCAGAAGGAGGAGCGCAAGCTGGATGCGGGGGAGAATCCGCCGAGCGGCGTGATCGTGCACTACTGGCTGCGCGAGGTGCCAGTGGGCGACCTCGTGCTGGCCTTCCTCGACGACGGCGGCCGGGAGATCCGATCGTTCACGAGCCGGCGCGACCCCGCGCCCGCGGACCCGGCCGTCACGTCGCCCACCGGCGGCGGGGGGGAGGAACCACCGCCCGCGCCGGAGCCTCCAGCCGGCAAGGACGAGGAGCCGCACCCGACCAAGGACGCGGGCGCCAACCGCTTCGTGTGGAACCTGCGGGGCCCCGACGCGACCAAGCTCCCCGACAACAAGGGGCGCGGCGGCAGCGTCGACATGCTCGCCGCGCCCCGCGTGCCTCCCGGCGCGTACCAGGTACGGCTCGCCGTGAACGGCCAGACGCTGACCCAGCGATTCGAGGTCGCGAAAGACCCGCGCGTGCAAGCGACGGACGCGGAGATCCGGGAGGCGTTCGCCCTCGCGAAGCAGGCGCACGACCTCTTCACGCGGGTGCACGACGCGGTGCTCCGGCTCCGCGCCGTCCGCGCGCAGGCCGAGGGCTGGGCGACCCGGGTGGCAACGCCGGCGATCAAGTCGGCGGCGAGTGCGCTGGCTCGGACGCTGACCGCGGTCGAGGAGGAGCTGATCCAGGTCCGGTCGGAGAACCCGCGCATGTTTCCGCCCAAGCTCAATACGCGGATCGGCACCGTCATCCCGCTCATCGAATACTCCGACGCCGCGCCGACCCGGGCCCTTCGCGACCTGACCGCGGACCTCGCACGACGCGCCGAAGTCGAGCTCGGTCGGCTCGCTCGGGTCCTCACGGAGGACGTGGCGCGCTTCAACGCGCTCTGCAAGGAGGCGGACGTGGCCGCGATCGTCGCCCCGCCGGCCGCGGGCGGCTGACCGGGTGCCGCCGCCCAAGCTCATGTCCATGCGGGACGCCGTCGCTCGCTTCGTGCCGGACGGCGCCTCGATCTGCATGGGCACCGCGCTCGAAGCGCTCATCCCCTTCGCGGCGGGCCACGAGCTGATCCGCCAGCGGCGGCGCGATCTCACCCTCATCGGCCCCATCTCCGACATCCTCTTCGACCAGCTCATCGGCGCGGGCTGCGTGCGCCGGGTGATCGCGGCCTGGGTCGGCAACGTGAGCGCGGGCCTCGGCCACAACTACCGCCGCGCGGTCGAGCAGCGCGTGCCCGGGCCGCTCGACGTGGAGGACCACTCGAACCTCACCATCGCCTTCGCGCTCCAGGCCGCCGCGCTCGGCGTGCCCTACCTGCCCACCCGCTCGCTGCTCGGCACCGATCTGCCCGCGTCCAACCCGACCTTCAAGCCCGCCGTCGATCCCTGGTCCGGCGGTCCGCTCCTGCTCGTGCCCGCGATCGCGCCCGACGTGGCGATCCTCCACGTGCAGCGCGCGGACGAGGAAGGCCACGCGCACGTCTGGGGCACGCTCGGGGTCACGCGCCAGGCCGCCTTCGCGGCGAAGCGCGTGATCATCGTGGCCGAGGAGATCCGCCCGCGCCCGCGCATCCTGAGCGATCCGGGGCTCGTACTCACTCCCGCGCTCAAGGTGGCCGCGGTCGTCCACGAGCCGTGGGGCGCGTTCCCGTCCCCGGTGCAGGGCTACTACCGCCGCCGCCACGATTTCTACCATCGCTTCCACGAGGAGAGCCGGACCGTCGAGGGCTTTCAGCGGTGGCTCGCCCACTGGGTCCACGGGGTGCGCGACTGGACGGCCTTCCTCTCCCGGCTCGACGCGGGCGTCCTCGACGCGCTGCGGGTCACCCACCCCTTGCCGTCCGAGCCGCTCGACTACGGAGCCTGACCATGAAGATCACCGCCATCGAGGCCGTGCCGCTCGCCATTCCCCTCAAGCCGATGACCCCGCCCTCGCCCTGGACCGGCGGCACGCGCAAGCAGATCTACGTGCTCGTGCACACCGACGAGGGCGTCACCGGCCTCGGCGAGGCCTTCGCCTACGGCGCGCCGCTCGCGGTGGTGAGCGTCATCGAGGAGAGCCTGGCCCCGCTCGTGATCGGGCTCGACCCGCTCGCGATCGAGGCGGTGGTGGACGTGATGCACCGGGGCACCATGATCTACGGCCGGCGCGGGCTCGGCATGTTCGCGATCAGCGGGATCGAGATCGCGCTGTGGGACCTGCTCGGCAAGGTACGCAACGCGCCGGTGTACGAGCTGCTGGGCGGCGCCCGGCGCCCGCGCCTGCCCGCCTACGCGAGCCTCCTGCGCTACGAGACGCCGGAGGCGGTCGCGGCGGCCTGCCGCCATTTCGTGGCCCAGGGGTTCCGCATGCTCAAGCTGCACCAGACCGACGTGGCCTCGGTGCGCGCGGCGCGCGACGCGGTGGGCCCCGACGTGGAGCTGATGCTCGACACCAACTGCCCCTGGACGCCCTTCGAGGCCATCGCGATGGCCCGCGCGCTCGAGCCCTACCGCCTCTTCTGGCTGGAAGAGCCGGTGTGGCCGCCGGAGGACTACGCGGGCCTCGCGCGCGTCGCCGCCGCCACCGAGACGCCGATCGCGCTGGGCGAGAACGAGTCCACCCTCTACGGGTTCAACGAGATCGTGCGGCAGCGGGCGGGCGACGTGCTGCAGCCGAGCATCACCAAGGTCGGCGGCATCTCGGAGTTCAAGAAGATCGCCGCGCTGGCCCAGGCCGCGAACCTGCCGATCGCGCCGCACTCGTTCTACTTCGGGCCCGGGCTCGCCGCGACCCTGCACGTGGCCGCGACCTTCGGCGGGCCGCTGCCCGTCGAGTTCCCGACCGGCGACCAGGAGACGCCGTTCCTGGCCCGGCCGATCCAGGCGCGCGACGGCTGGATGGAGGTGCCCAAGGGCCCCGGGCTCGGGGTCGAGCTCAACCCGGAAGCCCTGCGCCGCCACCCCTTCGTGAAGGGGTCCGCCCAGATCTTCGACCTCCGATGAGCGCGCAGGGCGAAGAGGCATTCACCGAGCGCGAATTGATGGTCATCGCGGCGGCGCGGGAGATCCGCGATGACGAGGTGGTCTTCGTCGGCATGCGGCTGCCCCTGATCGCGTTCGCCTACGCCAAGCGCACGCACGCGCCCGGAGCCACCGGGCTCTTCGAGAACGGCATCGTGCGCGATCAGCCGGCGCCCGAGACCCTGCTGACCATGAGCGACACTCCGAACATCCCCGGCGCGCTCTGGTGCACCGGCACCCTCGAGATCATGGCGTTCCTCCAGCAGGGGCTCGTGGATCTGGGCTTCATCGGCGGCGCCGAGATCGACCGGTTCGGCAACCTGAACACGTCCTACGTCGGCGACTGGCGCCGCCCCAAGGTGCGCCTGCCCGGCAGCGGCGGCGGCGGCGACATCGCGAGCCTGGCCCGGCGCTTCGTGGTGATCATGCCGCAGGAGAAGCATCGCTTCCGCGAGCGCGTGGACTACATCACCTCGCCCGGCTTCGGCGACGGCCCGGGCTGGCGCGCGCGCGTGGGGCTGACCGGCGGCGGGCCCGTCGCGGTGGTCACCACGCTGGGCGTCTTCCGCTTCGATCCCGCGAGCTGCGAGATGTACCTGGCCTCCTATCATCCGGGACAGAGCGTGGACCGCGTCCGGGCCGCCACCGGATTCACGCTCGCGACCGCGCCCGACGCGGGCCCGACGCCGACCCCGACCGCGGCGGAGCTCGCCATCGTCCGCGCGTGCGATCCCGCCGGCTTCTGGACGCGCTCCGCGTGACCGCGGCCGATCCCGCCGTCCCGGCGCCGGCGCCGGGACGGTGGCTCATGTGGGGCATCCCGGCCCTCATCTTCCTCATCGCCTTCCTGCATCGCGCGGCGCCCGGGGTGCTGGCCAAGGAGCTCATGCAGGCGTTCGGCATCACCGGCACGGTGGTGGGGCTGCTCTCCGCGATGTACTTCTACTCCTACGCGGGCTTCATGGTGCCCGGTGGCGTGCTG
>WNFL01008789.1_pt1 | contig 15742 bp, 10 predicted proteins | sample 5400361 | NCBI WGS metagenome assembly WNFL01 (sample SAMN13153351, study PRJNA577476) | soil metagenome | isolation source: 40 cm soil on Douglas fir-dominated hillslope | place: USA:California | collected 2013-09-17
GGTGGTGTGCGGGCTGGTGTCGGCGTCGCGGTTCCGCTACGACGTCTCCGCCGTTTCCACGACGATCATCCTTCTGGGCATCGCCATCGCGCTGCTGGTCCTCTGTTGCTGGCCGTTCCTCCGGATCGCCCTCATCGATCCGGCGCAGGCGCTAACGATCACCGACGTCGTGCTCATCATCATCTGCACCATCGTCGGAGCAGGTGTGCTCACACTGGCATTGCTCGACGTTTTCGCCTATCGCGGCATCACCGCCACTGCTGACGACCAGATCGAGAAGTTCAGCAAGACTGTAGACGACGACTTCGGCGGCGACGTCGTCCGGGCGATGCATGTCCTGTGGCTGGCCGAAGAACAAACCAGGGGACCTGCGATCGCGGACATTTCCAAGCCGACGCAGCCGCTCCCCGCGGAGCTCATCAACAACGTTCACCTGGGCGAGTATCCGTACATCGATTCAATCGCATGGCTCGACGACGACGGAATGCAGAAAGCACGCTTCGCGCGCATCCTTCCCAGTCCGCGCCTCGACGTCAGCGGGCGGCAGTACTTCCACCTCGCGAAACTGGAGAGGACGTGGTCCGTCGCGGGTGTGCCCTACGTGCTGGAGTGGGTGCGCTCGAAAGCGACCGGCGAAGTCCGGGCCGTTCTGGCGAAGAAGACGGAGGATGCCAAGGAGTGGGACCGGCTGTCCGACGCGGAAAAGGCGAAGGCCAAGCCTCCTCCATTCGCCGTGATCGCCATGGCGACGGAGCTCATCGACATCACCAACGCCGTCCCGCCGCCGGGCGTGCAGATGGCGATCATCGATGAGAACGGGGAGGTGATCTACCACTCCGACACGCAGCGTATCGGCTACGAGAACTTCTTCGCCGAAGCCGACCGCAACATGGATCTGCGAGCGGCGGTGGTGTCGCGGCGCGCCAGGCTGGTGAGCGCGACGTACTGGGGCGAGGATCAGTCGATGTACGTCCGTCCGCTCATGGGGTCGAGCTGGACGCTGGTGACGTTCCGCGCGAAGCGTCTCACGCGTGTTCTGAACGTCGAGGCGACGCTTCTGACGCTGATGATGCTGCTGTTCAATTCGGCGCCGTACCTTCTGGTCTACATCATCGTGCTGATCCTCAAGCCGAGGTACCGCGCGCCGCGCTTGTGGCCAGACGAAACGCGCCACGGCGATTACCTGCGTCTGGTGCTGATCCTCATCGCGCTGTTGTTGCTCTCCTGTCTGAACAACTACGCGCTGGCCCCGTGGTCGTCGTTCTATGGGATTGTGCTCATACCGCTGCTGTCGATCGTGACGACGTACGTGATGCTGCATCGCACCGGCGCACCGCGGCGGCTGGCCATCGGATTGGCGGCCTGGATCATCGTCACGGTCCTTCTGATCGCTCAGATGATGCTCGCGAGCATCCATCCGGAGCGCGCCTTCGCGGCCCACCCGGATCTTTCCCGAGCGTTCCTGGTCCTGGCAACGGTCATGGTGGCCGCGCTGACGTTGATGCTGATCGGCGGCTGGAAACACGGGGGACGTGTCTCCAATCTGCTGCGCCGTCTGCAAGCGCGCTACGGCTATTCGATGCTCTACCGCGTCTGCGGCGTGTTGCTGATGCTGATCGGCGCGGCTCTTCCGGTGGTCGGCTTCTTCCGGATCAGCCGCAGCGTGGAGCTGGAGCTGATGGTGAAGTACGGCCAGTTGCGCGCCGCGGCCGGTCTGGAGCAGCGCATCGATCAGATCGTGACGCTGAGCGTCCTGCCTCCGCACGCGAAGCCGGACGTTACCCGGCATCTCTTCGACGATATTTTCACCAACCGGCTGGCGATGCTCTTCGGCAGCCGCTGGTCACTCGATCCGCCGGTGACGCACCCGGCGGTGCCGCTGGAGAGCAACGAGGGATCGTGTCCCAAGGATCCGAATGCCGGTTGGACGGATCTGAAGAACCGCACCATTCCGAACTGGGCATCGGGCTGGTTGCCGGCGTTGTACGAAGACTCACTGGCCATTCAGCCGCTCTTCGAAGCGGGATCGTCCGACAACCTGTGGCACTGGTGCGTGAACCGGCAACAGATCAAGCTCGTTCGCAAGATTCACTTCGACCGCGATGTGGCCGAGGTGGTCTGGAACGGCCAGGAGAAGGATGAGACGGCGGAGAAGATCGTGATCGACTCGAACCTGCCGCGCGCATCGTTCTGGAAATCGTCCCAGGAGTACGCGCGCGATGCCGCCGGAGCCGAACCGGTCGATTCCTCATCGCTGCACGTTCTGACGATGATCCTCATCGCGGTGCCGCTCCTCTCGATCTTCTGGTACGCGGCCGGTTTCGTTGCCCGGCGCGTCCTGCTGGTCGATGTTTCCGAGCCAGACTGGCTGGCGCGCAAGCCTCTGAGCCCCACCCTCGGCGACCACATCTTCCTGGTGCGCCGTGAGCGCGACGTGAATACGCTGACCAGCCACCAGGCCTTCGTCGACGTCTCCTTCGCGTCGCTCGATCGGGACGACAACTGGACGGCCGTCCTGGAAACGCTCGACAGCAGCGCGGCGGGCCGCAATGTTCGCGTCATCGACTTCGAGCACGGCATCAACGACAGCGCGCTGAACGAGAAGAAGCTGCACTGGCTGGAGCGCCTCCTGGCGCTGGCCGACCGTACGGTGATCGTCGTCTCGAACGTCAGCCCGGCATACGTGATGACGACGCCGGCTCCGGCGGATACGGAAGCGCCGGCGTACGTGGAGCGCTGGCGCGCACTTCTGCACCACTTCGTGATCGTGACAGCGGAGGAGTTGGATCTGCGTCACGAAGAGTGGCAACGGCGCAACGAGGCCGTGAGTCAGATTACGCCGCCAAAGAACTGGCTGGAGAAGGAGACGGCCTACAACTCGTTCCTGCGCCTTCTGGCGAGAGAGCTCGAGGCGGAAAACAGTCTGCGCCGCGCGCGCACGGGGCGCGATCCCGATACCGACCAGCGCCGCTTCCTCGACGAGCTTGGCGAACGCGCCGAAACGTACTTCGCCGGCCTCTGGTCGACCTGCAGGGAGGACGAGAAGCTGCTCCTCTACCATCTCGCCCACAACGGCCTGGCCAACGCGCGCGGCCGCCGTACCATCCGCCGTCTGATGGCCCGCGGCCTGGTGCGCCGCAATCCGAACCTGGAGCTCTTCGGCGAGTCGTTCCGGCTCTACGTGCTGGAAGCGGCGCGGCGCGAGGACATCGTCAGCGTGGATCGCGAGAAGCGCGGCGCCAGCACCTGGGACTCTCTCCGCGTCCCGTTCTTCGTCATCATCATCGCCTTCATCCTGCTCCTGTTCGCCACGCAGAAAGACATGCTGACCACGACCACCGCTCTGGCCACCGCGCTGACGACCGGCCTGCCGGTTCTGATGAAACTGATCGGGGTGTTCACGGAGCGAAGGACGGAAGCGAAGGAGTAGGGGGGCGGAGGTTTTCGGAGCGCTGGCGTCTCGCCGGCTGGCGCGGCGTGCGTCCCGCCGCCGGGTTATCGAAAATGTTTGTAGTCTTGCCGGGCGGGCGGCGGTGGTTTCCGGAGCGCTGGTGAGACGCCAGCGCTCCGACCGTAAACCGCGCCCGACGAAGAGAGTGGCAAGGCTCTCGAGGGAACTTCAGGGGGATGTTCTGACGGCTGTCGGAATCTTGCAGTAGCTCACCGACGGCAGCGGTGGTTTCGGCGGGATTCCCTCGCATGTAATTCCGGCGCCTCCGGCGGCGTCGAGTTTCCTGGCTGGCCAGAGGTCCGCGTCGGTCATGGCGTAGTCGGCATCCTTCCACGCCTTGCAGAAACTGGTCTTGGCCTCTGCCGCGGTCATGGCGTAGTCGGCAGGTGTCCATGCCTTGCAGAAGAAGTCGTCGCGCGGTTCCGTCTGAGGGAGCCGCTCGAGCGCACGCATCAGACCATAGAGTGCGCGGCCGCTTCCCGGGTTGCGGCAGAGCGCCTCCTGGAAGGTTCTCTTCGCCTTCTTGAAATTGCCGGTCTGGAGGTATGCGCCGCCCAGGGCCTCGCGTGTGGGTGCGAACCACTGCGGCGGCTCGTCGTATACCAGCGCGTCCTCGTGTGTGACGGCGAGCTTCAGATGTTCGACGGCCTGCTCGAACGCCTGCTCACACTGACCGTCCGAGCAGCGGAGAACATTGCACTGGCCGGCGGCTTTGTCTTTCGTGTCGCAGTTCTCGTTCACTTTGCACTGTCCGCCTGCCCAGGTGTAGCGCGCCTGCAGCATCGACTGGGCGACGGCCAGCACGGCCGCGGCGCTGTTGTTGCCCCATCCGGTCGGCGTGGGAGGAGCGATTTCCTTCATCTGGATGGCCATCAAGTCGTAGTCGCTGCTGGCGTCCGTGACCTCGCCGCGCGCCGCGTGAGCCATCCCCCGAGCCCAATCGCGCATGGCACGGATGATGTGACAACCGTTCGTTACGAACGGTGGCTCCATGTAGCAGTCGTCGGGCGGCGCCGGATCATGAAGGACCGCATCCCAGTTGCGGTTCATCACCAGCGTCATGAGCGGCGCCGTCGCGTATCGCTGCAGCCCGGGCTCGTTGACGAGGAAACGCTCCACGTGCGCTTTGGTGTCGCACGCCGACGTCACCGCCTCCTCGCTCTGCCCGAGAAAGGTCGCCGAAACCGCGCGGAAGAAAAGGTTGTGGCTTACGTAGTGGCCGTAGTAAAGCTGCGGACAGCCCCCATCCTTGGAGTATTCCTTGAACGATCCTTTACACGGCAAACCGTACTGCTCGTTGTCGACCCGCACTGCTTCAGCATTGCTCGCCATTGCATCCGCATACTTGCCGCGCAGAAGGTCAATGTGCGACGGCATGTGAATCAGATGTCCGAAGGCCTTTACGGCGCGCAACACGGTCGCGCTATGCCTGGCCGCTCCCGGCGTGTCCGAGGCTTCTGCCGTGTGGATCCAGAAGTGATTCGCGCCGATGGCGTTGGTCTCTGCTTTCATAGCAGTGAAGAGGACATCGTAGATTGTGTCGGTGTCGAGCGCTGGGCGGTACGCGGCGTCGAACAGCCCCCAGGGCCGCATCTCGAGCAAGCTCTCGGCATACAGCGCGCCGACGTTCGCGACGTTCCGGGCGTTGGCGAGGCCCGGGGCGTCCTCCCATGTTTTCTTCGTCTTGAGCCAGACCTGGCGCATGGCCACGCTGAAGGAGACCGTCTCCGTGATCAAGCCGGAGTAGCGCAGAGGGAGTGCGTTGATCAGCCCCTCTTCCACCGGGGGGATGTGGCCCTTCTGCTGCCTGGCCAGATCCATCGCGCAGGCGGCCTCGCGAAGCGCGAGCTCGCGGCAGCCGTTGTCCATGCCAAGGTTGATGTTTGGTCCGGCAGCGAGCGCGATGCCCCAGGGGGCCATGGCCATCGTCGGATCGATCGCCTTGGCCATGCGGAAGTCGTTCATGGCCTCTTCGTAGTTGAATCCGTAATACTCCGTCATCCCCTGGCTGAAGAACTTCTTCGCGTCGTCATTCCTGCTGGTGACATCCCACGTCACCAACTGGAACTGTTTCCGCAGAATAGGGTCCGTGAGTTTCTTGGTGCACGGCGAGCCTCGCAATTCATCCTGGGGGGCCGACGAGGCGACATGATGAAAGTGCTGCGCAACGGCGATCGGACAGACAAGGAAAAGCAATGCCGCAGAGACGACACGTCGCATAAGGGGAACTCTCCTTTTGTGATGAAGATCGCCCTTATATCACGTCGATACCGTAACTAATTAATTCACGGTTTCGATCGCTCCCGATCAACGGGATCCGTTTTGGGAAAGTCTCGCGAAGCGTCCGCGGATATCGTGATCGGGGATCTCCTCGATCAGTTGTTCGATCTCCATCTGAATCAGTGCCACGTCGAGCCGCGGCCGCTGCATCTCGATGACGCTGCGCGCATCTTCGAGATCCCGTTCGCGTGTGGCCAGCACCTTCAGGATCACGAAGTCCTCGGGTGAGGCTGCGCGGATCTCATGACCGCGCAACAGACCGCTGACCGCCCGGCGGAAGACGTTTTCCGCGAAGCGTGACGACCGGGGAGTGACCAGATCGACTGTGTTGACTTGGCTGCCGCCGACGAGCGATAGCCGTGACACATCACATCCGCCGAAGCGGACATTCGAGAATGCGATGATGACCTCGACCCCAAGAGCGGCGAGCGCCAGACGCGCTCGTTCGATATCGACGCTCGTGACGGCAAAATCGGCGTCGCGTGTTTCGCGGGGCTCGCCGTACATTCCAAGTGCGAGGCCTCCGTACGCCGCGCACTGTGCGCCGGATTGCTCCAGAGCCGCGGCGGCAACGAGCATCAGCGCGATCGGATCATCGAGATCGATCGACATCGGACGGATACTCCGCGCGGGACAACGCGCCGTTTGAACCCGCTTCGCGCGCCGCCATGGCCTCCTCACCAAATCGTTTCAGCTCACGCGTTGCACGACGCAACTTCGTCCGGGCTTCGTCGGCGTGACGGAGCATCCTGTCAACTTCGGTGCGCGTCAGCTCCATGAATGGTCTCACAGCAACAACAGGAAGGAATTGGCTCCGGCAGTAGGACTCGAACCTACGACCCACGGATTAACAGTCCGTTGCTCTACCAACTGAGCTATGCCGGAGTACTTGGCGCGGCGGGCGGGGGACGATAACAAAGGGCGTCCACGCCGTCAACGTGGGGGCAAACCGAGGGGGATGGCGGTGTATTTCGCCAGTGCGGCGGTCAGGCGGGGGAGCAAATCGGAGAGCTCGGAGTACTCGAGCAGCTCGATGCCGCGGTCACCGGCCACCATCGCCGTGCAGCGGGCGGTGTGGGCGGGACGGTAGAGGCAGATGACGGGGATTCCGTAGCGGTAGCGGGCGGTGGCGATCTCGTATCCCACGCCGGTCGACGGCATCGAGACCTCGGCGACGAGGATGTCGGCTGCAGCGATCCAGCCGAGGTCGCGGTCGAAGATGGCGAAGGAGTCGAGGGTCTCGCCGGATGAGGTCACATGCTCGGCAGCCACGGCGCCGGCCAGGACGTGATGTCCCTCTGCCTCGAGCGCGGCGATGATCTCGCGGTAGAGCGCGACGTCGGTGCGGCCGCCGGAGATGGCGCCGGCGAAGTAAATTGTTTTTGGCATGCCCAAACGGACCCCCATCCTGACGCGGAGCGCAGCGAAGTTGTCAGGATCTCCGGTGGAGCCGCGCGACTTGTGATCGTGGCACCGGTTTCGAGGCGCCACCGGAGATCCTGACATGTTCGCTGCGCTTCACGTCAGGATAGAGTAGAAAAAGCATGTCTCGAGAAATCGTTATCAACGCAGCGAAGCATGAGTCGCGTATCGCCGTGCTCGACGAGGGGCAGGTCGTCGAGCTGTGGGTTGAACGGACGCGCCATCGCACCATCGTCGGCAACATCTACAAGGGGCGCGTGACAAAGGTGCTGCCCGGGATGCAATCGGCATTCGTCGACCTGGGGCTGGAGCGCGACGCGTTCCTCTACGTCTCCGACGTCATCGAGGATCTGGAAGAGTTCGACAACGCCGATTCGACGGACGACCTGACGCTCGACGACGTGCCGCAGCAGCGTGCCGAGGCTTCGATCGCGGACCTGCTGCGCGAGGGGCAGGAGATCGTCGTACAGGTGTCGAAAGACACGATCGCCGGCAAGGGCGCGCGCATCACCAGCCACATCACGTTGCCTGGACGATTCCTGGTGTACATGCCGACGGTCAATCACATCGGCGTGTCGCGGCGCATCGAGAACGAAACGGAGCGCACGCGGCTCAAGGAGATCCTGGAGCGCATTCGTCCGGCCGGCTCGGGTGGCTTCATCGTCCGCACTGCTGGGGAGGAGCGCGAGGAAGACGAGTTCCGCGCCGATCTGAAATACCTCACCGACCTGTGGGAGCAGATCCGGCGGAAAGCGGAGAAGGCGTCGGCGCCGACGGCGATGCATCACGATCTCGACCTCGTGCTGCGCACGATCCGCGACGTGCTGTCGCCGGAGTTCAAGAGCGTCTGGGTCGACTCGGTCGATCAGTACCAGCGCATCGTCGAGTTCCTCGACCAGATCCAGCCGAACCTCGTTTCACGCGTGCGGCTGTACCGGCGCGAGGAGCCGATCTTCGAGGACTTCAGCATCGAGGGAGAGATCGCCAAGGCGTTGAAGTCGAAGGTGTGGCTCAAGTCCGGCGGCTACATCGTCATCAACCAGACAGAGGCGCTCGTGGCTATCGACGTGAACACCGGCAAGTATGTCGGTAAGCGCAACCTCGAGGAGACGGTCTTCAAGACGAACCTCGAGGCGGCGAAAGAGATCGTCCGTCAGATCCGCCTGCGCGATCTCGGCGGGATCATCGTTCTCGACTTCATCGACATGGAGGATCCCTCGAACCGCGCCAAGCTTTTCGAAGCGCTGGAGATCGAGATCCGGAAGGACCGGTCGAAGACGAAGATCCTGCAGATCTCAGAGTTCGGCCTGATCGAGATGACGCGCAAGCGCGTGCGCCAGAGCCTGGAGCGCTCGCTGACGCAGGCCTGTCCGTATTGCGGCGGCAGTGGTCGGATCAAGTCGAATACGACCATCGCCTTCGAGATCTGGCGCGAGTTGATGAAGCTGCGCGACCTGCACGAAGGGCAGGACGTCATCGTCCGTCTCAACCCGGTCGTCTACAGTTCCCTGAACAACGCCAACGATCCGATTTTCGAGGAGATCGAGCGAAACCTCGGCGTCCATCTCGTCTTCAAACCGGATGACTCGCTGCACCACGAGCAGTTCGATGTCATGCGGATTTGACCTTGTAAACGTTCTTGAGCCTCCAGCGTCCATACATAATGCACATGCCGCTCGGAAGAACGGTGAAGCTCAGCGCGCCCGCCTCCGGTGTCGTGCTCGGCGCGCTCATCGGTGTCGTCGATTTGTTCGTTCACGAGAGCTGGCCGCACTTTCGGGCCGGGCCGCTCGAGCCGCTCGGAATCATCTTCACATGGGTGATTGCCTGTTGCACGGCCGGTCTGATGTTCAGTTCCCCGCGGCTCGGCCGGTTGCGCTGGATTGCGCTTACGTTTGCCGGCCCGGGGATTCTCCTTCTTAGCCGCGGCGCGACGCCTTTCAAAGAGCTGACCGGATGGCCGTCCTCGCGGGTGCTTGTGGCATGGGTTGTTGCGACCCTGCTCCTTTCGATTCCGCTGTCATTCGTTCCTCTCGCGAAGACCCGTCACACGCTCGGGTACTGCGTGGCGATGCTCATCGGCATCGGTATCGCGGTGTACGTCGCGGCCGATGTCCGTCTCGAGGACTGGATCGCTCCGGAGACGCACGCGATTTCCGGTACACGCAATGTGGTGTTGGTTTTTCTGGACACGGTTCGCGCCGATGATTCGCTTGGATCAACGCTTCCAGCCATGCCGAACCTGGCGAGATTCGCCGGGAACGCGACGACCTTCAGCAGCGCGTGGTCGCCGGCGTCGTGGACAGTCCCGTCACACTTCGCGATTCTCACGGGTGCGAATTGGTGGCGCGTGCCGGTTGATCGGAGCGGGTTCCAGTACGACGGTCCGCGGCTGGCGGAACAGTTTCGTATCCGCGGCTATGACACGGCCGCGATCTTTGCCAACCCCCTGCTGAGCAGAGAAGCCGGTTTTTCGAAGGGCTTTGACGAGTTCACGACATCGCGCAACTCCGGTGTCTGCCACTCTGGAATCGGGGAATTGATGTATCGCATCCTGCTCAATGACGGCCCGCGCATGCCTCTCTGCGGCTGGTTCACCGCCTCGGAGGTGACCGCCAGGGCCAGGCGATACATTCGGCGCGCTCACCGGCCCTACATGCTTGCCGTGAACTATCTCGATACACACGACCCGTACTACGTTCCGCCGGAGTGCCGCGGTCCTGGATATCGGACCGTTCGACGGGCAGATCGCGAGGCGTTGATGACGGCCGGACCGGGCACCACTCCTCCCAGCGCATCGATCGTCAGCCGCGCGCACGCGCAGTACCGCGCGGCGATGTCGTGCATGGACCGTTCACTCGGCGCGCTTCTCGACGATGCCGCTCGCGATCCAAACACGGTGATCGCCGTCGTCGGTGATCATGGCGAGGAGTTTCTCGACCACGGCCGCGGCGGTCATGGGTTCTCGGTGTACAAAGAGACGATTCAGGTTCCTCTCATTCTCCGTGTTCCCGGAATGCCCCCGCAGCAGGTGACGGCACCGGTGAGCACGACGGATCTCTATTCCTCTCTGTTGCGCGCCGCCGGAGTGGTACGCGCCGAGGCACCGATCACGCTTCTCGACCCGAAGAAACGACGGCCGGTCGTGTCGACGTACGAGGTTATCCTGAGGTTGAACGACCCGTCATCGCTGGTGCGCGGCTACAGTGTCGTTTCGGGCGATTACCAATTCATCTTCTGGCCGAAAAAGGGTGAGGTGCTTCATGACTACCGGCAGGATCCCGCCGAAGTGCGCCCGATCCCGCCGCAGTCGATGCCGGCGGTGGCCAATCCAATGAGACAGCTGGCCAGCCGTGTGGCGCGCGACAAACGGCTTGCGATGCAATTCAGTGCCGTAGGCTACATGCGCTGACAACCGGCACGCCCCATGCACTTCGACCGGTCCGAGCAGTCATGTCTCTTGAAGACACCTTCAGCAATCTCGCCTCGTTCCTGAACAGCCTCGATGCGGAGGGTGAGCAGAAGTTCGAGCTATCACACTCGCTGGTGATCATCTGTCCTGATTGCGGGAAGAACATCGCCTTCCGTGGACGCTGTCCGAAGTGCGGCGGCAACTCGTGGATTCCGGCTGGCCATACCGGTGGGATCTTCGAGCAGATGAAGGCGCAGCGCTGGCGAACCCAGATGCAGAGCGACGAGGACGACATGGACGTCGAAGTCCGCGAGATGGAAGAAGCGCGGCCGGACGCGTAGGGCCAATCGGCTGAAGGAGCCGTAAAATGACTCCATGTCCAGCAGCATCGGCGTCAACACTGTCTGGCCGTTGACGAAGCGCGTCCTCTTCCGTTTTGCCGTCGCGTTCTTCGTTCTGGTCAATCTGCCGTCACCGCTCGATCTGCTCCGGTCTGAGTCGTTGACGCGCCCTCTGACGGTGATCACGGACGGTTCTGTGCGGATTGCGGCACGGCTGCTCCACGTATCCGTCGATGTTCGTCCGAACGGCAGCGGCGACACTACCTACAACTGGGTGAACCTTCTCTGCGTCGCCTCGGCGGCGGTGGTGATTACGATCATCTGGAGCGTCGTCGACCGCCTGCGCCCGAGCTACGACAAGGGCTGGATCGTGTTCCGCGCCTATCTCCGCTTCATGTTGGCTATGGCGATGATCTCCTATGGCGCGGCCAAGGTGGTTCCATCTCAGTTTCCGTCGCCGACACTCGACCGCCTCACGCAACCGTTCGGCGATGCCTCGCCGATGGGTCTTCTCTGGACGTTCATGGGCGCCTCGGTTGCCTACAACTTCTTTACCGGTGCCGCGGAGATACTCGGAGGCGTCCTTCTGACGATGCGGCGGACGACGCTTCTCGGCGCTCTCGTGTCGATGGTGGTCCTGGCCAACGTCGTGGCTCTCAACTTCATGTACGACGTGCCGGTGAAGATCTACTCGCTGCAGCTTCTGGCGATGGCGTTCGTCATCGCGCTGCCGGACATGCCGCGTCTGTTCGACTTTTTCGTCCGCAATCGAACGGTGACGCCTGATCCGTTGCAACGGCTCACCCGAAGCCGTGCCGCCGAAGTCACCGGAGTCGTTCTGCGCACGATCGCTCTCGCGGTGTTCATTCTGATGTCGGTGAGAGGGGCAGCTCTGTCGATGCGAAGGTTCAGCGGACCAAGCCAGCGCTCGCCGCTATATGGCATCTGGCGCGTCGATGACCTCCAGTTCGACGGAAAGAGTGTTCCCGCGATCGGCGATCCGTCGCGTTGGCGCCGCTTGATCTTCGATACCAGCTACATGACGTCCGTACAGCTCATGAACGACTCCCGCCGTCGATTGAACGTCGTACTCAATGAGAAGAATCGGACGCTGGCAGTCTCCAGACGCAACGAGCCGGAGTGGGATGGGCGGCTGTCGTATCAGCGGCCTGACCCGAATACCTTGACGATCGATGGCGACCTGGGCGGCCGGAAGGTTCATGCAGTCTGTCACCGCGAACCGTTGCCCGTATTTCTTCTCACGACGCGCGGCTTTCACTGGGTGAACGAATACCCGTTTAATCGCTAAACTAAGAGGCCATGGCTACCGGATCAATCATGGGCGGTGTGCTCGCGCCGCATCCGCCGCATATCGTTTACGGCGACAACCACTGGCGGAACGAGCCGCGGTCGGAGTGTGGCTGGGAAGTGCTGCGCTGGGGATATGAGCGGGCGCGAAAGCACTTTCTGGAGAAGAAGCCGGACGTTTTTCTGGTGCATTCGCCGCACTGGCAGACGGTGATCGGGCATCACTTTCTCGGTATGCCGGAGTTTCATGGGCTGTCGGTCGATCCGATCTTCCCTAATCTCTTCCGCTTCCAGTACGACATCAAAGTCGACGTCGAGCTGGCGGAGCTGATCGCCGAGGAAGGGCGGCGCGATGGGTTGATCACGAAGATGATGCGCAACCCGAACTTCCGCGTCGACTACGGAACCATCGTTTCCTGTCACATGATGAATCCCGAGTGGGACATCCCTATCGTGGGTATCTCATCGAACAACTCGCCGTACTACTTCAGCAACGAAATGGGGCAGCAGCAGATGCTGAAGCTGGGGCAGGCTACGAAGCGCGCCATCGAGAAGAGCGGACGCCGCGCGGTGCTGCTGGCGTCGAACACGCTCTCCCATCGCCACTTCACCACGGAGCCCGATATCCCCGAGGACATGTCGCGCGAGCATGTGTACGAGCACAGCGGCTACTTGTGGGACATGAAAGTGCTCGACCTGATGCGCAAAGGTCGGACGCGCGAGCTGATCGCGGTGCTTCCCGAGTTCATGGACATGGCCGTCAGCGAAGTGAAGGCTGGCGGGTTGGCGTGGATGCTCTCCCCGCTCGACTTTCCGGCGTATCCGGCCGAGGTGTACGGCTACTGGACCGTCATCGGAACCGGGAACGCCGTTGTCGGCTGGGATCCGCAGTTGAAAGCTGAGGCCACGACGCAGGGAGCGGCATGATTCTCGTCCTGGCCCTTTTTTTCGCCACGGTCTTTCCATCGAACAGCAAGACGTCCTGGATGCGCCCGGAGTCGTTCCATCTGAAGGTGGGGATGAACCGCAGCGCGGCGGTGAAGGCGCTGGAGTCGAATGGCTGGAAGACGAAGCGCGGCGATTCCGACGGCCAGCTCGTAGTCGACTACGCGGACGACAAATCGATCACGCTTCACTTCCGCCGCGAGCGATTGCAATCGATCCGCTTCGAGCTCTTCACGATCCTGCAGGATGCGCCGGCCGCCTTCGAAGAAGAACGCGCCTTCCTCCGCCAGTCCCTCGGCAAGCCACGTATGGGGACGAAAAAGATTCTCCTGTACGACCACACCCTACCGAATGTGATGGCCGTTCTTTCCGCCGATCCGAAATCCGAGCAGGCGCGGATGGGCGTGGGGATGGTGGTGGTGCGGTATTACGATCCGACGAAGTGAGGGGTCGCGCGGTCTCGCGGTTGCGGGGTCTCGGAGTCTTCGGTTGCTGAGTTGCTTGGTTGCTGAGTAACAAACTGTTGGGCAACCCTACACCCCGAGACCGCGCAACCCCGAGACCGCGTAACCGCTAATTCGTCCCCGCCGCAGTCTCCGCGACCTTCTTCTTCGCCTCGTACTTTTCCGACTTCCCCTCGTAGATGAAGATGCCTTCGCCGAGGGTGCCGACGTAGAGGCGGTCGGGGTTGAAGGGGTCGAGGGCTACCGACGTCACCTCGGCGGTGCGCGAGGGGAGCGGGAAGGAACGCCATTCGGAGGCTTTCGGTTCGGCCACCAGCATCTCGTGCTGCTGGCGCGAGGTGATGAAGACAAAGTTGTCGTTGCTGCGCCAGCCGCCGAAAACGGACGCGAACTGAGCGTCGGGCGCTTCGACTTCGCTCCATTTGGCGTCCGCATTGACGCGTCCCGCCTTTACGCCCTGCGCGCCGGCGACGAAGACGAGCTGGCCCTCGCCCGTGCCGCGTACGGCCATCGTGCGGCCCTTGGCGGGAGCGCCATCGATGGCCAGCCACTGGGTGCCGTCGAAGGCGATGACGCCGGCGCTGGTCAGGGCGAAGAGCGCGCGCTTCTCGCCGACGTTGCCGATGGCCATGTCGACGGCGCGATTGTCGGCGCCGGCCAGGCGGTACCAATTCTTCCCGGAGTCACGGCTGGTGAAGACACCTTCGGAGGTGGCCGCGAAATAACGGACGTTGTTGAAACGGAGCACTTTGTCGACGCGAATGGGGAAGCTGGCCGGTTGCGCCTGCGTCCACTGCACGCCATCGCTGCTCCAGAAGAATCCCTTTTCCGTTCCTGCCAGGAACCTGACCTCGGCATCTTCGGTGACGACGAGCGACAGAACCTGCGGCAGATCATTCGTGGCCAGCCTCGTCCAGGTCGTTCCGGAGTCGGTGGAGCGATAGATGCCGCTCGATTCGCCTCCGAATGCCACGGACGTATAGACGTTCTTCGGCTGCGTAGCGTCGGCAGCGACCGAGGTGATGGTCAGGTTTCGCAGTCCGTCGCAGGTGCGGGTGAAGGTCCTGGCGTCATCGTTGGAGAGATAGACGCCGTCGCCCTCGACGCCGAGGATCACGCGGCCGGGCCGCTGCGGATGGAGAGCGATGGTGTTGACGACGAGCGACTCGTCGCCGATCGAGTACCAGGTCTTGCCGCCATCGTGGCTGTGATACAGCCCAGCAACGGAGCCGGCGAAAATCGAGTCCTGATCGCAGGGATCGAGCTCGATGTCGTGGATGCGGCGGTTGTTGAATCCGTCGCGGTAGCGGGTCCAGTTCTCGCCGCGGTTCGGCGTGTTGTAGACCCAGCCGCACGTCGAGACCCAGACTTTGTCGGGGTTATAGCGGTCGATGGTGATCGAGAACATGTCGGTGTCGAGCACCATGCCGTTGTTGATGAGCTTCCACGTCTTGCCGCCGTCGTCCGTGCGCGTTCCCTGACGCCAGGTGCCTACGTAGATGCGGTCGTGCGTGCGGGGATCCAGCGCCAGCGATTCGACGTTGATCTGATCGGAGATCTTTGACCACGACTCGCCGCCGTCGGTCGATCGGTAGACTCCTGTGAGGCCGCCGACCAGAACGAAATCGGCATCATGGGGATCGATGGCGATGGCGCGGACCGAGAAGTCTTCGAGGCCAGCATCGCGTCGCGTCCAGTTACGGCCGCCATCTTCCGACAGGGCGATGACGCCGCCGCCCCACGCACCCCAGCAAGCGGCCCAGAGCCGGCCCTTGCGGTCGACCACGAGGTTGTCGACGACGTATCCCGGAAACGGGATGCCGCCGCGCGGGTTCTGCCACGACCTGGCGCCGTCGGTCGAGACGTAAACCTCACCGCCGCTCGTGCCGAGGTAGAGCGTGTCTGGATTCGAAGGATCGATGATCAACGCGCGGACGTCGGCGCCATACAGATTGGCTCGCCGCCACTGCGCGCAGAGAGGAAGCGCCGTGAAGAGGATCGTGAGAACGATGAGGAGTTTACGCATGCCCGGTCTGAGTTTTACCACAAAGCAATATTGCTGCCGTTAGGCGGTTGCGGGGGTTGGTTGCAGAGTGGTGAGTCGGTTATCGGTTATCGG
>WNFL01157684.1_pt5 | contig 15742 bp, 19 predicted proteins | sample 5400361 | NCBI WGS metagenome assembly WNFL01 (sample SAMN13153351, study PRJNA577476) | soil metagenome | isolation source: 40 cm soil on Douglas fir-dominated hillslope | place: USA:California | collected 2013-09-17
GCCGCCCGCCTTGCCGCGGCCGCCGATCAGGACCTGGGCCTTGACCACCACCGGGTAGCTGAAGCGCGAGGCGGCTTGAACAGCCTCCTCGACGCTCGACGCCACCTCGCCGGGCGGGACCGGGATTCCGGCCCCGCGGAAGAGCTCCTTGGACTGGTATTCGTGAAGGTTCAACGCTTCCCTCGCGTCACGCGCGCGGCCTTCCGGGCCGCCTTCTTCAGGCCGCTCCGCGGCGGCGCGGCCTCGCGACGGGCCGGGTGCTTCTTCTCCCCGGAAGCCGCCAGGCGGTCCAGGCAGGCCCGGATCAACTCGTCCAGCTTCGGGCGGCCGATCTCCTCCAGCTCGTAGCCTACGCGCACCGCGTGGCGCTTCATGTTCACGAGCTTCCGGAAGTCGATCGGGGTCGCCACGACCACGACGTCGCAGGGCGTGGCGTTGATGGTCTTCTCCATGTCCCGGATCTGGTCCTTGGAATAGCCCATCGCCGGGAGCAACGGTCCGATATTGGGATACTGCTTGAAGACGTCCTTCATGCCTCCCACGAGCCACGGACGGGGATCCACGATCTCGCTGGCGCCGTGCCGTCGCGCGGCCACCACGCCGGCGCCGTACTTCATCTCGCCGTGCGTGAGGGTGGGACCGTCCTCGATGACCAGGGCGCGCGCGCCGCGGATCCACTCGGGATGGTCCACCGTGATCGGGGACGCGGCGTCCACCACGACGGCGCGGGGATTCAATTCCTCCACGCTCCGGCGCACCGCTTCCACGTTCTCGTAGTCGGTGGTCGTCTCTTTGTTGATCACGACCACGTCGGCGAGGTGGATGTTGGTCTCGCCGGGATGGTACGTGCGCTCGTGGCCCGGCCGGTGCGGATCGGCGACCACGATCTGGAGGTCCGCCTTCACGAAGGAGAAGTCGTTGTTGCCGCCGTCCCAGACGATCACGTCCGCCTCGCGCTCGGCCTGGCGGACGATCTCCGGGTAGTCCACGCCGGCGTACACGATCGTGCCGCGGTCCAGATGCGGCTCGTACTCCTCACGCTCCTCGATGGTGCAGTGGTGGCGGTCGAGGTCCGCGTAGGTCGCGAAGCGCTGGACGCTCTGGCGCGCGAGATCGCCGTAGGGCATCGGGTGGCGGATCGCCACCACGCTCTTCCCCATCGCCTTCAGCACCTCGCAGACCTTGCGGGTGGTCTGGCTCTTGCCCGCCCCCGTCCGGACGGCGTTCACGGCCACGACCGGGACCCGGCTCTTGAGCTGGGTCGCCTTGGGACCCATCAGGGTGAAATCGCAGCCCAGGCCCGCGATCCAGGAAGCCTTGTGCATCACGTACTCGTGGGAGACGTCGCTGTAGGCGAAGACCACCTCGTCCACGTCGTGGTCGCGGATCAGCTGCGGGAGCTCCTGCTCGGAGACGATCGGGATGCCCTTGGGGTAGCGGCTGCCGGCCAGGGAAGGCGGATAGCGGCGATCGTCGATTCCGGGGATCTGAGCAGAAGCCGTGAAGGCCACGACCTGATATTCGGGACGTCGCTTGAAGAACATGTTGAAGTTGTGAAAATCGCGCCCTCCGGCGCCCATGATGACCACGTTTCTCTTACTCACTCGAGGCACACCTCCTTCAGGAGTTTCGTGCAAGGGCCGGCGGGTCCTCGGTCGGTGCTGAGCTTCCGCACGCAGTGGGGCCTCGCCGGGCAGGATCGCACTAGATGCACTACGTAGATTCACTACATTGGGAGAACGCAACAGGTTAGAGGATACGGAAGGCCCCTGTCAAGGCACCCCCTAGGGGGTCATCTGGCGGATTCTCTGGGCGATCTGGGAGGAGGAGAAACCCGGGATGAGTGGGATCACGTGGACCTTCCCGCCGGCCTTCTCCACGACGTCCTTGCCGACCACGGTGGCCGGGCTGTAGTCGCCGCCCTTGACCAGGATGTCCGGCGTCAGCTCCGTGATGATCTGAAGCGGGGTGTCCTCGTCGAAGAGCACCACGTAGTCCACGCTCGCCAGCGCCGCGACCACCGCGGCACGGGCCTGCTCGCCCTGGATCGGCCGGCCCTCGCCCTTGAGCGCCTGGACGGAACGGTCGGAGTTGAGGCCGACAAGGAGATAGTGCCCCAGCGCGCGGGCGCGGCGCAGGAGCTCCGTGTGGCCGGGGTGGATGAGATCGAAGCAGCCGTTGGTGAAGACGAAACGCCGCCCGAGGGCCTTCGCGGCCATGCGGCGGCGCTTCGCCTCCTCCAGCGTGAGGACCTCACCCAACGGGAAGGTCCTCCAGCGAGTCGATCAGCATGGCCGCCGTGGCCACGGCCGTTCCCAGCTCGGCCACGACGAGACCGGCGGCATGGTTCGCCAGCACGCAGGCCTCGGGAAGCGGCGCCCGGGCCGCGAGCGCCACCCCGATGGTGGCCACCACCGTGTCCCCCGCGCCGGTGACGTCGAAGACCTGCCGCGCGCGCGTGGGAAAGTGGGCGTGGCCTTCGGCGGTGAAGAGCGACATCCCATCCTCGCCGCGCGTGATCAGCACCGCGTCTGCCTCGAGTTTCTTCCTGAGACCGAACCCCGCCTCGCCGAGATCCCCGGGATTCCGGATCTTCCGGCCCCAGGCCTGGGACGCCTCCGCGAGATTGGGCGTGATGACGGTGACGTTCCGGTATCGCGAGAAGTGCTCCTCCTTGGGATCGACCGCGCTCGGGATGCCCCGGCGGGTCAGCTCGGGCAGGAGCCTGTCCAGGATCGCGGGCGAGATCACGCCCTTTCCGTAGTCGGAGAGGAGCACGGCCTCGGCGGTCGGGAGCGCGCGCGCGACGCGCGTCCAGACCTGCTCCACCACGTCCGCGGTCGGCGTCTCGCGTGACTCCTCATCGGCGCGCAGGACTTGTTGATGATGCGCGATGATCCTCGTCTTGAGCGTGGTGCGCCGCGCGTCATCGACCACCAGCCCCTGATCCGAATCGATCTCGCGCGCGTGCAGCTCGCGCTTCAGGCTGTGCGCCGCCACGTCCGCGCCCACGACGCCGATCAGGACCGGGATCGCGCCCAGCGCGCGCACGTTCTGCGCCACGTTGGCGGCGCCGCCCAGGCGGAGCTCCTCCTTGTCCACGTCCACGACCAGGACCGGAGCCTCAGGCGAGACGCGCGTGGCGTTTCCCCAGAGGTACCGGTCCAGGATGACGTCCCCGATCACCAGCACGCGCTTGCCGCGGAAGCTCTCCACGCGGCGCGTCAGCTCGCCACGCGTGAAGCGCGGGGTCGCCTGGATCTCGCTGCTTCCGGTCATGCTCAGGAGTTGTCCTCGGCCGGGTCCGGCTGCGGGGTGGCCCTCAGGTAGTCCTCGATCAGCTCGCGCGCGCGGTCCGCGTCTTTCCCCAGGGTCTCGACGTGGCCCCAGAAGGGGTGGTGGGCCTTCAGAACCGGGGCGAGCCAGGGGTTCTGGACCGGCACCGCTTCGGCTTCGATTCCCTCGGTCCTCAAGAATTCGACGAGCAGCGTGGCCTCGGCCTCATCGGCAACCTGACGCACCGGGACGACAGCTTCGGGATCCGGCTCTTCGTGTTCGTCGTGCTTGGAAGTCATGATGCGTAGCCCTCCGGATGGCGCGAGCGCCAGTCCCACGCGGTCTCGAGGATCACGGAGAGATCCTCGAACTGAGGATCCCAGCCTAGCACGCGCCGAGCCGCTTCCGACGAAGCAATCAGCACCGGCGGATCGCCCGCCCGGCGCGCCGCTTCCGTGGTGGGAACGGGCCGCCCGGTCACCTGCGCGACCGCGGCGATCATCTCCCGCACCGAGACGCCGCGCCCCGCTCCGAGGTTCAGGGCAAGGCTCGTGCCGCCTCCCAAGAGGTACCGGAGCGCCCGCACGTGGGCGTCGGCTACGTCCACGACGTGGACGTAGTCCCGCACCGCGGTCCCGTCGGGCGTCGGGTAGTCGCTTCCGTAGACCGGAACAGGGTCGCGGCGTCCCAGGACCGCGTCCAGGAGGAGCGGCACGAGGTGGGTCTCGTTCCGATGGTCCTCGCCGAGGTCGATGCTCGCCCCGGCGACGTTGAAGTACCGGAGCGACACGTGGCGAAGCTCGCCCAACGCCGCGCGCTCCTCGAGGATCCGCTCGAAGCGGAGTTTCGTCTCCCCGTAGGGATTGGCGGGCCGGAGCGCGGCGCTCTCGAGGAGCGGCATCGGAGCCGATGGATCGTAGACCGAGGCGGAGGAGGAGAACACGATGTCCCTCACGCCGTGATCCCGCATGGCGTCGAGGAGGAGGATGCCCTCCTCCACGTTGGCCCCCTGATAGAGCTCGGGATGCTCGACCGATTCAGCAACCAGGGATTTCCCCGCGAGGTGGACCACGCCGTCGATTTCCTTGGTGTGGAAGACCTCGTCCAGCTTGGTCCGGTCGCGCAGCGCCCCGGTGACGAGAAGCGCCAGGGGATGGACCGCGTCCCTGTGCCCGGTGGAGAGGTCGTCCAGGACGATCACGGAGTGCCGTGCCCGGCAGAGCTCCTCCACGACGACGCTCCCGATGTATCCCGCGCCGCCGACCACCAGTGCGTTCACGAGCTCGCCAGCACCCCGCGAAGCGCGCGAAGGCTCGTGGCGGGATCGGGCGGGAGGCGGAAGATCGAATGCCCCGCGATGAACGTATCCGCGCCGGCGCGCGCCGCGACCCCGGCCGTCACGGGATCGATGCCGCCGTCCACGCCCAGGAGACAGTCCAGTCCCGCGCGGTCGATCGCTTCGCGCACCGCGGCGATCCTGGCCTTGGACCCTTCGAGGAACGCCTGTCCGCCTCTCCCCGGCTCCACCGTCATGACCAGCGCCACGTCCATTTCGGGCAGCGCGTCGAGAAAAGGAGGAAGTGCTGTGCCGGGCTTGATCGAGAGCCCGGCGCGGAGCCCGCGCGCCCGGATCGCGCGGAGCGCCTTCACGGGATCGGGAACCGCCTCGAGGTGCACGATCAGGTGGTCCGCCCCGGCGTCCGCGAACGGGTCGAGGAAGCGCAGGGGCTCCACGATCATGAGGTGGACGTCGAGCGGGAGCGAGGTCAAGCGGCGCATCGCCCGGACCAGAATCGGACCAAACGTAATGTCCGGCACGAACTGGCCGTCCATGACGTCCACGTGGAGGAAGTCGGCGCCGGCGCGCGCGACGGTCGCGATCTCGTCGCCCAGCCGCGAGAAATCCGCGGAGAGGACCGAGGGACAGATTCGGTTGCGCCGCGGGCGCGCCCAGACGCTCACGGGTGCTGGTAGAGCACGATCGAATCGCGGGGCGAGACGCGGTGCCCCGGCGTCGGCTCCTGGGCGGCGATCAAGCCCGCCTTCTGCTTCGGTCCGCCCTCCTTGATCTGGACCGGGAACCCTTCCTCGCGGAGGCTCCGGGCCACGTCGTCGACGTCGCGCCCGGTGAGGTCGGGTAGGAGGTAGCTGCGGGGGCGCGGCCCCAGGCTCACGAGGAGGTTCACCACGGTCCCCTGCTCGACCAGGGTCTCGCCCGGCGGATCGGAGGCCACCACCAGGTCTTTCCCCGTGTCGTCGGTGAAGACCTTGGCCACGCGCCCGGAGCGAAGGCCCGCGCCCTCGAGCAGGAGCTGCGCCTGGCGCGCGCCGGTCCCCTCGAGGAGCGGCACGCTGGTCCCCTGCGCGCCCAGGCTCACGATGACCGAGATCCTCCGTCCCCGCTTCACCACGCCGCCCGCCTCGGGATCCTGGGAGATCACGAAGCCGCGCGGCACGTCGGGGCTCCACTGCTCGGAGATCTTGGAGAGCTTCAGTCCCTCGACGGCGAGCGCGCGCTCTGCCTCGACCTCGCTCCGTCCCGCCACTTCGGGCACGGGAACCTCCGCGCCCTGGCGGGTGAAGCTGGGCATGAGCACCAGGTTCATGACCAGGAAGCCGCCGAAGAGCGCGACGGCGGCGAGGAGGAGGGTGCCCGACCAGAAGGAGAAGCGCGGGCCGCGCCTCCGCTCGATCGGATCGGGCGAAGGAGGCGTCGGGGGCGGCTCTTCGACCGGCTGCTCCACACCGAGCTCCATCGAATCGGTCAACGCTTCACGAAGCGCGCCGCGAAGACGCCGTCCGTGCCGTGACGCTGAGGCGTGGCGCACCAGAGCGGAGTGCCGGTGCGAAACGCCGGGGGAAGGAAACGATCGGCTCCTTCGAGCTGGAATGCGGGATGGCTCGCGCGAAAGGATTCAACGACGTCCAAGGTCTCCTCAGGTTCCAAGGAGCAGACACTATACACCATGACGCCGCCCGGCCGGACCAGGCGCGCGGCGCCCGCGAGGAGCCGCGGCTGGAGGGCGGCCATGGCGGTGATGCTCGACTCTTCCTTCCGCCATCGGGCGTCGGCGCGGCGGCGCAGAACGCCCAGTCCCGAGCAGGGCGCGTCCACCAGGACCCGGTCGAACGTCTCGCGGAAGGGCGGGTCGGTGCCGTCGCCTTCCACCACCTCCACGTTCCCGAGTCCCATCCGCTCGATCAGGTTCACGCGGAGCGCCCGCGCACGGCTGTCGTGCTTCTCCAGCGCCACGAGGTGGCCTCCCGGCCCCACCGCCTCGGCGATCTGCGATCCCTTCCCGCCCGGCGCGGCGCAGAGATCCAGCGCGCGCTGGCCGGGGCGAAGATCCAGGATCGAGACGACGGTTGCTTCCGCCTCGTCCTGGAGCGAGATCAGCCCGTCGCGGAAGACCGGGCTCCGCGACGGGACGTATCCGCCGCCCATGATCCAGACCGGCCCGCCGTTCGGCGCCGGATCGGCCGTGAACCCCTCCGCGCGAAGCCGGCCCCGGATCTCGGCTGAGCTCGCGCGCGTGGTGATCGGACGCACCGTGACCGAGGGCTCGCGGTTGTCGGCGATCAGGAGCCGCTCCGTCTCCTCGCGCCCCAGCCGATGCAGCCAGCGCTCGACCAGCCAGCGCGGGTGGGAATGGAGGATGGAGAGGTAAACGACCGGATCGGACGCGGGATCGGGCAGCGGAGCCCGCTCGCCCGCGGCGAGCTTTCGAAGAATTGCGTTCGCGAGGCCCGCGGTGCCGGGATGCCCGTACTTCTTGGCCAGGCTCACGCTCTCGTCCACCGCCGCGCGCGCGGGAATGCGGTCCATGAAGAGGATCTGGAACGCGCCAAGCCGCATCGCCCCACGGATCCAACCCGGCAATCCGTTCCAGTTCTGCCGCGCGAAGTATTCGAGATGATGATCGATCGTGGCGCGGTGCCGGAGCGTTCCCTGGACCAGCGCGGTGACCAGGCGCGCGTCTTCGGGCGAGAGCGCGGCGTCGCCGAGACGCGACTCGAGGAGGCGGTCGGAGAACGCGCTCCGACTCTCGATGGCCGCGAAGATCTGAAGCGCCAGCTCCCGCGCGGGAACGGGATTCTTCCCCGCCCAGGGCTTCCGGCGTTTTCTCTTCTGCGCGGTCACTTGGCCTCCTCCACGCCCAGGCTCTGTCCGGGCTTCAACCGCGCGCCGTTGGCGTAGTCGAAGCCGCTCATCTCCTTCCGCCCGCCGGGTCGGACCCGGCGGAGCCACACCGAGCCTTGGCCGACCTGAATCCGGAGGCCCCGCGCACGGTCCAGCTCCAAAACCGTTCCCGGCTCGGTCGTGGACCCTTCCTCCGCGGCGGACTCGAGGATTTGCAGCGGCCCGTCGTGAAGCATGAGGAACGCTCCGGGCCGCGGCTTGAACGCGCGCACGCGGCGCGTGAACGCGGCGGGATCGTCGCGCAAGGTGACCCGCGCGTCCTCACGCGTGAGCTTGGGCGCGTACGTGGCGCGCGCGAAATCTTGAATATCCCGCACCATCTCCCCGCGCTCGATCCGCTCCACCGTCGCCACGAGACACGTAGCACCCAGCTCCATGAGCCGCGATTCCAGCGAGCCCGCGTCCTCCTCGGGCTCGATCGGGGTGCGGAGCGACGCGAAGGTCGGCCCCTCGTCCAGCTTCTCGGTCATCCACATGGTCGTGACGCCCGTCTCCGCGTCGCCCGCGAGGATCGCGGCCTGGATGGGCGAGGCCCCGCGATGCCGCGGCAGGAGCGAGAAGTGGAGATTGAGGGGACCGATGCGCGGAATCGAGAGGAGCTCGGGAGGGAGGATCTGGCCGTACGCGGTGAGGACGAGGAGATCCGGCTTCAAGGCCGCGACCGCCTCCAGCGAATCCGGAGCACCCGCTCGCGCCGGCGTCGCGACCGGTATCCCGAGCGATTCCGCGGCCACGCGCACCGGCGAGGGCGTGATCGAGAGCCCCCGGCCTTTCGGCCGGTCCCGCCGCGTCACCACGAGGAGCGGCGCGCGCCCCGTCTCCACGAGACGCCGGAGCGGAGGCACCGCGAGCTCCGGGGTGCCGTAATAGACGAGGCGCACGGCGCCCGTCAGAGGGAAGGCGAGACGGAGGAGTCGGGCGCCCGGCGATCGTCCTCTCCGCCCTGGATCTTGGCGAGCTTGGGCTCGAGGAGCTTCCGGCGGATCGCGCTCAGGCGGTCGATGAAGAGGACGCCGTCCAGGTGGTCCAGCTCGTGCTGCAGGGCGCGGGCCAGAAGCCCTTCGGCCCGCACGGTGATGGGCTCGCCCTTCTCGTTCCAGGCCTCGAAGGTCACCTCCGCATGGCGCTTCACGTCCGCGTGGATCCCGGGGATGCTGAGGCATCCCTCCTCGCCCACCTCGCTCCCGCTCGCGAGGACCATGCGGGGATTCACCAGCGCGAGCTTGACGCGCTCGCCTTCCTCACCCTCGACGTCGAGGACGAAGATGCGCTGCGAGACCCCGACCTGCGGCGCCGCGAGTCCGATGCCGCGCTCCCGGTACATCGCGTCGAAGAGGCCCTCGATCAAGGCACGGACTTCGAGATCTACCGAAGCCACGGGCTCGGCCTTCTTCCGGAGCACCGGGTCGCCGTAGTAGCGGAGGGGAAGCGAGGACCTAGGCACTCTTGTCCTTCACCTGGATGATCGACTCCTTGGCGAACTCCATCTTCACGTCGTCGGCCACTTTCAGAACCACGACGCCGTCGCGCTCGCCGACCACGGTGCCGTAGAGACCTCCGGTCGTCAGCACGCGATCTCCCTTCGAGATCGAGGAGCGCATGGCTTCCGTCTCCTTCTGCTTCTTCTGCTGCGGACGGATGATCATGAAGTAGACGATCCCGAACGTGACGGCGAGGAGGGGGATCATGTGTTGCATCTGTTCGATCAGTGAGGGCGCCGTCTCAGGGACCGCCTGGGTCGCCTGGGCGAATACGACTGCGAACATGGATTTCTCCTAGGGACGAAGGGAGGGTGCGGGAGGATCCCCGCTCCGCTCACGGTAGCGCTCCGCGAAGGCACGCGCATACGAGACGAGGTCGCCGCGCTCGATCGCGCGGCGAGCGGCTGCCATCAGTGTCTGATAGAAGGTCACGTTGTGCAAGGTCAGCATTCGGTGCGCGAGGATCTCCCCCGCGAGGTGGAGATGCCGGAGATAGGCGCGCGAGAAGCGCACGCACGCCTCGCAACCACAGTCGGGATCGAGGGGACGCTCCGCCCGCGCGTGCTCCGCGTTCCGGATGTTCACGGGCCCTTCGCTCGTGAACGCCATCCCGTTCCGCGCGTTCCGGGTGGGCAGGACGCAGTCGAAGAGATCGATGCCGCAGGCGATGCCGTCCAGGAGATCGCGCGGGGTGCCCATGCCCATGAGATACCGCGGCCGCTCCGCGGGCAGCGCTTCCACCACCGCACGCGCCAGGTTCCAGGTCTCTTCCTTCGTCTCCCCCACCGAGAGCCCGCCGATCGCGAATCCGTCGCAGGATAGCGCTGTGGTCCGCTCCGCCATCTCGCGGCGAAGGGCCGCCTCGCCCCCGCCCTGGACGATGGCGAAGATCATCTGCGGATGGCCTTCCGGCGTGGAGAGGGTCCGGCCGTGCCGGAGCGAGCGCTCGGTCCATCGGAGCGTGCGCTCCCCGGCCTCGCGCTGCGCCGCGGAATCCGCCGGGAGCAGAACGGCGTGGTCCAAGGTGACGGCGATATCGGTGCCGAGGTCCGCCTGGACGTCCATCGCGCGCTCGGGGCTCAGGAATTCCAGCGTGCCGTCCAGGTGGGAGCGGAACTCCACGCCCTCCTCGGAGAGCTTCACCAACTCTTGAAGGCTCAGGACCTGGTAGCCGCCGCTGTCGGTCAGGATGGGACCGTCCCAGCCCATGAAGCGGTGGAGGCCGCCCAAGGCGCGGATGAGACCGGAGCCGGGACGGAGCATGAGATGGTAGGTATTGGAGAGGAGGATCTTCGTGCCCGCGGCGCGGAGATCGGCCGGCGTGAGTCCCTTGACCGTTCCCTGCGTGCCGACCGGCATGAAGGCCGGGGTGGGCACCTCGCCGTGCGGCGTGACCAGGGTTCCGGCGCGCGCGCCCACCTGCTTCGCACCCGGGAGGATCGTAAACGAGCTCAGGACGCTCGGGACCTCAATCTCCCGGCCCCCCGGATTCGATCCGGTATTCCTTGAGCTTGGTGCGGAGCGTCTGCCGCGAGATGCCCAGCCACTCCGCGGCCTTCGTCTTGTTGCCTTGCGCCTGCTCCAGCGCCTTCTCGATCGCCATCCGCTCGGCGGCGGCGATCGTGACGATCCCCGTCTCGCCCCGGATCATGGTCTCGATCACGGCGCTCGATCCGCCCGCGGCGCCCACGATCTCCACCGGCAGGTGCTCGGGCAGGATCCACTCCTCGCTCTCGAGGAGGATGGCGCGCTCGATCACGTTCCGGAGCTCGCGGACGTTGCCCGGCCAGCGGTAGGCCATCAGGAGCTCGAGCGCGCGATCGTTCGGGCCCTTCACGCTCCGGCCCAGGTCGCGGTTCCACATCCCGACGAAGTGATCGATGAGCGCCGGAATGTCCTCCGGACGCTCGCGCAGCGGCGGCACGTGCACCTGGATCACGTTCAGCCGGAAGAAGAGGTCCTCCCGGAATTTCTCTTGGGTTACGAGCAACTTCAAGTCCCGGTTCGTAGCCGCCACGATGCGGGTCTCCACCACGATGTCGGTCACGCCCATCACGCGCCGGAATCGCTTCTGGTCCAGGGCCCGGAGGAGCTTGGTCTGGAGGGCCAGGCTCATCTCCCCGATCTCGTCCAGGAAGAGCGTCCCCCCGTTCGCCACCTCCATGAGCCCCTTCTTCATCCGCTTCGCGTCGGTGAAGGCGCCCTTCTCGTAGCCGAAGAGCTCGCTCTCGAGGAGGTTCTCGGCGATGGCGCTGCAGTTCAGCTCCACGAACGGCCCGTCGTGCGAGGGGCCTAGATCGTGGATCTCCCGCGCGAGGAGCTCCTTCCCCACACCGGTCTCGCCCTGGAGGAGCACCGTGGAGCTTCCGGTCTGCGCCACCTTGCGGATGGTCTCGAAGACCTTGGCCAGCTTGGAGCTCCCGCCTACGATCAAAGTCGAGCCCGCCCGGCGGCGCTCGGCCCGGCGCAGCCGCGTGACCTCTTCGGCGAGGCGCGTTTGCGAGAGCGCGTTCTTGATGACCAGCTTCATGTGGTCCAGCTCGAAGGGCTTCCCGATGTAATCGAAGCAGCCGGCCTTGGTCGCCTCCACGGCGTTCTCGAACTTCCCGTAGGCCGTCATCATCACGACCTGCATCTCGGGATAGCGGGAGCGAATCTCTTTCAGAAGCGTCAGACCGCTTCCGTCCGGCAGCTTCTGGTCGAGCAGGGCCAGGTGGTACTCCTCGCGGCCCAGGGTCTCCAGCGCCGAGGCGACGTCTCCGGCTGTCTCCACCCGATACCCTTCCTCCGCGAGGCCCTCCTGAAGCGCGTATCGGAGGGTTTTCTCGTCGTCCACCACCAGAATGCCGAAGGTCTGCCTAGCGAGGATGACCGCGCCGGTCTCCATGTCGTTTCTCCACGGGTAGGTCGAGGAGCACGGTGGTTCCCTGTCCGACCACGCTTTCGATCGAGATGGAGCCTCCGTGCTCACGAACGATGGTCTGACAGATGCTGAGACCGAGGCCGGTCCCCTGGGTGCGGGTGGTGTAGAAGGGATCGAAGACGCGCGCCAGCACGGCCGCGGGAATGCCCGGGCCGTTGTCCTGGATGCGCACCTCGACCAGATCGAGGACGGGCGCCGGCCGCTCGCCGCCCAGACGGTCGCCGGAGCGGCGCCCCAGGCGCGAGCGCTCGGCCAGCCGCTTCCGCACGGGCCCCACCCCGACCGTGAGCTCGCCGCCCTGGTCCAGGGCCTGGAGCGCGTTCATGATCACGTTGAGCACCACCTGGACCATCTGGTCCAGATCGATGTAGACCTCGGGAACCGTGTCGGCGCGCTCCACGTGGATGAGCACGTTCTGGCGCACCGCCACCTCGTGCACCAGCGTGAGGGCCTTCTCGAGCGCGGGCAGGATGGACTGGCGCGTGAGCCTGGGGGTGGTGGGCTTCGCGAACTGGAGCAGGCCCGTGACGATGCGGTCCAGCCGCGAGACCTCCTCCAGGATCAGATCGATGAACTGGGCCCGGGGATCGCCCACCGGGAGCCTGCGCTTCATCACCTGGGCGGAGGTGCCGATGCCGGCCAGCGGATTCCGGATCTCGTGCGCCACGCCGGCCGCGAGGGCGCCCAGGGAGGCCAGCCGGTCGCGGCGCCTCCACTGCTCTTCCAGCGCTTTCTGTTCGCGGAGATCCTGGAAGAGCGCGAGCGTGCCCATGAGGGTGCCGTCGCGGCTCTCGAGCGGAAGGAGCCTGAGCCCCACCGGAAGGACGTCGCCCGAGCGCGTCACGGCTTCCACCTCGCGCGGCTCCTCGGGAGCGGCGCAGGCGCCCGGCGACACGTGCGACTCGCCCCGGGGGGCGCGCAGGATCCGCGCGACTGCCTCCCCTTCGGCCTCCTCGGCCGGATAGCCGAGGAGCTTGCTGGCCGCGGGATTGATCGCGAGCACGTTTCCGTCCCGGCCGACCGCGATCACGCCGAACGGAGCGTGTCGGAGGAAGCTCCAGGCCGCGTCCAGGGCATGGGCGTCCGGGGGAGCTGGCTCGCTCCCTACGTGAAGGATGCTTCGTGATCTCAAGAAACCGCCGTGGGGGGATGATGGAGCCGGCTACGGAGCGCCGGTAATCTTCTTACCAGTGACCTTTCGAGCGGGTCAAGCGGATTCAGGCCGTCCGCGGCCGCTTCACGGGCTTGCGAGCGAGCTGGCGCAGGATGAGGTGGGTCAGGATCCGGCGTACGTCGGGACGGTCGTAGTACCGGTCCCGGATGCGCCGGCGGACCTCCTCGATCGAGGCCTTGATCCCCGGGGGCTCAATTGAGGTTAGCGGCACGGCTGCGGTCCCTCCGGATCGATGCGATGGCTTCGGTCCAGCTGTCTTTCAAGTCGAGGAGCGCCTCCGCGGCCTCGTCGAAGCGCCCTTCGGCCGACTCGGTGATGCAGTAATCGAGGATTCCCATACGCGCCCCGCCACATCCTCGCTCGCGAGCTCCAGGCACTGCATGGAGTTCCTGAGCGCTTCCTCGACGACGGGGCGGCTTCCGGTGCGGCATCCCCGGAGGGCGCAGTCCAGAAGCGCCAGGACCTCGTCACAGCGGCGCAGCCAGCGGTCCAGCTCGGCGGGATTCTCCTCGTAGGCCTGGCTCACTTCGAGCCCGGTCCCCGCCCGTCGGTCGGCTCGGGCTTCAAAGCCTGCGCCTTGCGATTCTCCTCCTGGATTCGCTCGTAGATCTCTTCGCGGTGAACCTTGATGCTGGGCGGCGCGTCGATCCCGAGCTTCACGTGATTCCCCTTCACTTCCACGATCGTGATCTTCACGTCGTCTCCGATCCGGATATTCTCGCCCAGCTTTCGCGTCAGGAGGAGCATCGTGCCCTCACGTTCTCCGGCTTCCTGCCGGAGCGGCGTTTCGGCTCGAGCCCTTGCTCGGAGAACGCGCCTCGTGCGCGTCCCTTCGCGGCTCGTCCTGGTTTTTTCTGAACCGAGAATGCCCGCGAAGCCGCATCCGAACGCGGAGTTTCGCGCCGCGGCGGGGCCGGATCGAGCCAGCCTCGTTGTGGGGTGCCACGGGCGCTGTTAGGATCGGCATCGTGAGGAATGGCGCCGCGGTTCTGGGGATTCTGGGATGGCTGCTCGCGGGATGCAGCGCCGACAAGGTCGCCACGGTGCCCTCCCTGGGCGTGGTCTGGGACCGCGTCACGCCCGTCCAGGTGGAAGCGCCCGACCGTCCCGACTGGCGAGGCGACTCGATCGCCTTCCAGACCGAGGTCTCGGGGCTGGATCGCGTGGCGGCGGCCCGTGAGGACGGCAGCGGGGTCGTAATCGAGCCCGAGCCGGGCGGCGTGAGCGCCCGCGCGCCCCGGTGGGTCACGGGCGACCTTCTCGTCGTCTCCTCGGATGGGAGCGGCCTGGAAGATCTCTGGTATCGCGAGGTCAAATCCGGCGTGACCCGGCGGCTCACCTCCTATGGCGGATCGTGGACCCCGGTTCCCCGCCCCGCGCGGCCGGGTCTTGTCTACGTGTCCGGAGCGAACCCGGATTCGGGCACGCTGGTCCTCTTGCCCGATACGGCCGCCGTGCCCCTGGGACCCCTGGTGCTCACGCCACCCGGGCTCCCCGCGGGCGAGCCGGACTGGAACCCGGCCGGAGACCAGATCTGCTTCAGCGTCCCGGCATCGAATGGCGCGCGGACGATCTGGCGGATGAGCCTGACCGACACGCTTCCGGTCCAGCTCACGGTGGCGCCGCCCAACAATCCGTCCTCGGGACCCCAGATCGACCGGAGCCCGCGCTTCAGTCCGGATGGGACGAAGATCCTGTTCGCGTCGAATCGTGGCGGGCACTGGGGCGTCTGGACGGTGAGTCCCCTGGGCGAGGCCCAGGGGCTGAACGTCCTCCCCCTGGACGTGGGGAGCGCCGAGATCCGGCATCCCTGCTGGTCCCCGGATGGGACGCAGATTCTTCTCTCGTCCGACCGGAGCGGGGACCGCGCGCTCTGGAGGCTCTCGAACCTTCCCTAGCTCAGCTTTTTTCGGAAGTCCTTCGTGAAGCGCCGCGCGGCTTCTTCCCGCGCGCCGGCGTCCGGGGCCGCGAGGATCGCCTCGAGCAAGGCACTCCCCACCACCAGGCCCTCCGCGTGTCCACGGTAGCGGTCGATCGCGGTCGTGAGGCCGATGCCGAATCCCAGGCAGCGGGGCACGTCGCTCAGGGAGCGGCAGCGCGTGAGGAGCTCCTCCACGCCCTGGTCCTCGGAGCCTTTCCCCGTGACGCCCAGGCGTGCCACGACGTAGAGAAACCCCCGCGAGCCGCGCACCAATCGTGTAAGACGCCCGGGATCCGTGGTGGGGGCGACCAGCGCGATCGTGTCGAGCCCGTGGGCGCGCGCATCCTCCCAGAGCGCGGGCTCCTCCTCCGGCGGCAGGTCCACGAGGATCAGCCCGTCCACGCCCGCCGAAGCCGCGTCCTCCGAGAAGCGCTCGGCACCGTAGCGAAGAATTGGATTCAGGTAGGTCATGAGCACGATCGGGGTCTCGTGCCGCGCGCGGAGCCGCATCGCCTGACCCAGGACGTGGGCCAGCGTGGTGCCCGCGAGGAGCGCCGCTTCGGTCGTGCGCTGGATGACCGGACCGTCGGCGATGGGATCGGAGAACGGCACGCCCAGCTCGATCGCGTCCGCCCCCGCCGCCTCGAGTGCTTCGATCACGTGTACGGTCGTGTCGCGGTCAGGATCGCCGCAGGTGATGTAGGCGATGAGACCGGTGCGCTCATCGCGGGTGAGGTGCTTGAAGAGGCGCTTGACGCGGTTCACG